>JAEEGL010651559.1_pt1 | contig 11650 bp, 8 predicted proteins | sample 9134231 | NCBI WGS metagenome assembly JAEEGL01 (sample SAMN16246548, study PRJNA631951) | gut metagenome | biome: gut microbiome; feature: rumen; material: fiber-attached | host: Bos | place: Iran: Karaj | collected 2018-10 | reverse complement strand
TGATATAAGTACGGAAAGCCTGCCCGAGCACGCGCGCCGTGGGAAGCCCGTCGTCAAGCTCTTTTTTCTGCTTTGTCTGCAGCTCGCGGAAGCGCTGCGCGTAATCGGGAGCGTCTTCGTCCGGGCGGCGGTCGAACACGGAGCTCGTGCCGGAGGCGTCGCGCAGTACGAAATCGTCCTTTTTCTCCTGCGGCTCGTCGTCGCGGATCACGTCGATCTTGCCGGAGAACGACGGACGGACGGGCACTGCGGGAGTGGAGTCATATATCACGGGAGATGGGACCTGTTTCTCAGAAGTAATAGGCTTCACCGGCTCTGCAGCCGGTTTCGGCTTTACGGGAGCCTGTACGACAGGTGTCGGTTTTTCCTGATTTGAGATCTCGCCGGTCCGCACGTGGAACGACAGCTGCTTATTCTCACTTTCGTCAAGGATCGACTGACGGCCGGTCAGCGTCACGGCGGGATAGGCGGCGTCGCCCTTCGCGATCGCGCGCTTGGCGGCATAATAGACGGTCTCGAAGACCTGCGTTTCGTCCGAGAAGCGGATCTCGGTTTTCGAGGGATGGACGTTGACGTCCGTTTTCTCGGCGGGCAATTCGATGTTCAGGAAACACATCGGGAACTTGCCCACCATCACCGTGTTCTGATACGCGCGGTCGAGCGCCGTCGCGCCCGCAGGCAGGCGCACATAGCGCCCGTTCACGAAGAAATACTGCATATTGCGCGTAGGACGGTTGTTAAGCGGCTTTGAAACGAAGCCCTTCACGGTGAACAGGCCGTTCTGATACTCGCAGGGGATCAGCCCCTCGGTGACCTGACGGCCGAACAGCGCGGCGATCGCGGCGAGCAGATCGCCGTTGCCGGGCGTGGAAAACACACGTTTTCCGTCGCGGATAAAAGAGAACTTGATTTCCGGATGCGACAGCGCGGTCTTCGTGACGGCGTCGGCGACCCAGTTGCCCTCGGTGACGTCCTTTTTCAGGAACTTCATACGGGCGGGGGTGTTATAAAACAGGTCGCGCACGATCACGGTGGTGCCGACTGGGCCGCCGGCGTCTTCCACTGTGCAGCCTTCGTTGCCGGAGGACGTGAGCATGGCGCCGATCTCGCTGTTTTCGGCGCGTGAGAGCACGCTGATATGCGACACGCGCGCGATGCTCGGCAGCGCCTCGCCGCGGAAACCGAGTGTGAAGATCGCGTCGAGGTCTTCGGGCGTGCGGATCTTTGAAGTCGCGTGGCTGATGAAAGCCGTGGGCAGATCGTCTTTTTCGATGCCGCAGCCGTTGTCGGTCACGCGCAGATACGCCGCGCCGCCGTTTTTGATCTCGACGGTTACGGCGGTGGCGCCCGCGTCTATGGAATTTTCGATCAGCTCTTTCGCGACCGACATGGGCCGTTCCACGACCTCGCCCGCCGCGATGAGCTCTGCCACGTGTTTGGGCAGAACGTTGATTTTGGACATTTATGAACCCGTTTCCAGTTTTTTCTGCAGTTCGTACAGCTTTGCCAGCGCCTCGAAGGGCGTCAGCTCGTTGATGTTCATTTCCTGGATGTCGCGCATTACGGCGCGCACCCTCGGCTCGCCCGAAAGCGCCGCCACAAGATCGAGATCGAGCTCTTCGCCGGAGGCGGCGTTGAGTTTACTTTGGATCTCTTTCTTTTCAAGATCCTTGAGGATCGCCTTCGCGCGGCGCACCACTTTATCCGGCACGCCGGCGATCTTCGCCACCTGGATGCCGTAGCTCCCGTCGGCGGGGCCTTCGGCGATCTTACGCAGGAAGAAGATGTCGTCGCCGCGTTTTTTCACGGCGCAGTTGAGGTTTTTATATCCGGAATCCGGCGCGCCCATCTCGGTGAGCTCATGGTAGTGCGTGGCGAACAGGGTCTTGCAGCCGATCTGGTTCCGGGCGTTGATGTATTCGAGCACGGCGCGCGCGATGGCCATGCCGTCGTAGGTCGAGGTGCCGCGGCCGATCTCGTCAAGGATCACGAGCGATTCGTCGGTGGCGTTTTCAAGGATCGCCGCGACTTCGCTCATTTCCGTCATAAAGGTGGACTGGCCCGCCGCGAGGTCGTCCGACGCGCCGATGCGCGTGTAGATCGCGTCCACAACGCCGATCGTGGCCTCTTTCGCCGGGACAAACGAGCCGATCTGCGCCATCAGCACGATCAGCGCCGTCTGGCGCATATAGGTGGATTTGCCCGCCATGTTGGGGCCGGTGATGATGAGCGTGCGGTTTTTATCGCGGTCGAGATACGTGTCGTTCGGCACGAACGGCATGTCGCCGATATACTTTTCAACGACCGGATGGCGGCCTTCTTTGATATCCACCACGCCGCCGAGGTCCACGACCGGGCGAACGTAGCCGTTATCCGCCGCCACCTGCGCCAGCGAGCACACGGCGTCGAGCGTGGCGATCAGATCGCCGGTGTCGCGCAGGCTCTGCTGCCGTTCGGCGGCAAAAGCGCGAACCTCGCAGAACAGATCGTATTCGAGCTTTTCGATGCGCTCGCGCGCCGTGAGCACCTTGGCCTCGAGCTCTTTGAGCTCCGGCGTGATATAGCGCTCGCAGTTCGTGAGCGTTTGTTTTCTGATGTAATAATCCGGCACGAGCTCGCGGTATGTATTGAGGATCTCGATATAGTATCCGAACACCTTGTTGTAGCCGATACGCAGCTTTTTGATGCCGGTCTTTTCTTGCTCCTCGCGCTCGATCTTCATTAAGAAGTCGCGCCCGCCGGATACGATATCGCGCAGAGAGTCGAGCTCTTCGTTATATCCCGCGCGGATGAAACCGCCTTCGCGCAGTGAGAAGGGCGGGTCCTCCACGATCGCGCGGTCGATCAGCGCCGAAAGCTCGGCGTTCTCTTCCATCTGGTCACGAATCTTTTTGAGGATATTGCTTCTCACACCCGCGAGCAGGGCTTTGAGCGCGGGCACGGCCTGCAGGGCGGCATAGAGCCCGCGCAGCTCTTTTGCGTTCGCACTGCCGTAGACGATGCGGGTGGCGATACGCTCAAAATCCTGCACGTTCGACAATGCCGCAACGAGGTCGTCCCGCAAAATCGGGTCCGCGTAAAGCTCTTCGACGCCGTTCTGCCGGTAGGTGATGTCGGACACGCTGCGCAGCGGTTGCTCGACGAACGCGCGCAGCTTACGCTTGCCCATGGCGGTGCGGGTGCGGTCCAGCACCCAGAGCAGCGAGCCTTTTTTCTCGCGGCGGCGGAAGGATTCCGTCAGTTCAAGGTTCGCGCGCGTGGTCGCGGAGAGCGACATCGTGCGCTCGGCACGGAACAGGCGGACCTCGGTGATGTTTTCAAGGTCGTTTTTCTGCGTTTTATATAAGTATCTGAGCGCCGCGGCAAGCGCAGGGACGACGGCGGGCACGTGAGCGATGCCGATCGCCTCGAGCGATTTATGAAAATGGTCCTCCAGGACCTGCTTCGCGTCGTCGAAATCGAACGCTTCTTCGGGCTCGGTATCCGTCACGACGCGGCGGCTGAGCTCCACGTAGTTTTTGATCGGCGCGGCGTGCATCGTCATGGGGTTCGCGCGGATCTCGGTCGGTGCGAACACAGAGAGCCGCTCAGCCGCCTGCGAATAGGCTTCGGCGCCGTGGGTCTCGGCCACCTGCACTTCGCCGGTGGAGACCTCCACGAACGCCATGCCGACGGCGTCGGGCTGGGTGTATAAACAGGCGAGATAATTGCAGCGGTCTTCCGGCAGCATGCTCGATTCGGTCACGGTGCCGGGGGTGACGATGCGGATCACATCGCGCGTGACGAGCCCCTTCGCCTTGGCGGGATCCTCGGTCTGCTCGCAGATCGCGACCTTATAGCCCTTGGCCACAAGCCGCGCGATATACCCCTCCGCGGCGTGGAACGGAACGCCGCACATGGGGGCGCGCTCTTCCATGCCGCAGTCTCTGCCGGTGAGCACGAGCTCGAGTTCTCTCGACGCGGTCTTCGCGTCTTCAAAGAACATCTCGTAAAAGTCACCGAGGCGATAGAACAGGATAGTATCCGGATACATCGCCTTGATCTTACGGTATTGCTGCATCATAGGGGTGAATTCTGCCATGGCCGACCTCTTAAAAGGGAGATTCCTTGCCCTTTACGGGCTTCTTCGGTCCTGCTCAGCCGCAGCCGCCGCAGGTGGAGCAGGAGCCCGTGCACGCGCCCTCGGTTCTGGGCTTCGGCTCGGCGGTTTCGGGGTCCTCGCCGTTGACGCAAAGCGTGAGAAGGTTCATGATATAGCTCATCAAATCGTCCAGCGCCTGCTTTTTCTCGCCGTAGGCGCGCATGTTCGCGTTGAGCATGATCTCGCCGTAGATCCGGCGGAAATCCTCGTCCCACTTTTCAAGGCGCTCCTGATCGGGAGTCTCTTTTTCACTCTCGTTCTGATAGCTCGTCTGCAGGATGCTGAGCTTGCCGAGCAGACCGTTGAGCTCGAGATCTTCGTCGTTTTTGGCTCTCTGAGCGTGGTATTCGGTGTATCTTTCGTCCGCCTGGATCGCTCTGCCGAGCGCTCTCGCGGCCTTGATGACTTCGCTGTTCTGATCCATGGTTTCTCCTTTTGCGGGACACCCCGCTATATATCAAGTTTTTATTCTGCAAGCCTGCCGGTCAGGATCCAGTTCTTCGCCTCGGTAACGGTCACGTTCCGGTAGGTCCCGATCAGCTCCGGAGAGCCCGGGAAATCAATGTTCACGTTGCCGCCCGTGCGTCCGGTGAGCATGCCGTTTCCTTCTTTGGTCTCGTTTTCCACGAGCACCTCAAAGGTCTTGCCGACCGTTTCCGAGCAGCGGACTGACGCGATCTCTTCCTGTGTTTTCAGAAGCACCGAAAACCATCGGCTTTTTTCACTGTATGGCACGAGGTCGGGCAGCCCGGCGGCAACGGTCCCCTTGCGGGGCGAATAGATGAACGTGAAGAGAGAAGTGAAGCGCACCTCGCGGATGAGGCTGAGCGTCTCAAGAAACTCTTCATACGTCTCGCCTGGGAAGCCGACGATCACGTCGCTCGTCAGAGAAATGTCGGGCATGACCTCGCGCGCGTATTGTATAAGTTCGAGATAGCTCTCTCTCGTATACCTGCGGTTCATTGCCTTGAGGACACGGTCGGAGCCCGACTGGAACGGCAGATGCAGGTGCCGCTGCACCTTTTCGCATGCGGCCATCGCGTCGAGCAGGTCCTTCGTGCAGTCCTTCGGATGCGAGGTCATGAAGCGGATCCGGAAATCACCGGGGATCCCGTTTATGAGCCGCAGGAGCTCGGGAAACCCGACGCAGCCCTCCGCGTTTTTGCCGTAGGAATTGACGTTCTGCCCGAGCAGCGTGATCTCTTTCGCGCCGGAGGCGACGATCTCACGCGCTTCTGCGAGCACGTCCTCTGTTTTGCGGCTGCGTTCGCGCCCGCGCACGTAAGGGACAATACAATATGTACAGAAATTGTTGCAGCCGTACATGATCGGGAGCCACGCCTTGAACTCGGAATCGCGGCGCACCGGCAGCCCTTCGGGAAGCACGTTTTCGCGCTCCTCAAGGTCGAACACGCGCTTGCCGCCGCGGAGCGTCCGGTACATGAGCTCCGGGAAGCGGTCGATGGCGAACGTGCCGAACACGAGGTTCACGAACGGATAGCTCTTTCTGATCTTTTCGGCTACGTGCGCTTGCTGCATCATGCAGCCGCACAGCGCCACGATCATGTCTTTCTTTTCGCTCTTGATCGGCTTGAGCGCGCCCACGTTGCCGTAGACCCTGTCCTCGGCGTGTTCACGCACCGCGCAGGTGTTGAACAGAACGAAATCGGCGGATTCTTTCTCTTCGGTGAGGGCGTAGCCCATCTCGACGAGCATACCTTTGATGCGCTCGGAATCCGCCACGTTCCCCTGACAGCCGTAGGTGTGCACGAACGCCCGCGGCTCGGACGTCGGATAGCGCTGTGAGAGGATCTCACGGACACGCCGGATATATTCCGTTTGCTGTTCAAGGTTCCGGGTTGTCACGTTTCTCCTCCGCGAACGGCGCTTCACGCGCACATACTTTATACAGATTAGTATATATTAATTATAAATAAAAGGCAAGCCCTTTTTAAAATATATTTTCAAAATCCGGCCGTTCTCCAAAAAAGATCACCCGGATGAGCGCCTCGGTATTCGCCAGGATCGCTCTCGCGGCCCCGGCGTCGCGGTTTTCGAGCGCGGTTTCGAGCAGCAAGAAAGCACGCGCCAGTTCGTCGGCGTCGGTATGTTTGAGCAGTGCGCCGAAAAGCTCGCGACGGGTCTCCCATTTCTTCAGCAGGCTCTCGCAGGCGGCGAACGTTTTTTCGTCCGTGTCCGCGGCAAGTGCTGAAGCGCAGGCCCGCTCCAGTTCGCCGCAGCTTGCGCGTACGTACAAGAACCCGGCGAGCGAAACGGCAAACGAGAGGAACACGCATAAAATACCGGCGATCACCCTTGCTTTCATTTCGAACTCTCCTTTCTGACCAAAAACGTCTTGCCCGTCGCGTCGAGCGTAAGCAGAAACACCTGCTCCACGGCAGCGTTTTCTCTTTTCATTAATTTTTGCAGCGTGTCGAGGTCCAGCCCTGCGCTTTTGAGCGCAGCCTGATCAGGCTTGCCGTCTTTGATCAAAACGGCAGGCACGCCCGGCTCCGCTGCGTCTTTGCCGTACTGCGACACGCTCAGCGGCTGCTCGCCGGCCTTGAGCTGCACGCTGAGGCCGCCGTTCGTTTCGGCCACGGCGGACTGCACCTGCGAGATATCGAAAATATCTTTCTGCCTCAGGCCTTCGAGCAGGTCGTCGATCGTATACCTAAGTCTCTTTAGCGCGTTCTGGTCGATCTTGCCGTCCGCGATCACTTCAATCGGACTGCCGTCCACCAGCATACGCACCGTACCGCTTTTCATGCTGAGCGCAGACAGAAGGATCTCAACGCCCGCGAGCGCGAGGATCGACACGACGGTGTTGAGCATCGGGATGTCGTTGTCCTGCATCGGCGTGGCGGCGATCTGCGACAGCAGGATCGTGACGACGAGTTCGGACGGCTGCAGCTGCCCGATCTGGCGCTTGCCCATCAGGCGCAGGCACAGGATCACGAAGAACAGCAGCAGAACGGTTCGGATAAATGACGTGAGCACGCGGAGCCCTCCATGTTTTTTGTCATAGTATAACCCGGCGGTTTTCGTCCATACCATAGAGAGAAAGGGATGAAAAACATGGAACGATCCGTTCTGATCCACGCGGACGTGAAAACGAACACGGACGAGCTGAAAAGACGATTCCAAAACAGCTTTGACCTGACCGTCCGCGAGCTTACCGTCGGGGGCATGTGCGCTGCGGCCGCCGTGCTCGAGGGCATGTACAGCGACGAGATCATCGCCGAAACCGTGCTAAAGCCGCTGACGAACGAATCCACGCAAGGCAAAACGGCGCTGACGGAATACGAGCTGGAAGCGCGGCTTTATAAAGGGATGGGCGTGCAGAAAACCTGCGCGTTCGATGAGGTGTGCGAGGCTCTGTGCAGGGGCTTTCTCGTCCTGTTTCTTGAAAATGCGGGGTTCGCCTATTTGTTTTCGGTGCAGGGGTATCCGAAAAAAGCCGTAGACGAGCCGCAGACCGAGCAGAACGAGCGCGGCGCGACCGAAGGATTCACGGATACGCTGCGCGACAACACGGCGCTGCTGAGGCGAAGGCTTCAAACGCCATTTCTTGTGTTCGAGAAACTGGAACTCGGCCGGACGGCGCATACGCCCGTCTCGATCTGTTATCTTTCGGACCGCACCCCGACCGATTTGCTTGAAAAGGTGCGAAGCCGGCTTTCAGGGGCGAAGCTCGATACGCTGACTGGCGCGATCAGCCTCAGGCCCTTTCTCGACGGAACGCCGCCGTCGCTCTTTTCATCAACGGGGTTCACGCAGCGTCCCGATAAGCTCGCCGCCAAGCTGACGGAGGGCCGCGTGGGCGTGCTGGCGGACGGCTCCCCTTTCGCGCTGATCGTTCCCGGCCTGCTGATCGATTATTTTCAGGCCGAGGACGACTACGCGTCGAACGTTTTTTATTCCTTTTTCATTCGTGTCCTGCGCGCGGTGAGCTTCTTGATCAGCGCCGCCCTGCCTGGATTGTTCGTTGCCGTGTGCGATTTCCATCCCGAGGCTCTGCCGCCCGGAATCATGGCGGACATCGCCGCCGCGGAAGCGCGCACGCCGTTTTCGCTGATGACCGAGGCGCTACTCATCCATCTCGTGTATGAGATCGTGCGCGAGGCGGGGCTCAGGATGCCGCACGCAGTCGGGCACGCCGTGAGCATCGTTGGTGCGCTGGCGGTGGGCAACGCAGCCGTTGAGGCGGGGCTGATCGCCGCGCCGATGCTGCTGATCGTAGCCCTCACCGCCGTATCCTCCGCCGTGGTGCCGAAGCTCAACGAGAGCGTCGCTCCGATCAGGTTCTGCCTGATCGTTCTCGGCGGAGCGGCAGGTTCGTTCGGCATATTTCTCGGCATCGGGCTGCTGCTCGCAGACATTTGCGCCACGTCCCCCTACGGGATCCCCTTCTCCGCGCCGTTTTTTCCCTTTTCGAAAAAGGCGCAGGCGGATTCGCTCTGGAGAAGAAACACGAAGAAGCTCGGAGAGATCCGGCAAAAGATCGGAGACCTGAGATTCGGATGAACGAAAAGAATTCGATCGGCGCCTTTCAACTCTGCTGTATATTTTTCGTCAGCCGCGTGCTGGCGCTGTTCACCTTTATCCTGCCCGAAAGCGAACGCCTCGCCGCCGGCGACCGGCCGCTGCTGTTTCTCCCCTTTTTCGTTTTCGGTCTGCTCGTTCTTCTTCCGGCATTCGTGCTTTGCAAACGCAAGGAAAGTGTTTTCGACCTGACGGATCGCGTCTCACCGAACCTGACGCGTTTCTGCGCGGTCCTTTTTGCACTCGGCGCGGTGTGGAGCGCAACCGTCGGGCTCGCGCGCGTCAGTCTGTTTGCGGGCACGGTCCTGTTTGAGGGCGGTTCTCTCACGCTGCCGATGCTGGGGCTTACTGCCAGCACAGTGATCGTTGCAGTCAAGGGGCGCGAGACGGTCGCGCGCGCCGCCGTGATCGTGGCGGGTCTACTTGTTTTCGTGTTCCTGTTCGTACTCGCGACGACAGCAAAAGGTTTTGACGTCGCGAACCTGGAGCCACCGTTTGAAAACGGCGTATTGTCTTTTATGAAGCAGGGGATTCTCGCCGTAACGCGCACACCCGAACTCGGCGCGCTATTGCTGCTCGTGCCGAACGTGAAAGGCAACGTCAGAAAAAACACTTCCCTTTGGCTGCTCTTTTTCGGCATCACGGCAAGCGCGTCGTTTCTGATTATCACAGGCGTGACGGGCGCGTTCGGGGAACGCCAGATGTTTCAGCTCTATACGCTCACAACGCTTTCAAAGCTTGGCGCGATGGAACGTATGGACGATATATTTGCCGCGGTCTGGGTGCTCGCGGCACTCATCCGCACTGCGTTCTTTTTGCGATTGGGCGGAGAATGTGTGACGCGCGTTTTGTCAAAAACAAGTTCGAAACACATTATCATTTTTCTCGGCGCGGCGGCGTTCGGGCTGTGTCTGCTGCTGTCCGGCAGCGTCGTAACATTTGCCGATGTGCTGGCTTCCGGCGGGAACGTCGTTATGTTCGTTTCCTTTATCGTTCTGCTACCCGTGGTCGTTTTGATCGCCGAAAAGATGAAGCAAAAGAGAGAAAGAAACCGTTTGAAATGAAAAAGACTATTTGTATATTTATACTCTTCTGCATATTATTGACTTCCGTCGGCTGCGATGCCTTGGGAGGGCGCGAGCTCGGGCAGAGGCTCATCATCGAGGCGATCGGGATCGACTCTGATGAAAACGGATATCTGCTCACGCTGCAGGCGCTCGATCTGAAAAACACAGATCCTTCAGGCGCCAAACACCCGACGAAGCTCCTGCGGTTCCAAGGCAAAACGCTCGGGGACGCGTTCGGCGGCATAGCGGGCGCGACGGGGCTGACGCCGCTGTATTCGCAGGCACGTTTCATTCTGTTTGGAAGAAGCGCGGCAGAGACCGGGCTCGGCGCGCCGCTCGACTTCTTTATGCGTGAGTATAACGCGAGAAGCGATGTGCTGATCGCCGTGACGGATGGTCCGGCAAGCGACTTTTTCGGTTCTGACGACAATGAAACGATTGCAGCTGAGGAGATCGAACTGGCGATGGAATCCGGCTCAAACACGGGCCAATGCGCGAAGATTCCCTTATACCGCTTCGTTTCTTTGTCCCTTTCGAAATCCGATACCGCCTATTGCCCCGTACTGAAAAAGGATAAAACACAGAATACCGTCACTTGTAAACAGACCGCATTCTTTCGCCGTGGCAAGTGGACAGATACCGCCGACGAGCGGCTGACCGAAGGGTTCTTGCTGCTTCAGGGGGAGCTCAAGAACGCGACCGTTACTGTTCATACTAACGACAGCGCGTTCACACTGCGGGTCGTGAAGACTGAACGTGAGATCAAATTATCATGGGACGAAAAGCCGCAGATCACAATGAACGTCAAAGCCGTCGCAGACGCGATCGAATATGAAAGCGGGGACTTTGACGATCTCGGCGAAGAAGAGATCAGCATCGTGGAATCTGCCTTGAAAATGGAGCTGGAATCAATACTCGAAGGCGCGTTTCGTACGTTATATTTGGAGTGGAATATGGACGTTTGCAGGCTCTTCCGTCGTTTTCGACTGTTTCATCCAAGCGAATGTTTGACGAATAATTATTCTATTCTAAATGATTTTGCAGATCGGCTGATCTGTTCGGTTTCCGTTAGAGTCAGGAGAAGCGGAAGAGAACGAATGTAAAAGGAAAAGGGACGGCTAAAATAACCGTCCCTTTTGACATGGTTGCAAAACTGTTATTATTTCACGATGGCTTTCTTGAAGCTCTTCTTGCCCTTGCGAACAAGAACGCCTTCCGTGAACGCCGCGCGCGGGAGTGTGCGTTTAAAATCCGTGATTTTCTCGCCGTCCGCACTGACACCGCCCTGTTCCACGGCGCGGCGCGCCTCGCTTCTGGAAGCGGCCAGCTCCGCCTTCACGAGCACGGTCAGGATGTCGATCTGCCCGTCGACGAAATCCTCCTCGGACAGCACGGCCTCAGGCGCGTCGCTGCCGCCGGCGGCGAACAGGCTCTTCGCGGCGGTCTGCGCTTTGTTCGCCTCATCCTCGCCGTGCACCATCTTCGTGAGCTCGAAGGCGAGGATCTCTTTCGCCGTGTTGAGGCGGCTCCCCTCCCAGCTTGCCATCTCGTCGATCTGCTCGAGCGGCAGGAAGGTCAGCATGCGGATGCATTTGAGCACGTCGTCGTCGCCCACGTTGCGCCAATACTGATAGAAATCATAGGGGCTGGTCTTTTCGGGGTCGAGCCACACGGCGTTGCCTGCCGTTTTGCCCATCTTTTTGCCCTGCGAATCCGTAAGCAGGGTGATGGTCATGGCGTGCGCGTCCTTGCCGAGCTTTTTGCGGATGAGCTCGGTGCCGCCGAGCATGTTGCTCCACTGGTCATCCCCGCCGAACTGCATATTGCAGTTCTTGTGCTGGAACAGGTAGTAAAAGTCGTAGCTCTGCATGATCATGTAGTTGAACTCAAAGAAGCT
>JAEEGL010576366.1_pt1 | contig 11650 bp, 7 predicted proteins | sample 9134231 | NCBI WGS metagenome assembly JAEEGL01 (sample SAMN16246548, study PRJNA631951) | gut metagenome | biome: gut microbiome; feature: rumen; material: fiber-attached | host: Bos | place: Iran: Karaj | collected 2018-10 | reverse complement strand
GTTTTCAGCGTGCTGGACGGGGCGGTCACCGCCATCAGCGCCAGGAAGGTGGTCCTCGCCACCGGCAGCCAGGACTACCGCATCGGCTCCATGTGGAGCTCCGGCCGGGGCGACGGCATCGCGGCCGCCTACCGGGCCGGCGCGGAGATGCGCAACGCCGAGTTCGGCAACTTCGCCCAGCTGGCCCGCTACCGCAGCCACAACGAGGTGGTCTTCGGCGAGAACTATATGTACAACTCCAAGGGCGAGCACATCACCCGCAACTTCCAGGAGCGGCGGGAGACCGACATCTCCTCCCGGGCCATCCGGGAGTGGTACAAGCAGGTCACCGAAGGGAACGGCCCCGTCTACCTGGACTTCGGCGACGAGGAAGCCGGTGAGAACGCCATGGAGCGGGTCTTCGACCGGCCCTACGGCAAGAAGTTCCGTCAGCTCAACGACGAGACCGCTCACAGCGTGGACAAGGACATGGAGGTCGCCCCCCTCTTCATCGGCGAGCAGTCTCCCATCAAGGTGGACCACCACATGAAGACCAGCCTGGAAGGGCTCTACGCCATCGGCGACTGTTCCTACTGCGGCTCCCGGCTCCCCGGCGCGGTGCCCGCCCCTCCGGGACGGAACCGGGGAAGCGGCATCCTGAACGCCGTGTTCGCCGCCCTGGAGTGCGCCGACGAGGTGGGCGAGGCGGACTTTGCCGCCGCCGTCCTGGCTCCCGTCGATGAAAAGCAGGTCCTCGCCGCCCAGGCCAGGATCACCGATCCCATGGAGCGGAAGACCGACGTGACCGCCAAGCAGGTCATCGCCCTGGTGCAGAAGGCCATGGCTCCCGTGGAGCAGTCCGTCATCATGCGCCAGGACCGGATGGAGAAGGCCCTTCAGATGGTGGAGGAGGCCAAGGCCCTCCTGCCGCAAATGAGCGCCAGGGACCTCCACGGCGCCATGGAGTGCATGGAGGCCGAGGCCATGGTCCTCTCCGCCGAGATGCACTACCGGGCCAGCATGCTCCGCAAGGAGTCCCGAGGCTGGTTCATGCGGGAGGACTATCCCGAGCAGGACAACGTGAACTGGTTCAGGCACATCATTGTGAAGAACGTGGGCGGGGAGATGACCCTTTCCACCGAGCCCGTGGACACCACCGGCTGGATCTACGGCCCGGAGCACACCGTCATCATCTCCGACGAAGTGAAAAACGGTCCCCTCTACAAGTACTTCCAGATGGACATGAAGGCCCCCGACCCCGCCCGCTACGCCGCGGCCGCCGCCCCGGCGGACCCGGCTAAGGGCCTCGCCCCCTGGGACCTGAACAAGCTCTTCGACCCCGGCTACCTGGACCTGGAGTGCGGCTTCTGCCAGATGCCCGACGGCGGCGCCATGCTGGCGAACCTCACCGACATGCCCGACGTGACCCCGGAGATGTTCGACTTCTGGTTCGCCTGGCACGGCCTGGAGGACGGGCGCTACACCATCTGGGACAAGGAAGACCACTACAGCGCCGTGAGCCGGGAGAAGGACAAGGGCAATGACAAGTCCCTGAGCATGAAGGAGCGCTACTGGGATACCACCCACGACGTCTTCGAGGACTGCGGCCTCGGCCCCGAGCGCATCATCATCAACTTCCGCAACCCCGCGGACATCGGCTTCGACCCGGAGAAGCTGAAGGACTTCCAGGGCACCATCGTCTGCTCCGGCAACGCCTTCGCCCCGGTGATCATGTGCCACTTCCTCCGGCCCAAGGCGGACGGCAAGGGCTATGAGCTCCGGTCCCGCTTCTGGTTCGGCTACCACATCGGCCCGGACGGGAAGCCCGAAAAGCTGCTCCCCGAGGGCGAGCAGTTCAACCTCATCCCCGTCCAGGCCCTCCTGGCCCACAACATCAAGGAATTCACCAACCTGGCGGATAAGCTGCCCCGGATCTACGCGGAGTTCGGCAAGGACTTCTGAATAGAGAAATGATCAAATAAACATAAAAAAGGAGCGTACTTATGCAGCAGAAAAAGGGAATCGACTTCGGGTTCCGCGGCTGGATGCTGATCCTGTATCAGGCGATCGCGTACCTGACCTTCCAGGCCTTCACCCAGTACCCGCTGAACATCCTGGCCCCCTTCTACGGCGGCGCCAACAAGGTCTCCGGCATCTACTCCGCCTGCGCCGTGGCCGGCATCTTCGTCCAGATCATCCTGGCCGGCCTCGTCTCCCGCATGAAGAGGGTCAAGCTCTTCGGCTCCATCCTGGGCCTGGTTACCCTGGTCCTGGCCGCCCTGGTGATGACCCTGCCCGGCGGCGGCGCCTGGGATGTGTGCTACGCCCTCATCAACGTCATCGCCGTCCTCTACGCCACCTTCGCCCTGGGCATCCTGGTGGGCCAGTGGTTCCCCACCCGGAAGGGCGTGGTCATGGGCATCGCCACCCTGGCCTTCCCCATCGCCAACGGCCTGCTGGGCCCCTTTGCCAGCTCCATCTTCGGCAAGATCATGCCCGTCGTGGGCGGCACCCTGGGGGAAGCCATGGGCATTGCCGCCGCCACCGGCGACGGCGTGACCCAGGGCATCCTGGGCCCGATCCTGGGCATGATGGAGGCCGGCGACACCAACGGCGCGCTGACCGCCCTGGTCTCCTCCGACTACTACGCCACCGCCGACGGCATCCGCGCCGTGGTCTCCTCCTCCATCCTGAAGTCCTTCCTGCCCTTCTTCATCGTCGCCGTGGTGGGCTGGGTCATCGGCCTCATCTTCATCAAGGACTACCCGGAGGAGTGCGGCGCCTTCCGTGACAACGACAAGAGCATGACCCCCGAGGTCGCCAAGGCCATGATGCAGGCCGAGATCGAGAACAAGAAAACCTCCGTCTGGACCTACGGCCACACCCTCAAGTGCAAGGAGTTCTGGTTCGGCACCCTCTGCGTGGCCCTGCTGCTGACCTGCTCCATCGGCCTCATGAGCCAGTCCAACGCCATCATCGGCGCCTACGAGGACAAGCTGGGCTTCATCGGCGGCTACACCGGCGTCATGATGGTGGTCATGATCTGCGGCTGCATCGGCAGCTACGTCCTGGGCCTGCTGGACGCCGCCCTGGGCACCAAGAAGGCCATGATCATCTCCTCCTGCCTGATGATCGTGGGCGGCGTGCTGGGCCTGATCCCCAACGCCTACGCCCTGCTCATCGCCATGGTCTTCGTGGCCCTGTTCATGGGCGCGGCCTCCAACTTCGGCGTCTCCTGCGCGGCCCAGTACTGGCGCCGTGAGGACTACAGCCGCATCTTCACCCTGTCCAGCCCCATCGGCTCCATGATCTCCTCCGCCTCCCCGGTGGTCATCGCCGCCCTGCTCTTCGGCGCGAACGGCTACAAGGGCCATGCCGGGGCCTTCGGCCTGGTGGCCGGCTGCGGCGTGGTGGCCCTGGTGGTCATGCTGCTGTTCAACCCCGAGCACATCAAGAAGATGGACGACCAGTACCGCGCTGCCGCGGGCAAGCCCCTGGACGACGCCCTGGTGGGTCGGAAGTAAGCTTTAGAAAGCGTACATCGTGAATGCTCCCGCTCTCTCCGACGGCTCGCCGGAGAGGGCGGGAGTGTCACCGGGGACCGTTCTCATTGACGATCCTTCTCCGGCAGAGAGGGGTGCGCTTGCATTCCCCTTGCCTCTGGCGGTTGACGGGGTGAGGGAATCGTGCTATAGTTCCTTCTGCTGGAAACAGCTGGAAACTGTCAAGAGGAAAGGAATGAGATCGATGAGAAAGAAATGCTTTGTGCTGATCCTTGTGCTTGCCCTGTGCCTGGCCCTGGCGGCCTGCGGCGGCGGAGGAACGAAGGGCGTCACCGTGGCGATCCCCAACGACACCACCAACGAGGCCCGCGCGCTGCTGCTCCTGCAGGAGCTGGGCTTCATCCGCCTCAAGAGCGGCGCGGGCATCACAGCCACGCCCCTGGATATCGAGAGCAATCCGAAAAACATCACCTTCAACGAGATCGAGGCGGCGCAGCTTCCCAACGTGCTGAAGGATGTGGACTACGCCGTCATCAACTCCAATTACGCCCTGGACGGGGGCCTGAACCCCGTCAAGGACGCCCTGGGCATTGAAGGCGCGGGCTCCTATTACGCCAACATCCTGGCAGTCCGGGAGGGGCGGGAGAACGACCCCCTCATCCTGGCGCTGAAGGCTGCGCTGGAGAGCAGGCAGGTCGCGGATTTCATCAGCTCCCGCTACGAAGGCGCGGTGGTCTCCACCGTTGACGCGCCCACCGACGGGTATTCGGACGCGGTGGACTACGAGGCGCTGGCCGGAAAGACCGTCTCCGTCGCCGCTTCCCCCACCCCCCATGCGGAGATCCTGGCCGTTGCCAAGGAGATCCTGGCCGAAAAGGGCGTCACGCTGCAGATCCTGGAGTTCACCGATTACGTCCAGCCCAACAACGTGGTGGATTCCGGAGAGGTGGACGCCAACTACTTCCAGCACCTGCCTTATCTGGAGGATTTCAACGCGGAAAACGGCACCCATGTGGTCTCCGTCGCCGCCATCCATGTGGAGCCCATGGGCTTCTATGGCGGAAAGCAGTCCAGTCTTGACGCGCTGAAGTAGTTTCGTGTAAAATATAAAGAAGCGGTACGGCGGAAGTCACAGCCGTACCGCTTCTTTCAGCAGTGCCGGAGAACTACCGGCGGAGGACAGAGATGATCGAGATCAGAAACCTATCCAAATCCTTCCGGACGGCGGAAGGGACCGTCGAGGCCCTGAAACAGGTCAGCCTCCGTATTTCGGACGGGGATATTTACGGCATCATCGGCATGAGCGGCGCGGGAAAAAGCACGCTGGTGCGCTGTATCAATATGCTGGAACGCCCCACCGAGGGACAGGTGATCGTGGACGGCGTGGACATGGGCGCGCTGGGGGAACGGGAGCTGCGGGAAAAACGGCGGGAGATCACGATGATCTTCCAGGGCTTCAATCTCCTGATGCAGCGCAGCTGCCTGGACAACGTCTGCTTTCCCCTTTCCCTCTCCGGCGTGCGCGGCGCGGAGGCGAAGCAGCGCGCCCTGGAGCTCCTGGAGACGGTGGGACTGAGGGATAAGGCCGGGGCGTATCCGGCCCAGCTCTCCGGCGGCCAGCAGCAGCGGGTCGCCATCGCCCGCGCTTTGGCGACTAGGCCCAAGATCCTGCTCTGCGACGAGGCCACCAGCGCGCTGGACCCCACCACCACCGCCTCGATCCTGGAGCTGATCCGGAGCATCAACGCACAGCTGGGGATCACCGTGGTCATCATCACCCACCAGATGAGCGTCGTCGAGAGCGTCTGCCGGCACGTGGCGATCCTGGAGGGGGGCAGGGTGGTGGAGGACGGCCCGGTCAGCGAGGTCTTTTCCCACCCCAGATCCGCCGCGGGAAAGAAGCTGGTTTTCCCCGAGGGAGACGCGGTCTCCGCGCTGGCCCCGCGGGAGGGGGAGCACATCCTGCGGGTGGTGTTCAACGGAAATGAGGCGGCGTCTTACCCGCTGATCGCCCATATGGCGGTGGAGACCGGGATCGAGGCCAACATCGGCTGCGCCTCCACCAAAACCGTGGAGGGCAGGGAGTACGGCGCCATGCTTTTGGGGATCCGGGGCGGCGAGGGGAGCGTCGAGACCGCCATCGCCTACCTGACAGCCCATCCGAACATCTTCGCGGAGGAGGTCTTGCCCGATGCTTGAAAAGCTGATCGCGCCTGAGGTGCTGGAGGAGGCCTGGACGATCATCCGGACCCAGTTTCCTCTGGCGCTCTGGGAGACCGTGTATGTCACCGTCCTGTCCACGGCCTTCGCCATCCTCATCGGCCTGCCTCTGGGCGTGGTCCTGGTCGTGGGGGAGAAGGGCGGCATCCGGCCCCTGCCGGGATGGCTGATGCGCTTCCTGAATGTGCTGATCAATCTGCTGCGAAGCGTACCTTTTTTGATCCTGATGGTCCTGGTGTTTCCGCTGACGCGGCTGATCGTCGGCACCGTGGTGGGGACCGTGGCCAGCATCGTCCCCCTCGTCATCGCGGCCTTCCCCTTCATTGCCCGGCTCGCGGAGGGCAGTCTGCGGGAGATCAATCCCAACACCATCGAGATGGCCCAGAGCCTGGGCGCTTCGCCGATGCAGATCATCTGGCGGGTGATGCTGCCGGAGAGCGTCCCCAGCCTTCTCTCCAACGCCACCATCGCCATCACGACGATCCTGGGCTACAGCGCCATGAGCGGGATCATCGGCGGCGGCGGATTGGGCAAGATCGCCATGAACTACGGGTATTACCGCTATAAATACCTCATCATGGTTGCCGCGGTGGTGCTTCTGATCCTGCTGGTGCAGCTGTTCCAGAGCGTCGGGACCCGTTTTGCCGTCCGCTCGGACCGGCGGCTGAAGAATCAGCGGGAATGATCCGTCGGCAGCTCCGGAAGGGACTGGGCAATGGGTAGTTTTCCCTGCGTAATGACGCTGCGCTTTGCGTCGACCGCCGCGGCGGCTTGCCGGAGGCGAAGGGGACGGGCTTTTTGATCGCCGCGCGGCCGATCGGGAGAAATGAGAATTAAAAAGAGCTTTCTTTCATCGAAATACCATTCTATGCTCTTCAGCGGAACGGTGATCATGGTGCTTGCGGCCCTCATGGGGGCGGCGGACACCCTGATCGCGGGGATCCTGCTGGGGGAGGCTGCGGTCGCGGGCATCAGCCTCGTTCTTCCCCTCTGTTCTCTGGCCAGCTTCTTCGGCGTGTGCCTCTCCTACGGCGTACCGATCCTGTATGCCGGCGAGATCGGAGCCTTTCACCGGCAGGAGGCGGACCGCTGCTTCGGCGTCGGCCTGCTGCTCACCTCCGGGGTCGGGGCGCTCCTGTTTCTCGCCATGCAGTTTGGTGGGGAGGGCTTTTTGCGGTTCTACGGGACCGGCAGCGAGATCCAGGCATACGCGGAGGACTATCTTTTCTGGATGAAGCTCGTGATCCTGCTTTTGCCCCTCAATGAGCTCCTGGACGGAATGGTCTTTGCCGACGGGGATGAAGCCGTCAGTCTGGCGTCAAACCTTGTTCAGGGCGTTCTGAAGCTGGTCCTGTCCCTCCTCCTGTGCCGGAAACTGGGTACGAGGGGACTGGCGCTGGCGTCCTTCATCAGCTTTGCGATCGCCACCCTGCTTCTGTTCCTGCATTTTTTCCGCAAAAGCAACTCCCTGAGACTGAACCTGGCGTTTTCGCCCAAGGTATTTCGCAGTATCCTGAGATACGGCGTTGTGGATGCCAGCACGTATCTGTTTCTCTCCGTGTTCTCGGCGCTCGCCAACGCTTATGTGATCCTTGCCTTTGGCCCGCAGGCGCTGGTTTTGGTCGCTGTGATCAACCTCATTCGGGAGGTACAGCTGATATTTGACGGGATCGGAGAGGCGGTTACGCCGATCATCAGCACATACCTGGGAGAGCGTACCTATCCCGGCGTGAGAAGGGTGTGGCAGCTGGCGCACCGGAGCCTTCGGATAGAGAGCTTTGTCATGACCGCCCTGCTGCTCATCGGAGCGCCGCTGATCGTCCGCTTCCTGGGGATCGAAGACGCCCAGCAGGCGAGAGACGCGGCCTGGGGCCTGCGCCTGCTGTCGCTGACGCTGGTTTTTGCCTGCCGGATGTATCTGGATTCCTCCTGCTTTGTCCTGGCGGGAAGGATACCGCTGGGCGTATTTGACACGTTTCTCCGCGAGCTGTTTCCCGCCCTCCCCCTGGCCGTTCTGGGCGGTCAGCTCGGCGGGAGCTACGGGATGTTCGTCGGGTTGACGCTGGCCCCCGTGTTGGGGTATTTGTTTTCCGTCCTTTACATCAGACGCAGATACGGTCGGGAAAACTACCCCCTCTTTCTCGCGGACCGGGAGAAGGGAATGGAAAAAAAGCTCTATGAATTCCCGATCTCTCCGGAGACGGTGGTGCAGATCCGGGACCGGATCGGCAGGGTGCTGACGGAAAACGCCTGTACCGAGCTTCTGGCGTCGCGAACGATGCTGCTGTTCGAGGAGCTGTGTTTGCTCATCCTTGAGAACAACCCCGGAAAAACGGTCCTGGCGGAGTGCACGGTGGAGCTGGGAGCGTCGGTCCGCCTGATCCTGAAGGACGACGGAGCAATCCTGGATCTGCTGGATCCGGACCGCCGGGTGAGCTCCCTGCGCGGCTATGTCACGTCCAGCCTGCTCGACGCCCTTTCCGCCAATCGCGAACACTTTCTGGCGCTCAGTTATAACCGCAGCGTTCTGGAGGTCCGCTGAGATACAGGCCGCAGGCGCAGCCGCCGTGAACGGATGCCCCGGGAGAAGGATCGCTCAGAGACGAAAAAAAGGATGGGGAATATGGCGTTGGTTTATAAGGAATATACCCTGGACGGGGCCGCCGTGGAAGAGATCTCCGCCGCCCTGCAGGAGCATTTGGCCGCTCTTGGCCTGGAGCGAAGCAGCGTTCATCGCCTCCGGCTGACCGCGGAGGAGCTCCTGCTCAACCTCATGAGCGCCCGGGGGACGGAGTCCCGGGTCAGCGTCGGCCTGGGAAAGCAATTCGGGCGGCAGCTCTTTCGGCTCCGCTACGAGGGGCCGCCCCAGGACCCTACCAGGAACGGCGACGACTCCTGGGCGGAGGAAATGATGCGTGCCCTGGGCTTCTTCCCCGCCTGGAGCTGCCGGGGACGGGTGAATACGGTTTCCCTGGTCCTGGCGGACAGGCCGAAACGCGGCGCCATCTTTTACATCCTGCTGGCGGTGCTCGCCGCCGCGCTGCTGGGCTTCGCGGGAAGGTTCCTCCCGGAGGCCCTGCTCCGGACCCTGGACGACGCGCTGCTGGGCCCGGCCGCCGACGCCTTCTGCGGCCTGCTGAAAACCTTTTCCGGCCTGATGATCTTCCTGACCGTATGCAGCGGGATCCAGGGCATGGCCGATCCCGCTTCCCTGGGGCGCACGGGAAAAGCCGCCCTGCTTCGCTCCGTCGGCCTCTCCTTTGCGGCCAGTATCGCGGCCGCCGCCCTGGTCCTGCCCTTTTTGAAGCTGGGCCATGCCCCCGGCGCACAGGGGCAGGCCGCGCCCCTGGTCCAACTCAGCAGATTGTTCTTTGACATCCTTCCCTCCGGTATCGTGGAGCCCTTTCAAACCGGCAACGCCCTGCAGATCGTCGTCATTTCGTTGTTCACGGGGGTCGGGCTCCTGGCCCTCGGGGAGCGGGGGAGCCGCCTGCGGGAGCTGATCGGGGAAGCGGCCGCGCTCCAGCAGCGCATCGTCTCGGCGGTCTGCGCCCTGGTGCCGGTATTCGTGTTCGTCATGCTCCTCCGGCTGATCTGGTCCGGCCAGGGGAAGGAACTGCTTTTTGTCCTGAAGCCGCTGCTGCTGTCCGTCGGCGCCATTCTCGTCCTGAGCGCGGTCCTGTGGCTGCTCTCGGCGCTTCGCCTGCGGTGCAGTCCGGCGACGCTGCTGAAAAAGGTCCTGCCGCCGTTCCTGGTAGCCTTGACCACGGCCTCCAGCATGTCCGCCCTGCCTCTGGGCATGGAGACCTGCGAAAAGAAGCTCGGCGTCCGGCGCAGCACGGTCTCCTTCCTGTATCCCTTGGGAACGGTGATCTATATGCCGGCGGACAGCGCGTATTTCACGGTACTGGTCTGCGCCTTCGCCGAAGCCTTCCGGCTGGAAATGAGCCTGCCCTGGCTGTGCGTGGCGGTCGTGATCTCCACCCTGCTTTCCATCGCCCTGCCGCCGATCCCGGGCGCCGGCATTCTGTGCTATTCCATCCTGTTTTCCGATCTGGGGGTCCCCGCCGAAGCGATCGCTCTGGCAAGCGCGATGGAGATGGTGATGGACATGTTCGATACGGGCTTCAACGTCATGCTCCTGCATTTGCATATCGTCTGCGAGGCCGAACGCATGGGCAGTCTGGACCGGGAGACCCTTTTGGGCCGCTGAACGCTTCAGCGGCGCGGAAGAGACGGGACGGGGGAAGACCGTCTCTCCCTGAGGACCTTCTTGACACGCTCCCATCTGCAGTGTATGATTTTCAACAAACCCTAAAAACGCCCCGGCGATCCGCCGTTCAAGACGCCCTCGGGCCATCCCTTCCGCTCTCCTTGCGCCGGTCCTTCTCTCGGACCGCCTGACGGCATGTCAAAAGAGAATGCTCCTGCGGCATCCTTGAGGGCGGCGACGCAACGCTCAACCATGAGGTTTTTGCCATGTCTTACGCATCCATCGGGCTTCTGGCTGCCCTGGTCCTGATCATCATCAATAAGGATATCCTCCGGAACCGAAGCGGCGGACGCGAGATTCCCGCCCAGAAGTCTTACCGCCGCTTTCTGTTCGGGATCCTGGCCTACTACGTCACCGACGTGCTGTGGGGGCTGCTGGAATCCCATGAGCTCGTGGGGCTGCTCTACGCGGATACGGTGATCTATTTCGCGGTCATGGCCGTGGCGGTCCTCTTCTGGACCCAGTTCGTGGTGGGCTATCTGGAGGAGAAAAACGCCCTGACGACGATCCTTCACCACGCCGGACGCGGGTTCCTGGTCTTTGAACTGGCGGTCCTGGCGGTAAATTTCTTCCGGCCGATCCTCTTCCGCTTCGATGAAAACGGAGATTACCAGGCCTTCTTCGCCCGGCACCTGACGCTGGTTCTCCAGATCCTGATGTTCCTGCTGACCTGGTTCGCCACCCTCCTGATCCGGACCCGGAGAGGGGAAGCGGTGAGGATCCGCTACCGGACGATCGGACTCTTCGGCCTGGCCATGGCGGTCCTCATCGGGATCCAGATCGCGTTCCCCCTCCTGCCGCTGTATTCCGTAGGCTATCTGCTGGGGAGCTGCCTGCTCCACTCCTTTGTCATCGAGGGGGAGAAGGCGGAGTATCGGCGGGAGCTGGAAGAATCCCTGCAGAGGGAGCAGCTGCAGAAAAACGAGCTGGGTACCGCACGGTACCTGGCCTACACCGATTCCCTCACCGGCATCCGAAACAAGCTCGCTTATCTGGAGAAGGAAGCGCAGATGGAGGAACGGATCGCCGCCGGAACGCTGGAGGAGTTTGCCGCCGCGATGTTCGACCTGAACGGACTGAAGCTGGTGAACGACACTCAGGGGCATGAGGCCGGGAACCGGCTCATCATCCAGGCCTGCCGGATGATCTGCGAGCATTTCAAGCACAGCCCGGTGTTCCGCATCGGCGGCGACGAATTCGCCGCCATCCTGGAGGGACAGGACTTTCAGAACCGGGCCGAGATCCTGAGCTCCTTCAACAGACAGTCGGAGGAAAACCAGCGCGTCGGTCAGGCCGTGGTCGCTGCGGGGATGGCGGAGTATGTCCCCGGTCAGGACATCGGCTTCCGGTCGGTCTTTGAACGGGCCGACCAGCAGATGTACCGGCGAAAAAAGGAACTGAAGGAAATGAAATAGAGTCTGGACGGGAGCAGTACGCGCTCCGCTGCGGTTTGTGTTCTGCCGTTCAACCCCAGGTTGAGACGGCGCAAATTACTGACGATTGACCTGCCATTCCCTGTTTTGTACAATGGCCGCAAAACAGGAAAGGGCAGGTGTTTGTATGGATAGGGAAGCCTTTGCGCGAAGGCTGCGGGAACTCCGGCGCAGGGCCGGCTTCTCCCAGGAGGAGCTGGCGTCACGGGTGGGGGTCTCCGCCCAGGCGGTGAGCAAGTGGG
>JAEEGL017362785.1_pt1 | contig 11651 bp, 8 predicted proteins | sample 9134231 | NCBI WGS metagenome assembly JAEEGL01 (sample SAMN16246548, study PRJNA631951) | gut metagenome | biome: gut microbiome; feature: rumen; material: fiber-attached | host: Bos | place: Iran: Karaj | collected 2018-10 | reverse complement strand
AATTTAAATAATCTTCTATGTTTTTATTATTTAAACTTACTAATAATTTCATTTTTATCCTCTTCTTTCAGTTACGGCTACGCCGTCTCCTACTTGATAAATTGTAGTTTTAAATTCCATATTATTCTCTAAGAAATAAATATAGTCATTAATCTTTTCTGCAATATCACGAATGTTTTTGCTTTCTATCTTTTCTGGATCCATATTAACATATCCATGGAAATTCATATTATCTGTTATTACATATCCATCATCATCTAAATATTTCACAAAATGAAGAAAGAATTCTTTATTTTTTCTTTTAGCTGCATCAATAAATATCAAATCAAACTTTTCATCAAATTCTACATTTAAAGCATCATTAAAAATTAGATTAATTCTTTTTTCTAATCCAAATTTTTTTATATTCTTTAATGCTTCCATGTATCTTTGTTCATCTCTTTCAATAGTTGTTACCATAACATCTTTATTAACAAGACACATTAATATTGCTGAATAACCTATTGCAGTACCTATTTCTAGAATATTTTTAATATTCTTTTTCTCTATAAAGTTTCTTACAAAATCTATTCCTTCATCTTGCATAATAGGAACATTATTATCTTTTGCATATTCTTTCATTGCATGAAGTTCTTTGTTTACTTCCTCGATGCTCATTTTAATAACCTCCATTTATTGGTTTTAATTCGTTTACCTTCTTATTGAAATCATTTATATTATCAAAGAAGAAAGTTTCTCCTGTCTTAATATTTGATACAAAATATAAGTCATTACCTTCTGCGGGTTCAAATGCTGCTTTTATACTTGATTCTGATATTGTACTTATTGGTCCTGCTGGTAGTCCAACATAAGATGGACATCTAGTATTATAAGCATTACAAGTTGCATATTCCTTAGCAGTTAATGGTCTAGTTTCATCTAACTTAATAGCATATCTTGTTGTAACATCACTACCCAAGGTCATTCCTTTATCTAGTCTGTTTAAAAATACTCTAGCAGCTTTCTTTCTATCTTCTGGGAATTTATGACTTATTTCTTTTTCAACCATAGAAGCTAGTGTCAACATTTGATGAATATTATACTTACTACCTTCTAGTTTATCCTTATATGGTTCTAATTTCTTACCCATTTCATCTAATAATCTTGTAAATATATCTTTAATACTTGCATCTTTTTTGAAACGATATGTTTCGGGGAATAAATATCCTTCTAATGGATAATATATTTTACTATCCAAAATAGAATCAGTTACAAACCAATATTTTTCTATAACTTCTTTTAAGTATTCTTTATCAGCTTGTAATTTTAAAACATCTTCTGCTTTATGTTCTGTATTCTTTTCTATTATTGATGCAATTTTACGCATATTAATTCCTTCTTGGAATGTAATAGTAATTTCATCATCAACAACAATATAGTCTTTTACTTTAGAATCCTTTTTTTCATCTTGAGATAAAACAACAATTATTTTATCAAGATCCATAGATTCATTAAGACGATATTTATTTTGTTTTAATGTATCAGGTTTCATTAACTTAATATATACTTTAAAGAATGTTTCACTCTTTATTAAATTACTACTCTTTAAGTTAGATGCAATAGAATTCCAAGTTGCTTTCTCCGGTACTTCAAAAATAACATCATCCGTTTTATTACTTACACTTCCTGTATATATTTTAAAAGATATTCCTATAAATAAACATATTAAACCAATTAAGACCGCAAATATTATCATAAAATTGCGTAGTTTTTTCATGTTTATTCTTCACCCTTTTTTTCTTCCATACGTTTCTTGATACTATTCATAGTTGATTTAAGAACGGTATCAATAATCTTCCATTCTCTTTCAGTTTTAATTTCTTCAAGTTCTGAGTTAGGATTACTACTATCTTTTACAATAGATGCAGATATTCTAACATTACCATGTTCATCTCTTGAATTATCTGTATAAATAATATAACTTTTATTATTTGCTTCATCATCAAAAGTAATAAGCTTATCTAATTGAACTTTACTTCCATCTCTTCTAATCATTACTACTTCATCATTTTCCATTGTTAATTTTTCTTCCATTTTAATTTCCCTTTCGATCTAAGTATGACTGTAATATTATTACACTAGCCATACCATCTACCCTTTCTTTTCTTTTTTTACGGCTTGTATCTGCGTTAATTAATACATCATTGGCTACTTTACTTGTTAATCTTTCATCTTCCATAACAACAGGTAATTTAGTTAATTCTTCTAACTTTTCTTTGAATTTTAAAGTTATTTCTGCTCGCTCTCCAATAGTATTATTCATATTTTTTGGAAACCCAAGTACAATAACATCTACTTTCTTTTCTATTGCTAAGTCTTTAACTTCGTTAGCAATACGATCATATTCTTCATTGTGTCTAAGTGTTCCATAGACTGATGCAATAATACCATTTGATAAACTAATTCCTAATGTTTTGGTCCCTAAATCTAGGCCCATATAACGCATATAAACACCTCGAGATAATTTTATCATTATTTATATATAAAGTAAATATTACAACAAAAAAAGATAATATATAATATTATCTATTTTGCTTTATTTATAAATGTTTCCATGTATCCTCTAGTATTACCCATATCATACATTTCACCTCTTGGAATAAAGGCTACCATACCACTTTTTTCACGTACTTCATCAAGAACACTAGTAAGTCCTATTTCCCCACCACTTGTTTTCTTATTCTTAACATCTCGTTTTAATAATTCAAATACCTCTGGAGTTAAAATATATTCGCCAAAGACTGCATAATATTTCTTATCTCTATTAACTTTTGTATAATACTTTTCTTCACAAATATCTGGTTGAGGTTTCTCTACCATTTTATTAACATCAAATGTGTTACTATCTTTATCTAATTTTCCACATAGAATACCATATTTATATACTTCTGATAAATCTACTTCACATACTGAGATAGCAAGTTTCTTTGGATCAGTATAACTATCTAAGAATTGTTCTGTACAACTCTTATCATCAAATGATTTATATAATTGATCACCAAGTACTAATAATACTGGTTCATCGTTTGCAAAATCACTACAAAGTGATACCGCATGTCCAAATCCAAGTTTCTCTTCTTGATAAACATACTTAATCTTTTTACCCATATCCCTTATTTTAGATTCATATTTTAACATTTCAGGAGATAATTTAGTAATTACTTCTTCAGGTAATTTTTGTTTAAATAGTCTATCATAATCTTTTTGAGATTCTTTATCGATTATTAAACATATTTCTTCTATACCAGCATCTACTATTTCTTCTATTAAACAAAGAATAACTGGTTTTAATATACCTTTATCCATAACTGGTAAAAAGGACTTATTAGTACATCTTGTAACAGGAAATAATCTTGTTCCATAACCTGCTACCGGAATAATAGCTTTTCTGACTTCTTTGGTTGGTTCAATCGTTAAGCTATATGAAGACATATGTAGTTTTTTCTCTAAATATTTCTTTATCTTTTGTTGTGATTCATAGTCTTTAGCAAGTATTTGTACCATACCATCACCTTGAGAACCAACACCCTTACTACCATATGATAATTCTTCAATATAATTATCATTTAAAACAGAATGTAGGATTGGGGAAGATAATTCATCTTTACAAGCAATAGAAACATATTTATCAAAATTAGATTGAGCTTTAATAAGCATTTTACCAAGATTTTCTAAATCTCCATCTTCAATATATTTAATACTTTTTAAGACAACATCTTTATTCTTTTCTCCTAGACCCTTATGAACAGATAAATCTATCTTACTTTCTGGATAAGGGTATGATCTATTAAGATCTGCAAGTATCTTAATAGTATCTTTATGTGAATTAAGATCTGCAAAGACATAATATAGACTATTCTTTACTTTAATTCTTTTTATTTCTATCTTCTCTCCATCAAAAATCATTAATATAGGTTTAGTTCCAAATGCACATGCTTGATCAAGCCTTCCACATCTAGATGGAGTTGTAATTTCACCAAGATATGCTAAATTCATTTCCCCTATTGTATTAAGATGTAAATGATATAACTTATTAAATGCTCTTGTAATAAGTACACAAATAGCAGCAGATGAAGATAAACCCTTCTTTTCTGGTAATGTTGACTTAGTAATAATAACCTCTATACCACCAACATTATATTGTTCAATAATACAAGCAGCAACACCTGCTATATAACTATAATAACTTCCTTCACTTGCTACTTTACTTAGTTTTTTAAAATCCATATCACAAGTAAAAGATGTATGATTAACATTATTTTTAATAATTAATTTATTTGCTGTTTTAACTTTTGCATAAATACCTTCATTTATACCAGTTACAATAGCATAACCTTTTTCTATATTATTATTTTGACTACGATATTTACCGGCCCAATCACTATGTTCACCTACTAAACATAGTCTACCAGGCACAAATAATTCAATATAATTATTTTTCATAAATACCTCCTATAAAAAAAGAAATAAAATTTCTTTTTATTTATATTTCATAATGCAATATAAAGCTCTTATACCATCACTTAACTTTATCTTTTTACCCTCTTCTTTTGTTCTAGGATAATAAGATATTGGTACTTCTATTAACTTTAATTTTGCATGAGCTACTTTAGCTGTTATTTCTGGTTCAAAACCAAATCTTTTCTCTTTTATATCAATATTTCTTATAAAGTCTCCTTTAAAGGCTTTATAACATGTTTCCATATCAGTAACTTTAAGTCTTGTCATCATATTAGATAATTTAGTTAATACTCTATTAGCAAGTTGATTCTTCTTATAACCCTTGTATTCACTATCTAAAAATCTTGAGCCATAACAAACATCACATTTCTTTTTAAATACTGGTTCTACTACTCTTGGTATTTCTTCTGGATCATATTCAAAATCAGCATCTTGAACGATAACAACATCTCCTGTTGTTTCACTAAACCCTGTTTTTAAGGCAGCACCTTTGCCTTGATTAACATCATGAAAAAGTAATTTATCTACATATTTATTCCCTTTTTTCTTTAATAATTCTCTTGTACCATCAGTTGATGAATCATCAACGGCAATTATTTCAATATCAGTATTATCTATCTTTAAACTTTTTACTTTTTTAAGAACATCTATTACCAAATCTTTTTCGTTATATATAGGGATTACGATTGATAATTTCTTATTTTTTTTCATCCTTAACCTCTACATTTTTAGCACTAAATAAATAATCTAATACAACATCATTATTCTCAAATATATATATTTCAAAATCTCCCATTACTATTTCTTCAATAGCTAATTTTTGAATATCAACATCTCTATAATCTTTTAATTTATAGAAGAACACTTTACCTTTATAGTCATTATTATACCATCTTGTAGAAGCCAACCATTCTTCTGGATAATCCCCATCATCATTTAATCTTAATACTCTCATTTTACCATTAGTTAAAACATTAAATAAATTACTTTCCATATTTTGAATGGTATATCCTAAATATAATTCATGATCTACAAAGTATTCTGCCATATATTGATATCCATTGCTTCTTAATCTTGTCTCTTTAATATTAATATATGAATTAACAGAGAATAAGAATGATGTAATAACAATTAATGCTAATCCAATTTTAAAGACTACTCTAGTATTCTTCTTAGATTCAAAAAAGTATTTATAGAACATTGGATATAGTAAATTAAGACAAAATACAACCGTAAAGATATAACGATGCCATCTAGCTAAATCTCCTATTACTAAGAAGAATGCCATAATGAAAGTAAATGATGATACAAAGATTAATAAAGTCTTTTCTTCGTTCTTCATTTCTTTAAATTTTTTAAATAGTTTAAACGGAATAATAATGGTAATAATTGCATATATTATCTTAATAAATTGTAATACTACAAGTGGTGATGATGGATTTGTAACCAAATCATTATCTAAATGCAATGTAAGACTAAAGATACTCTTACCTGTAGCTCCACATAAGAATAAATAATCGAATATTGTTTTTCCTATATTCTTAGTAAATTGTGCTTTCTCACTAACAACACTAGATAATGCAAAATTATTTATATACAATAATTCTGATTGCATAAATCTATTTAATAACACTCCAACAAGAATTGATCCACATAATACAATAAAGGTTTTAACATGTTTCTTTTTAATACCGTCACTATAACAAAAATATAAAATACAACATATTAAAGGAGCCCCTATATATATGGGAAATCTCATACTACAAGCAGTTAATAATGCAAGTATTATACCAAAGAATGTAAGATACTTTGTCTTTTTAAAATCACTCTTTATATATTTAATAAATAAACACAATTCTAAGAGCATATAAAAGACAATTGTTCCATAAGTAGCATCTCCATACATTTCACTCATAAATTGTCCAGATATCCCTGATAAAAAGATTAATAATATAATTATTAAACCCTTTTTATCATTAAAACATCTTTTATAAAAATCATATAATAACACAAAGAATAAAACGGTTTGTACAAATACTGCAATTTGTCTTGATATAAATAAATCAACACCCATTTTAACAAAAGGTGTAACAATTGGTATTAAAGAATATATCCAAAAATCATTAGAATTAATCCATGTAGTAGGAAAAATACTTTTAGTCTCTATTTGTTCTATTGAATAATCAACAATAAAAGATGAATCTGAATTAATAATTACTTTAGAACCAACAAAAATATAGAAAATAAGATTAACTACCATAATACTTAATGCTATATATACTATTTTATCCATATTATTTGCAATAAATTTCCCTATCTTCTTCATTAATACTCCTATATATACATATATATAATAACTTAATTACTTTTATAAAGTAAAGGATGATGACATAAATTGTTATTAAAATAAAAAAGAGATTTAAAATCTCTTTTTATGCTATTTCAATAACTCTTGCTTCACTTTCTTCTTCTTTATGAGCAAGTTCACCAATATTATGACTATTTAAGAAGTCTATAAAGTCATTTCTTGTATTTTCAGCATCTTCTTTAACGTCTTCTTCATTTTCTAATCTTTCAATTTCTTCATCAATTCTTTTAATTATTTCATTGAAATCTTCTTTGTTTTCTTCATTAACTTTTTCTTCTAATAAAGATATTTCTTTATCAATAGCTTCTAATAATTGTTCAAATGTTTCTTCTTCTTTTTCTTTGTATAAAGTATCATGAACATCATCATATGATTTATCTTCTAAGAACTTTTCAAAATCATTCTTTTCTTCACTAATACCTTCTTTTTCAATACGAGCTATTTCTTCATCAATACTCTTTATTAATTCTTGTAAACTTGATTCCTCTTCTTTCTTTTCTTTTTCTATTTCTTCTTCAATATTAAGAGAATTTAAGAAAGTTAGGAATTCATTAGTATTACTTTCATTATCATTAATAATTAAATCACTGATATCATGTTTATCAATGAAATCATTGAAATCAATAGTATCAGCTCCTTCTTTAGCTAATCTCTTGATTTCATCATCAATCTTATTAGTTAAAAATGAGAAACTTGATTTATTATCCTTTTTAGCATAAGCAAATACTTTAATATCACCACATTTAAGTTGTGGATATTTAACAATTTGATTAAGATCTACTCTTTCATAATCATTGCTTGCTTCTGCATCTTCACTATTTATACTAAACTTAACACTTTCTTCAGTAGATTCAATTCTTTCACATACATTATCTAAGTAAGTTAAATTATCACTTGTACCAATAATTGTACGAACTTTTCTAGCAGGTCCTGAATATAATAGTATTTCTAAGTTAGCATAATCATTAACGATTGTTTCATAATTATCTAAGATAAAGTTAAATGGTAAATTATAATTACTCTTTTGTAGATAATCATAGAATTGATCAATAAAGACAGCCGATAATGAATTAAAGTATAAATCTTCATCACGATTGATAAAGAAGATTGCAAACTTTTTACCTAGATCTAATCTCTTCATTGGTGTTGCTAATAACTTAGATAAATTAGGATAATTAGTAAATTTAGTTAATTCTTGACGAACGATAGAAATAACGGATCCTCTTGTTTCAGTTGGGGCTTTACTAATTGATGATAATAATCTACTAGAATGAGTATCACCAACAAATAATCCAGCATTATCAGCAAATGAATCTAATAATTCAACTACACTATTAAAGTTAATTTCATCTTCTTTAGCATTCTCAAATAAGAACCATACTAATCCTAAGAATAGATTCTTAGATGAAGTAGACCAAAAACGATCTCCAGTTTCATTTTCAAATAAAGTATCTGCTATCTTTTCAATACTTCTTGTTGCTTCATCAATGTGATTACAACTATATAATGAATATGCATAAGTAAGTGGATTCCATCCATCACTTGCTAATGAATTACGTAAGTTAATAACTACTGTTTCATAACCATTAGATTTTAATTCATTATAATATCCTTTAAAATATTCTTCTTTAGAATCTAAGATAAAGATACTTTCATTATTTTCAGTAATAATATCCATTAATGGGAACATTACACCATATGTTTTACGAGAGTTAATACGTCCATTAACGATAATATTGTTCTTTGAATTATAAACTTTTTTTAATAAATCCCTTTTATTCATTTCTACACTCCTTATTATCCTAATAATATAATACAACATCAAATTGTTTTTTACAATAACTAATTAAAGAAAAAACCTCTTTAAAAGAGGTTTATTAATTATACTATGATTTTCTATATATTTCTTGGCAGTCTGTATATGTTGAATAATCAGATGATGTACCTTTAGTACAAGATGTCGTATCAGTCCATCCACCATATTCTCCCCAAGATGAACATCCAGTTCTGTTATAAGAAGAACATGATCTTGTTCTACATTTATATCCATCTTCATCTTCACAAGCAACACATTGTTTTGTATTCCAATTAGTTTCCTCATTATCTGTTGAACAAGTACCATATTTACTCCAACTACCCCATGATACACAAGTTGATCCATAAGTATAAGTATTGCATGACCTTGTCCTTTTTTGAGTTACTTGTTTAATTGTAATACTACATGTTTTAATATTTTTTGAACAGTCAGATATACTTGCATTATATGTTCCAGGCCCTGCTGCATCAAAATCGTAGGAGAAGGTTGTTTGAAAATTAGAACCACATCCACCAGGCGTAATATCTTGATCATCTAAACCAAATGACAAATTACCTATTCCATAATTATCGGTAGCACTAATATTTAATAGTCCTGATTCATTAACTAACTTAAATTTACAAGTAGGTTTTTCGTTATCAACAATACTAAATTTAGATGTTGGATTTGTTATACTAAAGTTTTTGCATCCATATTCATTAGATACAACAACTCCTCCACCTCCTGTACAACTTGCTGTGACAACAAAATCATCGCCCACTTTTGTTTGTTCTGTTTTAAAACTAACAATTATCATGGTTCCGGCTACCACAGCATCATCTTCATTATTATCTCCATAAAAATCAATATCTTCATGATCAAAAGAATCATCGCTATATAAATCATTATCTATAGCATTACTATTTGTTCCTTTCCTAATATGTGGTTTTCCATCGTAATCATACTTCGCATCTTCATCTTTGCCCCAATCTAAAGTAATACTCATAGGTGAAATGTAACAAGGCCCAATTTCTTTATCAATTTGATTATTGTCAAAGATAAAATTATCGTTTAATATATGCAAGTGAACAGTATATGGATCAGCATTAACTGCATATAATGGTGCAACTCCATACATCGAAGCATACAATTTACCATCACCTGCATCAGGCATTTCGTAAGCACCTTCATATCCACCTATAACATTTTCTCCAGCATCTCCACCATATAAACCAAATGGTACGTCGTCATCACCAGTTGCTGGTACCGTAATATCAGGGCTCGCAAAAACACTGTTTACTTCTCCATCATCACTCATTATGCCCTCAGTAGAAGATTCTATTCCATACATTCCTTTAAGTAACGCTTGCTTTTTTCCGTTATAAACTAGACCAGTTTTACAAGAGAAGTTTGATGTATTAATTACTTTTTTATTTATTTTGCATGGTAAATTTACATTATTAAAATCATATTTGCCATCCCAAGAATAATTATTATTTGAATTTAATGTTGCTGTAAATGGATAATCACCTGCATTTGTTCCAAATGGTTTTTTATCCAATGAATATGCATTTTCACTAAAACCTTCATAATTACCATCATCATCTACAAGTGTTACTAGTTTTTGACTTCCACCATTATATGTTCTTTCAATACACTGTGGTTTTTCAACCTTCTTAGTATGTATTATACATTGAATAGCTTTTGCAACTGTTGAGCCATTATCCCAGGTATATCCAGGATTTAGTAAGGCTATTACTGTATATGTTCTAGCATCTTTTGCTGAATTTGCCATTAACATTCCATTATAATATACCATTAATCGATATTTACCTTGTTCATCATTCGGTATTGTTGCTAACGTTTGATTCTTACCATTATATGTTAAATTATTACATGTTACACCAAATGATACTTTGTCTTTTGCTTCTTTTCCATATAAAATATGATATCCTGTTTTATCTACTATTGATGCTGATGTTGTTGCGGCTCCTACCATATTGGCATTCATATACCAACTTACTTCTTTTGGATTACTGTTAACATTTACTTTTCCTGGCAATCCTTCATATGTTCCATATGTATATACTTTTATCTTTCCAATATCATGCTTTTGGTCTTTATTATCATAATATTGAAGGGCAACGTTATATTTAATATAGAACACTATATGTGAATGACTACTTACTCCTATATTACCTGCAAAGTCAGTTACTGTTATATATAAATTGTACTTACCACTTTGAAGTGATTCTTTTATCATGAAGTCCTTGTCTTTAATATCTTTATCTCTTGTAATATCTTTATCTCCATTTGGTGTATATTGTGTTAGTGTATATTTAACTTCTCTATATCCATTATCATCATTGATGTTTATTACTTCATTTTCATATTCATAAACAATCTTATCATCTTCAAGTAAAAATTCTGTTTCTGTATTCTTAACATCATATGTAGGTGGTACATTATCAAGTTTTATATTGAAGTATTTTCTATTTGCCACTTTTGTACTTCCATCATATGCTTCTACATAATAACTTCCTGTACTACTAAATGATTTTGTATACTTATTTCCACTTGCTGCACAATCTCCTACAAACGAATTTGTTCCACTGTATATCTTGTAATTACTTACATTTACTCCTTCATCTACTAAATTGAAATGTATATAAACATTACTTGCGTTTATCCATTTGGTTCCTGAATAAGAAAGTAATGGATTATATGCGGGTCCATTTGGATCATTAATGTTTCCTGTTATATTTATGACTCCCATTTTCTTTCCATTACAGAAGTCTCCTGTTGATTTATAATCTCCACAAACTAAACAGACTTCATATCCATTATCATTACCATCATTATAGATATAAACTCCTGTTTCTTTTTTACATGATTCTTTCCCATCATATGTCTTTAATTCGTCCATGTATTCATGATTAACTAAAGTATCCATATCTACAAAATTATAATCATCAATTGGTTTATCTT
>JAEEGL017008063.1_pt1 | contig 11651 bp, 10 predicted proteins | sample 9134231 | NCBI WGS metagenome assembly JAEEGL01 (sample SAMN16246548, study PRJNA631951) | gut metagenome | biome: gut microbiome; feature: rumen; material: fiber-attached | host: Bos | place: Iran: Karaj | collected 2018-10 | reverse complement strand
GCGACGCGGGCTTCCCCGTCCCCGGCATCAGGATCGTCGACGAGAACGGCAAGCTGATCCCCGAGGCGGGATACGTTCTTGAGCTCTGCAAGGAATACGGAATGATCTGCAGCACCGCTCACATTTCCCACGAGGAAGCGTTCGCTCTCGCCAGATGCGCTCACGACATCGGATACGACAAGCTGCTCATCGGTCACGTGGACTGGAAGGGCACCTATTACAACGTCGAAGAGCAGAAGGAGTTCGTAAGGCTCGGCGCTACGCTCGAGCACTGCTACTGCACTCCCTGCATCACCCACGAGCAGATGTTCGCGGAGATGAAGGAAGTCGGTACCGAGAACTTCATCATGTGCAGCGACCTCGGCGTACCCAACACGCCGAAGGAACTCGTAGACTTCCTGTTCCAGGGACCCATGCCCTTCGCAGACGACGGCATGACGGACTTCGTCCGTATGGCTCTGGAGAACGGCATCACCGAGGAACAGGTCCGCACGATGATCGTTACCAACCCCGAGAGACTTCTCGGGAAGTAGTATAAAACTATAGCAAAAGAAGGCATGTAAGCCTCGAAAATATCTCCTTATCGAAAGCGAGGCGGGGGCAATAGCCCCCGCCTCGCTGTTTTTGTGTTAAGAGCCCGTGCCCGCGGATATCACGCCAGTATCGCGGTGGCGACGCCGAAGTAGACGAGCAGCGACAGCGCGTCGACGAGCGTCGTTATGAGCGGGCTGGCCATCACGGCCGGATCGAAGCCGACGCGCTTGGCCAGTATCGGCAGGCTGCAGCCGACGACCTTGGAGACGAGGACCGTCAGCGCCATCGAGACGCATACGGCCAGCGCCATCAGCGGCGTCACGCTGAGGTTGTTCATCATGAGCCTGTCGACGAGCATTATCTTGACGAAGCAGATGGCGGCGAGCGTTATGCCGCAGAGCACCGCGGTGCGTACCTCCTTCCATATGACAGCCGGAAGGTCTGAAAACTCCAGCTCGTCCAGAGCGAGAGCGCGGATGACGCTTACCGAGGCCTGCGTTCCGGAGTTTCCTCCCGTGCCCGTGAGCATCGGGATGAACGCCGTCAGCGCTATCTGCGCGGCGAGCGAGTTCTCGTAGTACGTGATTATTATCCCCGTGAAGGTCGCCGACAGCATCAGCAGCGAGAGCCACGGGATCCTCTGGCGGAAGACCTCGAACGGCGTCGCCCTCAGATAGGCCTTCTCGGACGGCGACATGCCGCCCATGATCTCGATGTCCTCGGTCGCCTCGTCCTCGATTATGTCCATGGCGTCGTCGAACGTTACGATGCCGACCATCCTGTTATCCATGTCCACGACGGGCAGCGCCAGGAAGTTGTATTTCGACAGCATCTGCGCGACCGTCTCCTGGTCGGTGTGCGTGTTGACCGATATGACGTTCGGATCCATCAGATCGCCGATCCTGGCGTTCGCGTTCTTTGCGAGCAGCAGATCCTTTACCGTCACGTAGCCGAGCAGCTCCTTCGTGACAGCGTCCGTCACGTAGCAGGTATATATCGTCTCCTTGTCGACGGCCGTCTGCCTGATATTGGCGATGGCCTCCTCGACGGTCATGTCCGGGCGCAGCGCGATGAACTCCGTCGTCATCGAGGAGCCGGCGCAGTCCTCCGGGTATTTGAGGATCTCGTTTATCTCGCGTCGCTTGTCGGGATCCGCCGAAGCGAGCATCCTCTGCACGACGTCGGCGGGCATCTCCTCTATGAGATCGGCCGCGTCGTCCACGAACATCTCGCCTACGACTTCCTTGAGCTCCTTGTCGGAGAAGCCTCTTATGAGGACCTCCTGCTGGTCCGGGTCCATCTCAACGAACGCGGCGGTAGCGGGTTCCTTGGGGAGGAGCCTGAATATGAGCGGCAACTGATCCCCCTCGAGGTCGTTCATCACGGCCGCTATATCGGAGGGGTTCATCGTTACCAGTATGTCTTTTATGGATGAATACTTTTTTGACGCGAGGAGCACGCCGAGCGTGCCCTGCATGGAGAAATTGTGCTCTGCCATCGGAAATGCCTCCTGCTTCGTTTAAAATACAAGATATCTATCCAATGCGCAGACCAAAGCTGCATTTATATGTCTTCAGAATATAAACAGGCGGAAAAGCCGCTGGAACGCCGGCGACCCGTCCCGCGGACTTCGGCCTGCAGCTGTGCCGTTACTTGCAGATTCCATGTGCTCTTCCTCCTCTCCTTCTTTCGTTGCGGGCTTCGCCCAGTATTTAAAGTATATTCCCGCTAAAAAGTCGATGTCAAGAATTTCTCGGGAGCCCCATTGATGCTATAATAAGACACACATCCGCTTTTCAGGCTGAGGGTCCGGCAGCTCCGGACGCCCGGAGGAACATACAGATGATAACGTCATACGACAGCTACCTTTTCGACGAAGGTACGCATTACGAGATATACAGGAAGCTCGGCGCGCATCCGTGCGAGGAGAACGGCTACATCGGAACGCATTTCGCCGTCTGGGCGCCGCACGCCAGGAACGTGCAGCTCATAACGTGGGCGGGGCACAAGGACGTGCGGACCATAACGATGGCCCCGACGATCGGAGGCATCTGGGAGATATTCATGCCGGGCGCCGCGAAGGGCGACTGCTACAAGTTCGCCGTCACGGGGCAGGACGGCATAGTGCGGTATAAAGCCGACCCCTACGCGTTCTTTTCGGAGCTGCGCCCGCAGACGGGCTCGGTCATCTGGCCGCTCGACGGCTACGAATGGGGCGACGGGGAATACATGGACGGCCGCGGGAAGGACGTTCCCAAGAAGCCGATGGCGGTCTACGAGGTCCATCTGGGCTCCTGGAAGCGCAAATGGGACGGCGACGGCTTCCTCAACTACAGGCAGCTCGCGGACGAGCTCGCCGAATACGTGACGTTCATGGGCTTCACGCACGTGGAGCTGATGGGCATCTGCGAGTATCCGTTCGACGGTTCCTGGGGCTATCAGGTGACGGGCTACTTCTCGCCGACCAGCCGCTACGGCGATCCAGACGATCTCAGATATCTCGTCGACAGGCTGCACCGGTCCGGCATAGGCGTCATCCTCGACTGGGTGCCGGCGCATTTCCCCAAGGACAGCTTCTCGCTCGAGCATTTCGACGGCTCCCCGCTGTACGAATCGGCGGATCCGCTGCTCGCGGAATACCCCGAGTGGGGCACGATGGCGTTCGACCACAGCAAGCCGCAGGTCCGCAGCTTCCTGATATCGAGCGCGTTCTACTGGATCAGGGAGTTCCACGTCGACGCGCTCAGGGTGGACGCGGTCGCGGCGATGCTCTACACGAATTTCAGCAGGGACCCGTGGAGGCCGAACAAGTACGGCGGAAGCGAGAACCTCGACAGCATAGCGTTCCTGAAGCAGCTCAACGAAGCGCTGCGCACGCAGACCGACGCCTACATGATCGCCGAGGATTCGTCCGAGGTGCAGGGAATAACGGCGCCCGTCCCCGACGGCGGTCTGGGCTTCATGTTCAAGTGGAACATGGGCTGGATGAACGACACTCTCAAATATTTCGGAAAGGATCCGCTGTTCCGCGGTTATCACCACGGGCAGCTCGCGCACACGGCCGACTACGTGTTCACGGAGCGCTTCATGCTCGTGCTCTCGCACGACGAGGTGGTGCACCTTAAGAAGTCGATGCTGATGAAGATGCCCGGCTCCATGGAGGACAAGCTCGGCGGGCTCAAGTCGCTGTACACGTTCATGTTCACGTTCCCCGGCAAGAAGCTGCTGTTCATGGGGCAGGAGTTCGCGCAGGAGACCGAATGGTCGGAGGAGCGCGAGATCGAGTGGAACCAGGCGCAGGAGACATGGCACAGGGCCGTCATGGAGAGCGTGCGTTCGCTGCTCGCGCTGTACCGCTCGCAGCCCTGCCTGTACGACGACACCGGCAACCCGACGTCGTTCGAGTGGGTGAACCGCGACGACGGCATGCGCAGCACGATAAGCTATATAAGAAGAAATCCGTGGAACTACAACGACGCGCTGCTGGTGATATGCAATTTCGCGCCGGTCGGATACGGCGACTACGCGTGCGGCGTACCGGTCCCGGGTTACTATAAGCGGGTCTTCAGCTCGTACGACAGCATGCCCGGAGGCGGCGGTCCCGCCGAGGCGGGAGACATCGTTCCGCTGACGGCGGAAGAGGCTCCGTGCGACCACTACGGATATACGCTGCGCTACGGCCTTCGTCCCTACGAGGCCGCGGTGTTCAGCTTCCCTGTCGCGCCGGAGGAGACGCCAAAGCCGCGCGGCGGAAAGGCCTCGCCGGCGAAAAAGGGCGCCGGAGGAAAGCCGTCCGCCGGGACCGGAGGGAAGAAGCCCTCGGCCGGAAAGAACAGAAGCAGGAACAAATGAGAAAGAACATAGAATTCGACGAACTGTCAAATTTCAGAGATCTCGCGGGGATAAGGACTCCCGGCGGCCGGACGGTAAAGCCGGGCCTTCTCTACCGCGGCGGTCATCTCGCGTGGATAACGGACAGGGACAAAGCCCGGCTCACGGAAGAGTTCGGGATAGTCAAGGTCATAGACCTCCGCACCGCGGACGAGCTCTCGCGCCGTCCCGACCAGCGCATAGACGGCGTCGAGTACCTGCATCTTCCGCTCGTCGAGCAGCCCTCGCTGCGCCCGGAAACGTCGACGAGAGAGGACGAGCAGCGGCTCGCCGATATCTTTTCCGTCTCTATGGACAAGCTCACCGCCGTGCCCGACATGGCGGGGCTGTACAGGCTCGTCCTGACGACCGAATACGGCCTTTCGACGATGCGCAGGGTCATAAGAGAGATCATGGAGTGCGAGGGGGGCTGCCTCTTCCACTGCACGGCGGGCAAGGACAGGACAGGTATCACCGCGATGGTCCTCGGTCTCATACTCGGGCTCGACCGAGAAGCCGTCATGGAGGACTATCTGGCGACGAACGCCCACGCGTCTTTTGAGGGCGACCGCCAGTACGCCGTGTTCCTCGAGAGGACGGGCGACCCGGATATTGCCGCGCAGGTCAGGCGCGTCTGCATGGCCGACGAGAGCTTTCTCGGCGCGGTCTACGGCGCCGTGGATTCCGTATACGGCGGGCCCGAGGAGTTCGTGAGCGGCGCGCTCGGTATAAGCGAAAAAGTCCGCGAAGAATTTAAGTCCAAAGTGTTGACAGATTGACTTCCCGATGATATTTTTATTGAGTGACGCTGTGTGGGGTGTTTCCACAGGGCGTTTTAGGGTACGCCATAAAACCGGATTTCCGGAAGCGATAACGGAGGATTACAAATGGCTAACGACGTAAGAGTCAAGATCACTCTCTCCTGCACCGAGTGCAAGCAGAGAAACTACAACACGACAAAGAACAAGCGCAACAACACCGACCGCATCGAGCTCATGAAGTACTGCAAGTTCTGCAGAAAAGAGACTCTGCACAGGGAAACGAAGTAACGAAAGGACGCTACGAAAATGGCAGATTCCAACACCGGCACCGCGAAGAAGGGCTTCCTCAACGGCTACTTCAAGGGTGTAAAGAGCGAATTCAAGAAGGTCGTATGGCCCACCAGGAACGAGACCTACAAGTACACCGTGGTCGTACTTGTCATCTGCGCGCTTTTCGCGCTGTTCTTCTGGCTCGTAGATACGGGATGCCTGCTCATTCTCAAGAATGTGCTCGGCGTCATAATGGGCTGACGCTGCGGAACTGACAGGAGATTTCAATGTCGGAAGAAATGCTTATAGAAGAAGAGACCGCCGCCGAGGAAAAGGCGCCTGCGCAAAAGCAGGAAAAGGACGATCTCCCGGTCGGAGCGTTCCGCCGCAGCAAGGAGGCGAAGTGGTACGTCGTACACACTTACTCCGGACATGAAAACAAGGTAAAGGTCAACCTGGAAAAGCTCGTCGAGAACCGCGGCATGCAGGATCTCGTGCTTCAGGTCGTCGTTCCCACAGAAGACAGGATCGAGTTCAAGGACAACCAGCGCCGCCTCAAGACGCGCAAGCTGTTCCCCGGATACGTCATCGTAAAGATGATCGTAACGAACGAATCCTGGTATCTCGTCCGCAACACGCAGGGCGTGACGGGCTTCGTCGGACAGGGCTCCGAACCGATCCCCCTCACGGACGAGGAAGTACGCCGCATGGGAATAGAAAAGACAGTCATCGTTCTCGATATAGCGCCCGGCGATACCGTCAAGGTCATCTCCGGCCCCTTCAAGGGCTTCACGGCCTCCGTCGAGGACGTCAACGACGACAAGCAGACGCTCAGGGCGAAGGTCGACATGTTCGGCCGCTCGACCCCCGTCGAGCTCGAGTACGACCAGGTGGACAAGCTCTAAAGCGAAAAAGGAACGGCGGCGCTCCCGCCGGACCTTCACATAAAAATAACGGGAAGCAAGCCCGTAGAAAGGAGAACGCAATATGGCAAAGAAGATCGAAGGCTTCATTAAGCTGCAGATACCCGCAGGCGCTGCTAATCCTGCTCCTCCGGTAGGCCCGGCGCTCGGTCAGCACGGAGTCAACATCATGGACTTCTGCAAGCAGTTCAATGCAAGGACCCAGGATCAGTCCGGAATGATCATCCCCGTAGTCATCACTGTTTACGCGGACAGATCGTTCACCTTCATCACGAAGACTCCGCCCGCGGCGGTGCTCATCAAGAAGGCCGCAGGGCTGGACAAGGCGTCCGGAGAGCCCAACAAGAAGAAGGTCGCCACGATCACTCTCGCTCAGGCGCAGGAGATCGCGAAGACCAAGATGCCCGATCTGAACGCTGCGGATCTCGATTCCGCGACGGAGATGATCAAAGGCACGGCCAGAAGCATGGGAATTTTAGTAGACGGCTAAACAGTGGGAGGCGAGAGCCGACAGTACCACAAGGAGGTAAAAAATGGCCAAAAGAGGCAAGCGTTATCAGGACGCTGCAAAGCTCTACAACAGGAGCGACCTTTACGACGTGGACGCAGCATTCCAGCTCGTATCGCAGTTCGTTAAGGCAAAATTCGACGAAACGGTCGAAGCTCATTTCAGACTCGGCGTTGACGGCAGACATGCCGATCAGCAGGTAAGAGGCGCTATCGTTCTTCCCCACGGCACGGGCAAGACCAAGAAGGTCCTCGTGTTCGCAAAGGGCGAGAAGGCTCACGAAGCCGAAGCGGCAGGCGCGGATTACGTAGGCGCTGAGGAAATGGCGCAGAAGATCCAGACAGAGAACTGGTTCGATTTCGACGCGGTAGTGGCAACACCCGACATGATGGGTGTCGTAGGCCGCCTCGGTAAGATCCTCGGACCCAAGGGACTCATGCCCAACCCCAAGTCGGGCACCGTCACCATGGACATCACCAAGGCTCTTCAGGAGATCAAAGCCGGTAAAGTGGAATACCGTCTGGACAAGCAGAACATCATCCACACACCGATCGGCAAGGTATCCTTCGGCCCGGAGAAGCTCCAGGAGAACTTCAACGCGCTCGTGGAAGCCATCATCAAGGCAAAGCCGGCCGCAGCAAAGGGACAGTACATCAAGAGCGCCACGATCGCGACGACCATGGGCCCCGGAATAAGACTCAACCCCACCAAGCTCGGATAGGCCGACCGCAAAGGCGGATCGCAACAAAGCAGAATTAAATAGCTGTAGACAGCCGGTGCGCGAAAGGCGCTCAATATCCGGCCGAGGTTACGATTCATAAAAGCCTTTTCAGTCTGCAGACAAAAAAGAAAAGGCTTTCTTTTCGAAGAAAGTCGGAAAGGAGAAAAGATGTCAGCGGAAAATCTCAAGATCAAGCAGGCAGTCGTTGAAGAGATCAAAGGCAAGCTCGACGGCGCCCAGTCCGCTGTCGTAGTCGATTACATCGGCACGACGGTAGAACAGGCGACCGGTATGAGAAAAGCTCTTCGCGAGGCCGGTGTAGATTACACTGTATACAAGAACACACTTATGGCAAGAGCTATAAGCGGCACGGAGTTCGAAGCCCTCAAGGACGTTCTCTCCGGACCCAGCGCTCTGGCTGTGAGCAAGGACGACGCGGTCGCTCCCGTAAGGGTAATCGCGAAGGCTATCAAGGACTATAACAAGATGGCTTTCAAGGGCGGCATCGTCGAAGGCGTCTTCTACGACGCGGACGGGATCAAGGCTCTGGCGGAGATCCCCTCAAGGGACGAACTCATCGCGAAGTTCATGGGAAGCATCCAGTCTCCCGTCGGCAAGCTCGTCCGTACATTCCAGGCTATCGCGGACGCGAAGGCCGAATAGTTTCAGCATAACACCTGTTGCAATTTGAAAAGGAGAAATAAAATGACTAAGGAACAGATTATTGAAGCCATAAAGGCTATGACAGTTCTTGAGCTGAACGAGCTCGTCAAGGCTTGCGAAGAGGAATTCGGCGTATCCGCTGCCGCTCCCGTAGCTGTAATGGCTGGCGGCGCTGCTCCCGCGGAAGAGGAAAAGGACGAATTCGACGTTATCCTGAAGGCTGCCGGCGCAGAGAAGATCAAGGTAATCAAGGTCGTCAGAGAGATCACCGGACTCGGCCTCAAGGAAGCGAAGGACCTTGTAGACGGAGCTCCCAAGGCAGTAAAGGAAGGCGCTTCCAAGGCAGAAGCGAATGACATCAAGGCCAAGCTCGAAGAAGTAGGCGCAGAGATCGAACTCAAGTAATGATCGACTTACGTCCCAAAAGGGTCGTCACCGACGGCCCTTTTGGTGCCTATTTTCCGGCCTGAAAACTGCGGAGAGCCGCGAGGCTGTCACGCAGACGACTTGAAAGCGCTGCCGCGGCAGTCAGGACCGCGCCGAGGCGTTTTCAGCAAAAATAAAAAGGAGGTTAGCGATGCCCCAGCCCATAAAAATCGGCAAGAGAGAGCGCATGAGCTTCTCGAAGATCGAAAGTGTTCTCCCGATGCCAAACCTCATCAAGATCCAAAAAGACTCCTACGACTGGTTTGTTCGTGAGGGTCTTGCTGAGGTTTTTGAGGACATATCGCCAATTAGGGATTACGCGGATAATCTGGCTCTCGAATTCGTCGACTACAATCTTTCCGACGAGACCAAGTACAGCCAGGAGGAATGCAAGGAGCGCGACGCGACTTACGCCGCTCCGCTCAAAGTCAAGGTCAACCTCATAAACCAGGAGACCGGAGAGGTCAAGGAGCAGGAAGTCTTCATGGGAGATTTCCCGATCATGACCGAGAAGGGTACTTTTATCTACAACGGCGCCGAGCGCGTCGTCGTGACCCAGCTCGTCCGTTCCCCCGGACCGTATTACGAGGTCTCCGTAGACAAGTCCAACAACAAGCTGTTCGCGACGACCGTCATCCCCAACAGAGGCGCATGGCTGGAATACGAGACCGATACCAACGAGGTCCTGTCCGTAAGGGTGGACCGCACCAGAAAGCAGCCGATAACCGCGCTGCTGCGTGCGCTGTCCTATAAGGGCGTAGAGGCCAAGCTGGAATCGGAAAAGAGCAAGAATCCCGACGCGACCGACGAGGCTCTCCGCAAGAGGGTCCATCGCATCGGTGAGTACCGCACGTCCGTAGCGGATATGCTGCAGGAAGGCACGAACGAGGAGATCATCGCCGTGTTCGGAGAGGACGAGAGGCTCATCAAGTCCCTCGAAAAGGACTCCTGCACGAACTACGAGGACGGACTCAAGGAGATATACCGCAAACTGCGTCCCGGCGAGCCGGCTACTTTCGAAAGCGCCTACGACCTCATAGAAGGTCTGTTCTTCGACGCCAAGAGGTACGATCTGGCAAAGGTCGGACGTTATAAATACAACAAGAAGCTCGGTCTTGCCAACAGGATCGCCGGCTGCGTCCTCACCGAGGACGTCGCGGATCCCGAAAGCGGCGAGATCCTCTTCGAAAAGGGCGCGCTGCTCTCCAGAGCGGACGCCAAGGCGATAGAGAACTCCGGCGCGGAGATCGTATACGTTGAGAGCAAGAGGGAAGTCGGCAAGTCCGTCAAGGTCATCGGCAACAACTTCGTATCGCTCGCAAAGTACGTCGACTTCGACCCGGCCGAGTACAAGCTTCCCGACACCGTTTTCTACCCGGCGCTCACTGCCCTGCTCGCGAAGTTCGTCGAGGATAACGGCAAGCCCAAGAGAACTAAGGAAGCCAAGGCGGAGTACCTCGCGGCCCAGGCCAAGTTCCTCAGGGCCCACAGGAACGAGCTCTCGCCCAAGCACATAATATTCGACGATATCATCGCGTCCGTCAGCTATCTGCTCGGACTGCCCGACGGTATCGGAAGCCTCGACGACATCGACCACCTCGGAAACAGAAGGCTCAGGACCGTCGGCGAACTGCTCCAGAACCAGTTCCGCATCGGTCTGGCGAGGATGGAGAGAGTCGTCAAGGAGAGGATGACCATCCAGGACATCGGCGGCACGACGCCCCAGGCGCTCATGAACATCCGCCCCGTCACCGCGGCGATAAAGGAGTTCTTCGGTTCTTCGCAGCTGTCGCAGTTCATGGACCAGACGAATCCTCTCGCAGAGCTCACTCACAAGAGAAGGCTCTCGGCCCTCGGCCCCGGCGGTCTCTCCAGAGAGCGCGCGGGCTTCGAGGTAAGAGATATACACCATTCGCACTACGGACGCATGTGCCCGATAGAGACACCGGAAGGTCCGAACATCGGACTTATCGGATCGCTCACGATCTACGGCGTCATCAACCAGTACGGCTTCATCGAGACGCCGTACCGCAAGGTCGACCAGAAGACCGGCATCGTGACGACGAACATCGAGTATCTGGCGGCGGACGAGGAGGAACCGTTCATCATCGCGCAGGCAAACGAGCCGCTCGATAAGGACGGACGCTTCGTCAACGCTCTGGTAATGGCCAGAGGCGAGCTCGGAGAGATCAACCTCTTCCCCAGAGAGAACGTCGATTACATGGACGTCTCCCCGCGCCAGGTCGTATCGATCGCTACCGCGATGATCCCGTTCCTTGAGAACGACGACGCTAACCGCGCCCTGATGGGCTCCAACATGCAGCGTCAGGCCGTTCCTCTCCTCGTGTCCGAGGCGCCCATCGTCGCGACCGGCGCGGAGTGCTCGGCCGCAAGGGATTCCGGCGTCGTTATCCTAGCCAGGCACGCGGGCACCGTCGAATTCGTCGACGCGGTCAGCATAGTGATCGCGAGAGACGACGGCGAGGGCAGGGACACCTACGAGCTGCTCAAGTACAAGCGCAGCAACCAGGGCACCTGCATCAATCAGAAACCGATCGTAGCCCACGGCGAGCACGTCGATGAGGGCGAGGTCATCGCTGACGGTCCCTCCACGGATCTCGGCGAGATATCGCTGGGCAAGAACCTCCTCGTCGCGTTCATGACCTGGGAGGGCTACAACTACGAGGACGCTATCATCCTCAACGAGCGCCTGCTCATGGAGGACGTCCTCACCTCGATCCACATCGAGGAATACGAATCCGAAGCCAGAGACACGAAGCTCGGGCCTGAGGAGATAACGAGAGACATACCCAACGTCGGAGAAGACGCGCTCAAGGATCTGGACGAGGAAGGCATCGTGCGCATCGGCGCCGAGGTCGATTCCTCCGACATCCTCGTCGGCAAGGTCACGCCGAAGGGCGAGACCGAGCTCACGGCCGAGGAAAGGCTCCTGAGGGCCATCTTCGGCGAGAAGG
>JAEEGL016977244.1_pt1 | contig 11651 bp, 14 predicted proteins | sample 9134231 | NCBI WGS metagenome assembly JAEEGL01 (sample SAMN16246548, study PRJNA631951) | gut metagenome | biome: gut microbiome; feature: rumen; material: fiber-attached | host: Bos | place: Iran: Karaj | collected 2018-10 | reverse complement strand
ATAGGAAGTCAAAGTCAATGCATTTTAGAGTTTTTTAATCACTTGATGATGCATATTATTCTGACAGATTCCCCTTTAGTAGAGTTCGCTGTGAAGAATAGAATAGCATATTTGGTAAATAAGTCAATACGATTACATAGACCAGCAAAGGCCGGAGACGTCCGGTACTTGCTGGTCTATTTTTTGTTCTCGAACAAGCGCGCATGGGATGAGAGCATAACGAAACTACTAATCAATTTCATTTCAAGAAAGGAGAGTAGTCCGAAGGTTCAATTAGTTCGGGTGAAGGTTGTTAATTGAAGTAGAGCGATTATGAAGTATGTTGTATGAAGCTGAATTTTTGGGCGAAAACGAAAAAACGTATGGCATTCTTCAATTCAGCGGTAGGAGTTTTACAGACACTTGTTGTAGCACTTGGCGCAGGCCTTGGTGTTTGGGGCATCATTAACCTCCTTGAGGGGTATGGCAATGACAACCCTGGAGCTAAGAGCCAGGGAATTAAGCAGCTGATGGCAGGTGGAGGTGTTTGCCTCATCGGTGTTAATCTTATTCCTCTTCTCTCAGGACTCTTCTGATTCCTGAAGAGGGAGCGCGGCCTGCCGCGCTATAGCAAGATGCAGGACTGAAAACTGAATATTGTTCGGGGGCTGGCGCGACCAGTCCCCACCTATAAAAAACAGAAAGGTGGCAATCTATGGATAGAGTTGTAGAAGAGCTCGCCGCCTGGCTTAAGTCTGTACTTGTAGATGGTGTTATGAGCGTTATGGTAGGTATGTTTCAAGATGTAAATAACCATGTGGCTGATATTACGACACAGGTAGGTATGACTCCTGATGCATTTCAGCCCAGTGTTTTTAACATGATACGTAACCTATCGGAAACTGTAATCATGCCGATAGCGGGTATGGTCCTGACCTTTATTGCCTGCTATGAACTGATACAGCTAATCACAGCTCATAATAACCTGGCTAACTTTGAGACATGGATTTTCTTCAAATGGCTTTTTAAGACCTATGTTGCAGTCATGCTGATCACACACTGCTTTGACTTTACCATGGCAGTATTTGATGTTGCTCAGCATGTAGTAAGAAGCAGCGGAGGACTTATCGCAGCGTCAACCGCAATAGACGACTCTGCGCTTGCGACCATGAGGTCAACTCTGGAAGCAATGGATATGGCAGCGCTCTTTGGCATGTTTTTCCAGGTAATGTTCGTAAACCTGGCGACAAGAATCCTTGCTGCATTCATATTTGTAGTTGTTTATGGACGTATGCTGGAAATCTATCTGACCATAAGTCTTGCGCCTATTCCGTTTGCGACATTCGGGAACAGAGAGCAGAGCCAGATGGGACAGAACTATGTAAGAGGCCTGTGCGCTTTGGGCTTTCAGGGATTCCTTATTATGGTATGTGTGGCTATTTATGCAGCGCTGATAAGTTCAGTTGCATTCTCAACCGACATAGTCGGATCTATGTGGGGAGTATTGGGATATACGGTTCTTTTATGCTTCTCACTTCTGAAGACAAGTTCCATCTCAAAGAGCATATTTAATGCAAGGTAAGACAAGGGGGCAAAAACCATGGCAAATTTTGTTTCGGTCCCCAGGGATCTTTCAAGGGTCAAGGAAAAACTGTTCCTGAATCTCACCAAAAGACAGATCATCTGCTTTTCACTGGCGGCACTCGTAGGAGTTCCGTCTTTTTTCTTTGTAAAAAAACTTTCAGAAGATGTTAGCGGAGCAACGCTCGTAATGATGGTGCTTATGTTGCCGTTCTTCTTCGTGGCTCTATACGAAAAAGATGGTATGAACTGTGAGACCATCCTTAAGCACATGATCCAGTGGCGATTCAAAAGACCCAAGGAGCGTCCTTACAGGACCAATAATTATTTCGCTGCCCTCATGAGGCAGAAAAAACTATATGAGGAGGTGGAGGACATTGTTATTTCCTTTGTTCAGAAAGAAAAGAAAACGTGACCTGAAAGTTCCGGTTCGCCTCTCATCTGAGGAAAAGAAAAAGATAAAAAAGGTCATAGATGATGCCAAGAAGGCTGATAAGGTGCCGCACTCCGCACAGGAGTCCGTAACATTTGAGAGAATGTTTCCAAGCGGTATATGCAGGGAAGAAGGAGATTTTTACTCCAAAACCATCCAGTTTCAGGACATCAACTATAAGCTGGCACAGGAAGAAGATAAGACAACCATTTTTGAGGAGTGGTGCAGTTTTCTTAACTTCTTTGACAGCTCTGTTGAGTTTTCCCTGACCTTCCTTAATGTCAGTACAGATGGCACAAAGTTTGAAAAGAGTATCAGAATACCACTTAGGCATGATACTTTCAACGACGTAAGAGATCAGTATTCATCAGTACTAAAGAGTCAGTTCGAAAAAGGTAATAACGGCCTTACAAAGACCAAGTACCTTACTTTCGGTATCCACGCAGCTTCCATAAGAGAAGCTAAGCCAAGACTGGCCCGAATAGAGACTGATGTTCTCAATAACTTCAAGCACCTGGGAGTGTTTGCCAACAGTCTTAACGGAAAAGAGAGACTGAAAGTCATGCATGCGATCTTCCACATGGGAGATGATGACAGATTCATGTTTGACTGGAAGTGGTGTACGGAGCGTGGACTTGGACCTAAGGACTTTATCGTTCCCAGCAGTATTGCATTTCCCACAAAGAAAACATTTGAGATGGGAGACATGTACTGTGCCATGAGCTTTCTTTCCATCACTGCATCGGAGATAAATGATGAGATGCTCTGTGATTTCCTTTCCATGGATTCATCACAGGTTCTCACGATTCACATGCAGTCAGTAGACCAGAATACAGCCATTAAGAAGGTAAAGCACACCATTACAGAGCTTGATAGAAGTAAAATCGAAGAGCAGAAAAAGGCTGTCCGTTCCGGTTATGATATGGACATAATTCCCTCAGATCTTGCCACATACGGCAAAGACGCCAAGTCTCTTCTGAGGGAGCTGCAGAGCCAGAATGAGCGAATGTTCATGATAACGTTCCTTATCATGAATACCGGAAAGACTCTGAGAGAGCTCGAAAACAATGTGTTCCAGGCAAAGAGTATAGCACAGAAACACAGTTGCACGCTGGTTCGTCTTGACTATCAGCAGGAGATGGGGCTTATGAGTAGCCTTCCTCTTGCTCATAACCACATCGAGATACAGCGCGGCATGACAACCTCAAGCTCAGCAATCATGATCCCTTTCACCACTCAGGAGTTATTCCAGGAGGGAGAGGAATCTCTGTATTACGGTCTTAATGCTCTTTCCAATAACCTGATCATGGCTGACAGAAAGAAACTTAAGAACCCTAACGGCCTTATCCTTGGCACACCAGGTTCCGGAAAGTCTTTTGCTGCAAAGAGGGAGATAGCCAATGTTATGCTCTCTACAGACGATGACATCATAGTATGTGATCCAGAGGCCGAGTATGCACCTCTTGTGCAGAAATTCGGCGGGCAGGTCATCAAGATCAGCGCCAATTCCAGCCAGTATATCAATCCCATGGATATCAACCAGAACTACTCTGATGATGACAATCCTGTAGCACTTAAGGCAGAATTCATCCTGTCCTTATGCGAACTGGTAATTGGCGGAAGGGACGGACTGATGCCCATAGAGAGGACTGTTATCGACAGATGTGTTCATAAGATATACAACAAGTATTTCAATGATCCGCGTCCTGAGAATATGCCTCTTTTGGAAGATCTATACAATGAACTCCTTAAGCAGGATGAGAAAGAAGCGCACAACCTGGCAACAGCACTGGAAATATATGTTTCCGGTTCCCTCAATGTCTTTAACCACAGGACTAACGTTGATATCAATAACAGGATTATCTGTTACGACATCAAAGATCTTGGGAATCAGCTCAAAAAGCTGGGAATGCTGATTGTTGAAGACCAGGTCTGGGGCAGAGTTTCAGCTAACCGCGATTCCGGAAAGAGTACCCGTTACTATATGGACGAGTTCCATCTGCTTCTTCGTGAGAAGCAGACCGCAAGCTACAGCGTAGAGATTTACAAACGTTTCCGTAAATGGGGAGGCATCCCGACCGCCATAACTCAGAACGTGAAGGACCTTTTGGCTTCTGCAGAAATCGAGAATATCCTTGAGAACTGCGAATTTATCTATATGCTTAATCAGGCCGCTGGAGACAGAACAGTTCTCGCACAAAAGCTCAATATAAGCCCACACCAGTTATCCCATGTTACACAGGCAGGAGAAGGTGAAGGGCTTTTATTTTTTGGAAATGTGATACTGCCATTTGTAGATCACTTCCCTAAAGATATAGAGCTTTACAGGATTCTTACCACACGTCCATCAGATCTTGTGAAATACAAGGAAGAAAAGGGGGCATAACGATTTGAATGATAGGGATCATTTCAGAAAGAAATTCCGGACGCAGTCCACCCTTAAAGAAGAGTATGGGAAAAAACTGAAGAGTGGAAAAGTTGGTGTTGGCTCAAAGGATACTGAAGAAAAGCTGGATCCGGAGCGTAAGAAGGTTCTTAGGGGCAGAGCTGAGTCAGAAGAAATGCTTGGTGTAAAGGCTCAAATGAAGGCTGAGAGTGCCAGGATCAAAGCATTACAGGCTGCAGGCACAGTAGTTACTGTGGGAAATACTGTTATAGGTGCAGCAGCGGAAGTAGTGGCTGCGGGTAGCAGTGACTGCAGGGATGATAAGAACGTATCGGGGGATGTGGTTCATGAGGGAGCCTCCGCAGTTCATGAAGCTACGGACAAGATCAACGAAGGCATCTACCAAAGAAAGCTTAAACGTCAGCATAAAGAAGAAAAGAAGCATGCCAATGAGCAGAATCCCAAGGATGGTTCAAATGCAAAGTCCAGAGCAGCTCAGAAAAAGAGAAACCGTAAGTCTTACTACCAGAGGGAAAAAGAGCGTGAGGCTGCAAAGCGGGGAGCAACATGGCTGGAGGATGCAATAAACAAAATATCTGAAAAGATAGGCGATGCTCTTGCTGCACTCGCAAACTTTGTAAAAGGGAATCCCAAGCTGATTCTCGCAATAGTTATTGTCGTTCTGATCATTGTTCTGTTATCAGCTATGGTATCCAGCTGCGCCATGATGGTTCCTACTATGTCTGATGGAACCCTGGTCTCCACATACACTGCGTATGATGAGGATATTCATGGTGTAGAAACGGACTATCGTAAGCTGGAAAAGGAACTTAAGAAAAAAATAGACGATACAGAGACACTATACCCGGGATATAACGAGTATGAGTACGAGCTGGATGAAATAGGTCATAACCCTTATGAGCTCATCACATATCTTACGGTCAAATATGATGACTTCAAGAGAAAAGATATGAAGCCTATCATAAAAAAGCTCTTTGAAAAGCAGTACAAGCTGACATATAAGTCCAGGACTGAGAAGCGGACACGTACTGTAGAAAAGACTGGAACCAGATGGGTAGATGACGATTCTTATCCCGAGGGCGGATATGAGGAAGAGTATACCTACGAGGAGGAAGAAGAGTACACTGTAAAGATTCTTAAGGTAAAGCTGGATAACCGAAGCCTTGGGAAAGTAATAGAGGAAATGGGACTTACTTCAAAACAGAAATCCCACTATGACCTATTGCTTATGACTAAAGGTAACAAAGAATATCTTTTCGCGGATATCTATTCTGATCTGGAGGATCCAGAGGATTACCAAGTTCCCGGAGATGCACTAACTGATGCTCAGTTTGCGGCAATGATAGCTGAAGCTGAGAAGTACCTTGGCAGGGAATATGTCTGGGGAGGCAGTAACCCTACCACTGGTTTTGACTGTTCAGGATTCGTATGCTGGGTACTAAATCACAGCGGCTTTAGTGTGGGACGGACAACTGCGCAGGGACTTAGAAAAAGATGTGCTTATGTATCGCCTTCAGATGCAAAGCCGGGAGATCTTATCTTTTTTGAGAGAACCTATGACACTCCTGGAGCTAGCCATGTTGGCATCTATGTCGGGGATGGAATGATGCTTCACTGCGGCAACCCAATATCCTACACATCAATCAACACCAAGTACTGGAGAAATCATTTCTTATGTTATGGAAGGCCCATAAAACCGTGAGGAGGAGATTATGTTTGAGAGATTAGACAGATATAAGGCTGAACTTGCAAAAGCAAGAGAGCGCAGAGCTGAGGCGGACGCAAGAGTCAAAGCTCTGGAAAAGAAATGCCAGGAGGAAGAGATGGCTGCAGTTCATGAAATGATGAAAGCAGCTGACATAACTCCTGAAGGTCTTCAGAAGCTGATTGCCTACACAAAGGACAATCTGCCTGGGGGCAAATCTGTTGGCGATATAGTCAGCGGAAATACAGATGAGGAGGACACCGAAGATGAAGAAGTTTAAATTTGCAGCGATACTGTCCAGTTTTTTAAGCCTGGCTGTAACACTGACACCGGTAACTGCATTTGCTTATGTTGATCCTGAGGTCGTAGAGGAGGAAGAAATAATTCCGCCTGAGCCAGAGGAAGAAGTGGAAGAACCCATGGGTCCGCTTACTCCTGATGGTAATCTCACCATCATTGATGATTATGGCGATCCAAACAAAAGCGGTAAGCAGTTCATCACTGTTTCTTCCAAGAGTGGGAATATCTTTTATATCATCATAGACCGTGATGACGAGGGTGAGAATACAGTTCACTTCTTAAATCTCGTTGATGAGAGAGACCTGCTTTCGCTTATGGATGACGAGGAAATAGCTGAACTTATGGGAGAAGAGGAAGAACCTGAACCGGAGCCTGTAGTAGAGGAACCGGTGGAAGAAGAACCTCCAAAGGAGGAACCCAAGAAGGATAACTCCAATCTGATCATATTTGTTATTATCGCAATCCTTGGCTGTGCTGGAGGTTTCTATCTTTACAGTAACAGAGAGGATTTTTCTTTTGGCAAAAAGGAAAAGAAGGATCCTGATGAGGACTATAACGAAGATGAAGAGACCGGTGGAGCGCTGGATAATGCAGAAACCATAAATGAAAAGCCTGAGGATTAAGGCTTAATCTTTTGCGACGGTGGTTGCGCGCTGACTCAGCACGTGACTGCCGTTTTTATGAAAGGAGATGATTGCAATGGCTGAGAATGTTATAGCTCAGGATATAACTGGGGAAGAAAAGGTGGAGATGATCACAAGTCGTCTCTCCAACTACAGCTTCAGGATGGGGGAGGTAGTTGATGCCAAAAAGAAAGCTCAGAAAAAGAAGCAGATGATCAAAAAGGGAAAGATTGATGGCAGACCTTCAGTTTTGCAGAAACTTGAGAATTACAAAAAAGCGAAAGGGGTGATCTCATGAGCGGACTGGATATAGCAAACGATCGGATCCATAAGGAAGAAGAACTTACGGAAACAGAGGAAGCAATTCTAGAGGAACACACCATCCGTTCCAAAAAGAATTATCTGAAGGCAGCAGAAGATGCCATTGAAGCTAATGATAATAACTTCGATGGACTTATAAATGCAGTTCCTGAAGAGGATCCGGATGACCCAGGGGATGATGATTCAACGGAACTGGCTGGCAGAAGGGCCAGAGAGTATGAAGCCAACAGGCAGAGAGCCATGGAAGAAGAGCAAATCGCAAAGGTGAGAAAAGAGCATGCAAGAGCATACGCACATGGTAACTTTGAGATTGACAGATAAGGAGTACACAAGACTTCTTGCCAAGATGAATGAGGCCGGGATTACAAGCCGCAGCATCTATATCAGAAAGATGATTCTTGATGGCTATTGTGTGAAGCTTAAGACTGATGATTTTGGTGAGATAGTTTATCTTTTGCGCATGTGTTCCAACAATCTAAACCAGTACGCCAAAAAAGCCAATGCTTTTGGTGAGGTCTATGCTGAAGATATCGAAGATCTGAAAAAGCGTCTGGACGAGATATGGGAGCATACCAAAAGCATGATGATTGCTTTTTCAAAGATAAGATGATCGGCAAACTTGGCAGCTGCATTTACTGATCTTATCATGGTTATAACAACATCTTTTGTTTAGGCACCAAGGAGGTAATTGCCATGAGTATTATGAGATTTATGTTAAAGGTTCTGTTGTTTCCGTTGTTCCTGATGATATTCACTTTGAGTATTTTTGTAAAAGTCATTATGAACTTATCCGGCTTTGTGGCAGGGCTGGCTTTTCTTATTGGCATCGTGATCATCATCTACAATACTTCTTCGCACTGCGTTTTTGGAGTGTGCATGACTTTTATTGCAGCCATGATGATTGCCGGTGCAATGCTGGCACTTGGCTATGGTGAGTATCTTCTGGACAGGGTTATCGAGCTGTATCAGGAAATCTGATTTGATAGTTTCATAGAATGAAGGCAAGAGAGCAGTCTGTATTTTACGATACGGGCTGCTTTTTCTTATGCCTGAAGTTTGGAAAGGAGGAAGTTCATGGCAGCGACAAGACTTATTTCTCTTCATCATGTGAAATCAAAAACTGTAGCGGAGTGTTTAAAGCGCAGCATCGATTACGTTAGGGATTCCAGAAAGACAGAGGATGAAAAGTATGTCAGCACCTATGGCTGTGATCCGAATTCCATCACGGAGCAGTTCCTTCTTTCAAGAAAAATCTATGAGGATAATGTCAGAAAGCCTCATAAAAAAGATGTCATTGCCTATCAGATCAGGCAGGCGTTTAAGCCCGGAGAGATAACACCGGAAAAGGCAAATGAGCTTGGATATGAACTGGCCATGAAGTTCACAAAGGGAAAACATGCATTTATAGTAACCACTCATACGGACAAACATCACATTCACAATCATGTGGTGTTCAACGCTGTGGCAATCGATGGAAAGAGCAGATTTAGGGATTTTTATTTTTCGGGCATGGCACTTTCAAGAATCTCAGACATGCTTTGTCTTGAAAACAATCTCTCAGTGATTCAGTCCAGATATGAAGCTCGTGTAAAGCGCGATGGAAGGGAAAATGTTGGTTCAAATAAGCATAGCCTCGACTATAACAGCCTGAGTTTTCTTGTTGATATCGAAAAGAAAATGCAGGAAGGAAAAGGCAAAGGATATGAGAACTGGGCAAGGAAATTTAACCTTAAGCAGCGTGCCAAAGTCCTTCTGTTTTTGGAGGAACATGGCATTTCATCTTATGAGGAACTGGTGAAAAAGACAGATTCTATGGACGCAGAAATAGAGGAACTGAATAACCGTGTTAAGGAAAGAAATCTGAAGATGGCTGATAACAAAGAACTGCAGAATGCCATAATCGTCTACTCTAAAACTGCAGATGCTTACACTGCCTATAAGAAGAGCGGTTACAGCAAAAAGTACCTTGCTGAACATGAAAAAGAGATCCAGGAGCATAAGAAAGCCAAGGCGATTTTTGAAAAACTGCCTGACGGGAAAATCCCAAAACTCAAAGATCTACGCAGGGAATATGGCGAATTAGTTGAAGCTAACAGGCCTGATTTTCAGCAGTATGTGCAGCTTAGAAAAGAACGAAAAGATTATCTTATCGCGAGAAAGAATCTTGAACTTCTGCTGACCAGAGAGGAAGCAGAAAAGGAAGAAAAGGCGAAGGCGAAGCCAAGCCGTAGCTCGAGGTCAGAGACCTCGTTGTAAAAGCGGCATCTGCATATGTATTACATATGCACTGCTTGCATGCGACCTTTGCCGGAGGCAGAGGTCGTCCCGGGGTAATGGCCCAGAGCAATAACAAAAACAACAATTATTCAAAATGAGGGGGAAAACTATTATGAGAATCGATGTAAGGACAAAAGCACTTGAGGAGACAACTAACGGAGTAAGAGGAGTTGCCACAGTAACATTTGGAAACAGCTTTGCCGTCAGAAACATTTCCATCGTGGAGAGTAAGGCAGGGAATCTTTTCATGTCCATGCCCAGCTACAAGATGAAGACCGTGGACGAAAACGGAAAGCCCCAATTCAAGGATATTGCTTATCCTGTGACAAAGGCCTTCAGGGAAAAACTCCAGGAGAAGATCCTTCAGAGCTACGAGAGCAGAGAGGATAGCTGCTTTGAGGTATAAGAACTCATAAAACAATATAAACACTATTACGGACAGGGATGTCATATTCCTGTCCGATTCCAAATGACTATTAACAAACGAAAAAAGTGCGCTGCTTGGAATATGTTAGATTAATGAGCTGAATAACAAATATGTTAACGTATGATATTATGGTATAAGAGTTTGCATACATCTTTATTTCAATTGTTGCTGATAATTTAGAGTTAGTTGATTATGTATTCTTACCATAAAGGGAATGTGTATGGAAAAATATAGTTTACAACACAAGAAAGCCTGGGAGTTTGATACATATGATTTCTGGGTAAGAACGGCAGGTACACCGAAAGAACGAGCTAAGAAGGATAAGGAAAATCCTTTGAAGATGTTAAAGCAATATGCAAACTATTTTGAAAAGTTTGAAGGAATAGAAGTAGCTAATATATGCGGATCATGTGGTAAGAAGGCTATTCCTCTTGCACTTCTTGGAGCGGGTGTTACTGTCTTTGACATATCAGAAGCGAACAAAAAATATGCGATAGAAACAGCTGATGCAGCAGGTGTCAAAATCGAATATGAAGTATGTGACATTATGGAAATAGACATGGACAAGTATGCAGAGTCTTTTGATGTAGTATTTATGGAAGGTGGAATTCTACATTATTTCCATGATATTAATGCTTTTATGAAGATTATGAACAATATGCTAAAGCCTGAAGGAAAAATGATCTGCAGCGATTTCCACCCTTTCTCTAAGATATCTGACATTCTGGGACTTCAGCAGCCAACCATGAGCTATTTCGCCACAGAAATCTTTGAGGGTGAAATGGCACACGCAAGATTTTACAATGAGGAAATTCGTAAACAGATTCCCAAGTGCCAATATAGGAAGTATACAATCAGCGAAATTATCAACTCTATAATCGAAAATGGTTTTTCTTTGGAGAGATTTGATGAGCACCCGTCATGGGAGAATGACAAGCTTCCGGGTGAGTTTACGGCTATTGCAAAGAAAAGATAATATTGTTAATTCATATATATTTCCAACAAGCATATTGTTAATACTCATATATTAAGAATCGGAGTTTACAGGAGGAACGAATGAATATCGCAGTACTATCCGACATCCATGGGAATCATATTGCCCTTGAAGCATGTTTGGATTATCTAAAGGATAAAGACATCGATGCGTATTGTTTTCTTGGTGACTACACTGGTGAGTTCCCAGGAATCCAGCAGACGATGAAGATGCTGTACTACTTAAGAGAGAAAAAACAGTGCTACTTCTTACGGGGAAATAAGGAAAACTACCAGTTGGATGAATTAGGAAAAACGTATCCGGAGTGGGATGATTATCCTAGTACCATTGGATTGCTTAGATATGCGAACCAGCATCTGACAAAGGAAGACGTGGGGTTTTTCAATAGTCTTCCTATTACGATGACAGTGGAAAATGAAGGCCTTCCGGATATTGTTATCTGTCATGGCTCCCCTAGAAAAGTAAACGAGAAGTTCGCAATTCATCAGCAGAGTTTGAATGAAGTGGTTGCGGAAACTAATGCAGACTATATCATCTGTGGACATACCCATAGGAAGATGGAAGCGATGTGTGGAACCACGCATATCTGGAATCCTGGATCAGT
>JAEEGL016734793.1_pt1 | contig 11651 bp, 8 predicted proteins | sample 9134231 | NCBI WGS metagenome assembly JAEEGL01 (sample SAMN16246548, study PRJNA631951) | gut metagenome | biome: gut microbiome; feature: rumen; material: fiber-attached | host: Bos | place: Iran: Karaj | collected 2018-10 | reverse complement strand
GCGTGACCGACCGCCTCCGACAACTCCCTTACAGGTTTGTCCGACTGCGTGTACGACGCCTTCAAGTCCCAGATCTCGGTGACGTCTTTGTCGTTGTTTCCCCTCTTGTCGAGGAAAAACGCGGCGAGATCCCGGTACTTTTCGACCCCGGTGCATTTGTAGAGCCGCACCAGAGCGAGTTCGATCTCCTGATGGCCGGGCGTGAGGAACGGCACGCTCCCTTCAACGCGGAAAAGGCGGTCGATCAGATCGGCGAACCGCTCGACGCACTTCAGGAGCTTGTCGCGCCCCGTCGCGCAGTAGTAAGCGACGCCCGCTTCGATCAGATGGCCGGCGGTGTACAGCTCGTGACTCATCCGTTCGGTGAACCGGGCCTCAGGCTCGACCGCCGTGAAGTGCGAGTTTATATATCCGTCCTCCCACTGGTGAGCCGCGATCGTATCGACGATATCCTCGCACAGCGCTTCGAGTTCGGGATCGGGATGTTTGGCGAGAACGTACGCCGCCCCCTCGAGCCACTTTGCGACGTCGCTGTCCCAGAAGATGTGCGGCGCCTCCGGATTGTCCTCGAACCGGCAGCAGGAGAGTCCCCTGATCCTGCCCGTCTCGCTGAAACGCGCGTACACCGCGGGGATCGTGACCTCGCGGTTCTTTTTCTGCATATCCGCCCAGAATCCGCCTCGTATCGTAACGTTGTCGAATGAAAAGTCCATACCGTTCTCCTCGTTTTCAAAACTGCTGATTCCATTTTATCGGACTCGCCTCGTATTGTCAATACCGCGTTCCCGCGGTGAAAAAACCGCGGCTTGCGTGTCCCGTTCACTTTGTGATAGAATAAATACGAAGACGTGAAAAGAGGTACCGGATAATGAAAGACGACGGACCGCTGATCCTTGAAACGGAAAGACTGATCCTCCGCCCGTGGTATGAATCGGACGCGGAGGAGTGCTTCAAACTCGCCCGCGATCCGCGCGTGGGACCGGCGGCGGGCTGGCCGCCCCACACGGACGTCGAGAACACGCGGCAGGTGATCCGCGAGTTTCTCGCCGTCCCCGAAACGTACGTGATCGTCCTGAAGGAAACGGGGCTCCCCGTCGGCAGCGTCGGCCTGCACAAGAACGATCTCGCCTCAAAGGACGACGAGGCTGAACTCGGTTACTGGGTCGGCGTCCCCTACTGGGGGAGGGGCATCGCTCCGGAGGCGTCGCGCGAGATGCTTCGCCACGCGTTCGAGGACCTCGGCCTTCAGCGCGTTTGGTGCGGATATTACGACGGCAACGAGAAGTCAAAGCGCGTGCAGGAAAAACTCGGGTTCGTATATCAGCGGACGACCGATAACGTCCCCGTCCCGCAGATGGGCGAGACGCGCCGCGGACACGTCAATCTTCTGACAAAGGAAGAGTGGCTGAAAAGCCGCTGACGTGCCCGGGACGGCAAAAGCGAGATCCGGATAACGGTTGAAAAGCCGCTGCGGAAGCAGCGGCTTTTTTGATACGGCAAGAAGAAAAAGAGGCGATTTTTTTCGTATGTTTTCGTTAAAAGAGTATTCAAAGTTTTATTATAATATGTTATAATTTATAAAATAGAGTAATTATACGCTAAAGGGGTGATAACGGTGGATGAAGAAAAGGCGGCGAAGCGGTCGAAACTCGCCCGTGAAGTATTGATCTTCTCACGCAACAAGCTCCTCGTGAACCTGCGCTTTCTCGACTCGGCGCTCAGCAGGCTTAAACTGGTCGAAACGCCTCTGTTTTCATTCGCGACGGACGGAGAGGTGCTGGCTTACGAGCCCGTTCACGTCCTTGGCTGTTACAAAACTTCCGCGGAAATATCGGTGCGCGACTATCTTCACGCGGTGATGCACTGCATTTTCCGTCATATGTTCATCGGATCGCTCGTCGACCAAACGGCGTGGGATCTCGCATGCGATATCGCGGTGGAACACACTATAACCGGCCTCGGGATCAAGTCCGCGGAAGCGAAACGGCAGGATATGCAGCAGAGCGTCTACGACAAGCTCGAAAAAGAGGTCGGCGGTCTCACCGCAGAAAAGATATACAGATATTTCCTCGACTCGAAGCTCCCGCACGACGAGATGGCGAAAATGCGCGGCGTCTTTCTCGCGGACGACCACTCCGTCTGGTATATGACGGAAGGTGAAAAGGCGAAGGCGGGGCTCGGACAGGAAGACGGCTCAGGCGCCTCCGACGGTTCCGACGGCTCTGACAACTCCGATGAAGGTGAGGACGGCGCAGAGTCCGACGGTGAAACGCCGAATCGGGGCGAGGTCCGCCTCTGCTCGGAGGAGGACTGGAAAGCCGTCTCCGAGCGGATGCAGATGGATATGGAGACGTTTTCGAAGGGACAGGGAAGGGACCCCTCCGGCCTGATCCAGAATCTCAGGGAGGTCAACCGGGAAAGATACGATTACACTTCGTTTTTGCGCCGGTTCGCCGTGCGAGGCGAGGTGATGAAAGTCAACGGCGACGAATTCGACTACGTCTACTACACCTACGGGCTGTCGCTGTATGAGAATATGCCGCTCGTCGAACCGCTCGAGTACAAGGAAGTCAAGCGGATCAAGGAGTTCGTCATCGCAATCGACACCTCAGGCTCCGTCGCGGGCGAGACCGTGCAGAAATTCGTCGAAAAGACGTGGAATATCCTGAAAAGCACCGAGACGTTTTTCTCAAAGATCAATCTTCATATTATTCAGTGCGACGCCACGATACAGGAAGATGCGAAGATCACGGATCAGGAGGAGTTCGACGCCTATATCAAACAAATGAAGATCCACGGGCTCGGAGGGACCGATTTCCGTCCCGTGTTCGGTTACGTCGACTGGCTGGTCGAAAAAAAGGAGTTCACCAACCTGAGAGGGCTTATCTACTTCACGGACGGCTGGGGCACGTTTCCGGAAAAGATGCCCGATTACGACGTGGCGTTCGTGTTTCTCGACGACGAATACAACAGCTACGACGTCCCCCCGTGGGCGATGAAACTGATCCTGCGGAGAGACGAAATATGAGAGGTGATTGCGGGATGGATGCGAAAAGAGCGCTTGATCACGCGGAATGTATCGAACGGGAACTGAGCGATTGGAAAAAGATTTTTTCCCTAACGGAAAAAGCTTACGGGTATCGTATCAATTCATACAAAGGGAAGCAGAAACTCATCTATATTCCAGACATGATAGACGGAAAAAAAGTTGCGTATATTCACGACAATGCCTTCCCGAGAGATTGCGCTGTGATTTGCAATAAGCGCTTGTTCGACAAATTCGATCCTTGGTTATATGTAATACAGGTGAACAGCGCATGTGTTTATATGAAGACGCCCGAGGTGTACCCGGACGAGTTTTCTCCCGTCGTTCGCTCCTACGTTCTCAAAAACAAGGACATCGTGTCAAAAAAACTGTTCGAAGAAGACGACGTCGGAGCGTTCGATCGCTTTATTGCCCTGACTATGAAACGGTTCGACAGAGAAAAACTCGAAGAGTATCTTGCAGATCGGAATCTCCGCGTTGGTATAAAATCCTACTTGATGGATCGTCTCGAAACCAAGGCGGGGTTAGGCGGGACGATCGGATCAATAGAAAAAGACGATTTCGGCGTCGCCATAATGAAAAAACTGTGGTCGTTCATAAAAAAGGAGGACGGGACGGTATTTATCACCAGTTTCAAGGGACGGGCCAAGAAGGTATTCGTTCCGGATAGGATCGGGAAGGACGCGGTGACGGCGATCGGCGACCAGGCTTTCAGCACAATGAAACCACGCGCCACTCCGGAACAGCAGCGGTCAGCGACTCTGATCGAAACCGTCGTTATCCCGGAAGGGATCGTCACACTCGGGAAAGAAGTTTTCTACGGCAACCTGCAATTGGAAAACGTCGTACTGCCTCGATCGTTAAAGTCGATCGGCCCCGACTCGTTCAACACTTACAGAGGGCCGCAAAGCATAACCATCCACGCCCCCGCCGGCTCGTACGCCGAACAGTACGCAAAAGAACACAATATCCCATTTGAGGCTGAATAAATAACAGAAATAATGAAAACAGGAGGAACAACTATGGGCAACGCAAAAGATTTCGTAATTAAAAACGGAGTATTGGAGGAGTATCACGGATCCGGCGGCGACGTCGTCATTCCCGACGGCGTCAAAGAATTCGGCAATTTCCCGGTGTTCTGTGATTTTTGGGAACCGTTCAGACTGACTCTCGCGGACGGTATGACGGCGTCTTTCGACAATCTTTTGTCTCAGGGGATCGTTTCCCTGAACGTTCCGGCGGGCGTGAAGTTTGCCTGCTCGGCTTGCGGTCCGAATCATACGTCCTTCTATGCTTTGCTGGAAGAGATCAACGTGGATCCGGGGAATCCTCACTGTTCGTCGGAGAACGGTATCCTTTTCGACAAGGAAAAGACGGTCCTTTACGCCTGCCCCGCAGCGCATAAGGGAGCGGTCGTTATCCCGGAGACAGTGAAAGTGATCGCCCCGCACGCTTTTGACGGATGCAAACTGCTCAAAGAGATCGTTATTCCCGCGTCAGTGACCGAGATCGGGGAGAGGGCGTTCATGGATTGCAAGGCGCTCGCCAGGGTCGTCCTGACGAGCGATAAAACGAAGATAGGGGCGGAGGCGTTCCTACGCTGCGCCAAGCTGACTTCCGCCGGCCCGAAAGGAACGCTCCCGGGGAAGGGAAACGGATTTGAGTTCCCGTGGACGAAAGAGATCCCGGAAAACGCTTTTTCCGGAATGAACAAACTGAAAAAAGTCGTTCTTCCCGAAACAATCGCGGCGATCGGCAAAAACGCTTTCAAGGGCTGCAAGAGCCTTGAGGAGATCAACCTGCCCGAAAACGTCAAGTGCGACAAGAAGACTTTTAAAGATTGCAAAAGCCTTTCCGTGTAGAAAATGAATAATGACAAACGCTTTTCAATCCAGTTCGGACGCCTTGTCGCCTATCACGGAAACGATCAGCACGTTGAGATCCCGTCCGGAGTGACCGTTATCGGGAGGAGATGCTTTTATAGCAGCGGCGTCAGGACGGTCGTCATTCCCGAGACCGTCACGGAGATCGAATCGGAGGCGTTCGGGTTTTCGGACCTGCAAAACGCTGTGATAAAAGGCAGGATCCTCAAAATCGGAGCGGACGCCTTTCCGTACAATGAGGATCTGGAACTGTGCGTCCTTTCGTCTGTCCCCGTGAGGAGTTTCACGAAAGCAGCACGGGATCAGGCGGTCCGGTCGTTCATCCGGCGCTTTGCCGGACTTGATCCGGATACGGAAACGTTCAGGGACGATATTCTTTTTATCGGCGCGCATTTGAAACGCCCCGAGGGTTATTACCGCTTTCTGATCGAAAACGGGGCGCTGCGTCACGCCGTGCTGGCGGCGGATGCCATTCCGGCAAAGGACCTGAAATGGCTTATCACCACGCTACAGGACGAAGGGCAGGCTGAGCTCACGGCGGAACTGCTGGATTATCAGAACCGCTTGCTGTCGGATGAGAAGGTGGAAAAATCCCTGGAAAAAGCCGAGGCGCGGGCGGCGGAAAAAGCGCTTTCCGCGGAAATGACTGTGGCAGACTGGCGGAAACTGCTGAAGTTCACCTACGAAGACGGCGACGTAGTGATCAAGGAAGTGAGAATCAGGGAACCTGTCATCGAACTGCCTGATCACATCGGAGACCGTCGTGTGCGAGTGATCGATTCCGGCGCCTTTGCCTACTATCTGAAAAAGGGAGAAACCGTGTTCTGGTCTCCGGAAAAGATCATTATCCCGGAAGGGATCGAGGAGATCAGGAGCGGAGCGTTTGATTGCGCGGAGGATACGGAGATCTTTTTCCCGAGCACCGTGAAGGCGCTGCCGGAGCACTGCTTCTGTTATGTTCAGAATCTGACGCTGCATATTCCGGCTTCAGTTACCGAGATCGCGGATGAACTTGAAATTGAAACCCCGGAGTCAGCGTTCAAAGTCATATATGCTCCCGCTGGCTCGTACGCCGAGCAGTACGCAAAAGAACACAACGTCCCCTTCGAGGCGGAATAAAAGGATAAGGAGAACGTCCCTTGAGCAAACCGACCGATTTTCATATCATGTCCGGTGAACTGGTGAAGTATAACGGCAGAGACGCCGAAGTCGTTATTCCGTACGGGGTAACCAAGATCGGCGACAGGGCGTTCAGGCACCGCAGAGGCGTCCGGAGCGTCACCGTTCCCCCGGGCCTTTGGTGCATCGGAGATTTCGCGTTCAGCGGGTGCTCCTCCCTCACGGAGATCAGACTGCAGGACGGTCTGAAAAGCATAGGCGAGTACGCTTTCCTGAACTGTACGTCTCTTTCGAGGATTGTTCTCCCCGCTTCGGTGAAAACCTTGAGCGAGGGCGTTTTCAGAGGATGCACGAGTATAACGGAAGTCGTCGTCCCGGACGGGGTCACGTCGATCGAAGACGAAGCGTTCTGCGACTGCAGCGGCGTGAGAAAACTGTATATCCCCGAGAGCGTCGAACATATCAGCAGCAGCGCTTTCATGGGGTGCGGAAATATCAAAAGCATTACCGTTTCCGAGAAGAATCCGGCGTATTACAGTAAAAACGGCTGTCTTATCGAAAAGGCGACCGGTACGCTGCTCAGAGGCTGCAACGACAGCGTTATTCCGGCGGGCGTAAGGAGTATAGCTGAGTGGGCTTTCAGCAACTGCCGGGAGAAACGGAGTATCGTGGTCCCCGAAGGCGTCGGGGAAATAGGGCGAGGGGCATTTTGGGCGTGCCTGTCTCTGAAGGAAGTATCGATCGCAGCCGGTGTGAAGGAGATCGGACCCGACGCGTTCTATTTCTGCCGTGAACTTCGGAGGATCGATGTTCCTGAAGGCGTCGTGACGATAGGCGACCGGGCTTTCTCGGACTGCTCGTCCGCCGTGGAGATAACCGTCCCCGAAAGCACGGTCTCGATAGGTTCCTCGGCTTTTGAGGGATGTTCCTCTCTCAAGACGCTGACGATCCCGAACAGCGCGGTGAAAATGGGCGAGAGCCTCTTTCGCGGGATCTCCCCGATAATCGTCACCGACGCTCAACTGACCGCCTCGGCGCTGAAAAAAAGCCGTGTCAGGGAAATACGCACGAACGATATTTACAAGGTGCCTACGGGTTACCGTCTGGCTGCGATCAAAGGACTGTTTTCCGAAGAAGAGATCGACCCCTGCTCCGCACGCGTTGAAAACCATATGAAGTATCTTAAGGATAACGCGGCGAAGATCATCCGCGAGGCGTTCGGCAACGTAAAGATACTTATCTTCATGTGCGAGAATATGCTGATCCCCGCGAAACACCTCGGCGCGTATATGGAAGAGGCGGAAAAAACCGGGGACACGGAACTACTCGCTATGTTTCTGGATTACGCCAATAAACTCGGGGACGCCGTAAACAGGGCAGAAGAGAAAAAAGAGGCGGATTCCGAGCGGTTCATGGACGAATGGTTCAAAAGAAACTCCGAGAGGGACGAAAACTCGGGAATTTCGGGGCTGTGTTTCGTCGTGTCCGGCAGAAAAAGAAGACCGTATTCGCACGCCGAATTCACGGAGTATCTCGAAGAATGCGGAGCGACTCTCGGTACTTCGGTATCAAAAAAAACGGATTACTTCGTGTTCGACGAGGAAGAACCGTTGACTAAAAACGCTCTGAGGGCGCGTGAACTCGACATTCCTCTCTTAACCCGCGAAGAATTCGATCTGATGATCTGCGCGAAATACAGGGACGAGAAATACGTCGAGGTGCCCCGCTGGGTAAAGCGGATCCTGCCGAAGGCGTTTTTCGAATGCGGCAAACTGGAAAGCGTCACCATACCGGAGGGAGTTAAGAGCATCGGAAGTTCCGCGTTCGAACATTGCAGAGAGCTCACCGGTATAGCTCTTCCCGACAGTATGGAATTCATCGGCGATTGGGCGTTCGCTTTCTGCAGCAAATTCAACTGGATCCGGATCCCGGCAGGGATGAAAAAGATCTCGCATTTCGCTTTCTTTTTCTGCCGGAGCCTTACGGTATACGGCCCCGCCGGATCGTTCGCCGAGCAGTTCGCAAAAGAAAACAACTGGCGTTTTATAGCTGAATAACGACTAAGGAGAACGGCATGAACGATCCCGGCGATTTTATGATTGAAAACGGCGTTTTGAAAAAATACAAAGGCACCGGCGGCGACGTGACGATCCCCGACGGCGTGACGGAGATAGGCGGCCGTGCTTTCGACGGCTGCTCAAGCCTCGCGAGCGTCACGATCCCAGACAGCGTGACGAAGATAGGCGACAGCGCTTTCAGCGGATGCTCAAGTCTCGCGAGCGTCACGATCCCGGACGGCGTGACGGAGATAGGCGACAGCGCTTTCAGCGGATGCTCAAGTCTCGCGAACGTCGTCATCCCCTACGGCGTGACGGCAATAGGTTGGGATGCTTTCTCCGACTGCACAAACCTCACAAGCGTCACGATCCCGAGCAGCGTGGAGGAAATGGGCTTTTCCGTGTTTGACGGTTGTTCACTCAGCATTACGGCCGAAACCGTGCCCGGCTCCCGGGTCCTCGGGTCCTGCGACGTTCGCGAAATACATACGGGTGATATATCGAAAGTCGAGCCGGAATACCGTTTTGCTGCCGTTCGCGGTTTTATCCGGGAAGGAAACGCCGACCTTGATTCCGAGCGCGCAAAGGGCCATTTGAAGTATCTGACGAATAATGCAGGGTGGCTGCGTTCCGCGGTGCTTGACGCCAGGGAGGTCCTTGCCTTTATGTGTGAGAACGGGCTTCTCAAAGTGAAATACGTTGACGCTTATTCCGCCGAGGCGGAAAAGCGAGGCGACGCGGAACTTACCGCCATGATACTTGAATACAAAAACAAACTCGGCGGAGCCGTTGAAAAAGAGGCGGAAAGGAAAAAGGCCGAGGCGGACAGATTCGGAGACGAATGGTTCAGGAGGAACAGCGAACGCGATATTAAAAAAGACGGAATTCAGGGAATGGTTTTTGTGGTCATGGGTAAGCTCGGATTTTGGAGGACCCGTGGCGAACTGAGAGATTATCTTGAGGAATACGGCGCGGTGCTCGATCCTTCCGTTAATATGAATACGGATTACCTTGTGACCGATGATCCGGAATCAACGGCGAAAAAGGCACCGAAGGCGCGCGAACTCGGCGTCCCGATGATCTCAGAAAAAGAACTCAACGAAATGATCGGAGTTTATTTCAAAGACGCGGCTCACGTTGAGGTTCCTTGCTGGGTAAAGCGGATCTTTCCGAGTGCGTTCGAAGGATACGAAAAACTCACGAGTGTGACGATCGGAGACGGAGTGAAGGAGATAGGCGAGCGGGCTTTCTCCGGATGCCCGAGCCTCGCGAGCGTCACGATCCCCGACGGGGTGACCGTGATAGGCAGGGGGGCTTTCTCCGGATGCCCGAGCCTCGCGAGCGTCACTATTACAGCCTGCGTGAAGGAGATAGGCGAGCGGGCTTTCTCCGGATGCACAAGCCTTGTGAGCGTCGCGATCCCCGCCGGTGAGACGGAGATAGGCTGGGCAGCTTTCTCAGGCTGCGAAAAACTCAAAAGCATAACGATCCCCGACGGTGTGACGAAGATCGGCGGCTATGCATTCTCCGGCTGTACCGGTCTCGCGGCCGTCACTATCCCCGAAGGCGTGACAAGGATAAACTGGGAAGTTTTCTCCGAATGCTCGAGCCTTACTAACGTGACGGTCCCCGACGGCGTGACGGAGATAGGCTGGGGCGCTTTTCGCGGCTGCATGGGCCTCACGGACGTGATGGTCCCCGACGGTGTGAAATATATAGGAAGCTCTGCTTTCTCAGGCTGCGAAAAACTCAAAAACGTTACGATACCGATTAGTGTGACGGAGATCGGCAGCGACGCGTTCTCCGGCTGCCCCGATCTCACTCTCCGCGTTCCCGCAGGGTCGTTCGCCGAGCAATACGCTCGGAGACGCCGTATTCCGTTCAAATGGATTTAAAAACTGCAATTTTATAAAGAGAGGTACTCTCATGAACATCAAACAGGCGAAAGAACAGATCAAAGTCGCGATGCGCGCGTATTTCACGAAGGATGAATTCGGCAATTACCGCATCCCGATAGAAAAACAGCGGCCGATCTTCCTGATGGGCCCTCCCGGTATCGGAAAGACCGCTATCATGGAGCAGATCGCCCAGGAGCTGGGCGTGGGGCTCGTCAGCTATTCGATGACGCACCACACGCGGCAGAGCGCGCTGGGGCTGCCCTTCATCGAGCACAAGACCTACGGCGGGCGCGAGTACGCCGTCAGCGAGTACACCATGTCCGAGATCATCGCGTCGGTGTACGATATGATGGAATCGACCGGAGTGAAAGAGGGGATCCTCTTCCTTGACGAGGTAAACTGCGTCAGCGAGACGCTCGCGCCTTCGATGCTCCAGTTCCTTCAGTACAAGATATTCGGCCGCCACCGTGTGCCGGACGGCTGGATCGTCGTAACGGCGGGCAACCCGCCGGAGTACAACAACTCCGTGCGCGAGTTCGACATCGTCACGTGGGACCGCCTGAAGCGGGTGGACGTGGAACCGGATTTCGAAGTCTGGAAGGAATACGCCTACGCGAAGAGCACCCATCCCGCTATCATAACGTACCTCGAGATCAAAAAATCGGATTTCTATAAGATCGAGAGCAGCGTCGACGGAAAGACGTTCGTTACCGCGCGCGGCTGGTCGGATCTCTCCGATATGATCCGCCTCTGTGAACAGAACAAAGACCTGATCGACGAGAACCTTGTCCGGCAGTATCTGCAGAACGGGAGGATCGCCAAGGATTTCGCCGTCTACTACGACCTGTGGCTCAAGTACCGCTCGGACTACCAGGTCGACACGATCCTCGACGGCAAAGCGGACGCGTCGATCAAGGAGAGGGCGAAGAAGGCGAAGTTCGACGAACGCCTCAGCCTTCTGGGACTCCTGCTCGACGGAGTCGGAGAGCATCTGCGCGCGGCATGTCTGGAGGAACTCTCGCTGAACGAACTGCTCGCGTCGCTCAAAATTTTCAGAATGGATATGGCAAAACCCGGCTCCGACGCGATCGGTTCTCTGGGCAGACAGATCGAACAGAAACGCGCGGAACTCGCCGCGGGTAAAAAGTCGTACTCGATCTCAGCCGACAAACAGTACGCGCTCAACCGGACGGCCGTTATGCTCGAGGAGATGAGCGAGGCGCTTATCAGGGAGCCTAAAGGATCCCCGAACGAGGCGTTCGCCGCCGTCAAGGCGGATTTCGACCGCCGCACCAAAGCCCTGAAAAAGCAGGCGGAAGCCGCGGGAGCAAAGCTCTCGAATCTGTTCCGTTTTGCAGAGGAGGTCTTCGCCGAGGGACAGGAGATCCTGATCCTCGTGACCGAACTGACGATCAGCCGTTACGGCGCGCATTTCATCAGCCGCTACGGATGCGAGGAATACTTCGCGCATAACAAGGAACTGCTCTTCTACGAGCGGCAGAAGAAGATCATCGGGGAACTCGACGATCTGGAACCGTAAAGATCCGAAACGGAGGATAAAATGAGCAGCGCAAACGATTTTGTAATTGAAAACGGCGTTCTGACAAAGTACGTCGGCCCAGGCGGGGACGTGGTCGTGCCGGAGGGT
>JAEEGL014694422.1_pt1 | contig 11651 bp, 4 predicted proteins | sample 9134231 | NCBI WGS metagenome assembly JAEEGL01 (sample SAMN16246548, study PRJNA631951) | gut metagenome | biome: gut microbiome; feature: rumen; material: fiber-attached | host: Bos | place: Iran: Karaj | collected 2018-10 | reverse complement strand
TCTACAACGGTATGGACTCCACCTTCGTCTTCGACGTAACCGACCAGGTGCGTGCGCACTTCAAGGGCGGTGTCATTACCGTGGAGCTCGACATCGACACCGTGCCCATACCCCAGCGCCCAGGCGGATCCGGATTCGACGCCGTGGTGAAAGACTTCGAGGATGCTGGAACATGGGAATTCAATATGTAAAACATATAAATAATAAACGAGTATTAACCCTAAACCCCTAAAAAAAGAACAGACAAAGAAAAGTAAAAAGTAAAAAGATCTAAACAAATCAAACGAGAAAAAAACGAGAATTACATTTTAATTAATTATTTTTTTATTTACTAACTTTCTAAACTTAAACAAAAATGAGAAAGATTTATTTGATTCTTGCAGCAGTGACAGGTCTTACCTTCACCGCCTGCACCAGCAACGATGTTCTGGTTGATTCTAACAGCATCAACCCAGCAGAAGATCAGCCCATCGTCTTCTCTTCGTTGAACAGAGGTTTCACACGTGCCGACTTCGAAGGTGCTGAGGCAGCAGAGAAGCTGGGCAACAGTTTCGTAGTTTTTGGTTACAAAGGTACTACAACTGCTGCACCAGGAGCAACTGTGTTTGACAACTATCTTGTTCAGTACGAAGAAAACACCGCCAACACTACAGCTTCAAACACCAACAACTGGGAGTATGTAGGTAAAGGCACCATCAAACATGCTGCTGACAATGGTATTACCAGCCAGACAATCAAGTACTGGGACTACAGCCAGGCTCAGTATGACTTCATCGCATGGAGTACTGGTTCCAAGACAGCCGTTTACGAAGAATCAGAACTTGCAGATGGTAAGGTGTACGTAACAGAAATTAAGGCTGAAGCTGCCACATCGCCTGCAACTGGCTTGGGTGCCGCCTACACCTTCACGGGTAAAGCCGACGATTTGGCTGAGTGCTACATCGCCGACCTCATGACAGTGAAGAAGGCTAATTACAATCAACCCGTTAAACTCAGGTTCCGTGCTCTTGGTACTAAGGTGCGTATCGGTATCTATGAAACCATTCCTGGCTATTCGGTAAAGGATGTTAAGTTCTACACTGCCGCTGATGTCGCTCTCAAAGGTGATGCTTCTGACAATGCAGCCAAGTTGTTCACAACAACTGCCAACAGTATCTTCACAGAGGGTACCTATACTGTAACATTCCCCACTGTGGACAGTACTGATCCTGACAACAACCAGGCTCATATAGCTTTCGCTCCTAAGGCTGGCACACCTCAGAAAACTGTTGTTGATTGGGGTGGTATGAACTACACCATTGCCGAGCAGGGCGAGAAGACTCCTGGTGAGGTATTCCTTGGCCGCACCTCTAACACCGTTTCTTACGCTGGTGATGCTAGCACAAACTATTATGAGATTTTCCTGCCCAACGAGGAAGGCGTTAACCTCAACCTGCGTGTTAACTACACCCTCGAGTCCATCGACGGCTCTGGCGAGACTATCTTAGTGCAGGGTGCAACAGCTCAGGTGCCCAGCATCTACACCGCTTGGAAGCCCGGCTTCGCTTACACCTACATCTTCAAGATTAGCGACAAGACCAACGGTCACACTGGTGGTTATGATCCCCTCAACCCAGACGACACAACCTTCAACAGCGATCCCGCCGGTCTCTATCCCATTACCTTCGATGCAGTCGTAGTCAATGCAGAGGATAACGATCAGACACAGGAAACCATTACCCTCGTTTCTGCACCCAGCATTACTACCTATCAGAAGGGCTCTACAGTTGTTAATAACAATGAGTATCTGGCTTCAACTGGTGACATCTTCGTTGTTGTAAGTGACACTGATGATCCTGCTCTCACTCCTGACTTGGCTAATGCGAAGGTACAGACTCTGACTGGCAAGGCTGCCCTCTACACTATCCTCGATGGCAAGACTGAGGCTGACGTAATCGACGCTCTGCAGATGCAGGACGACAACGTGCCTTCTGGTGTCACCATCAAGGGTCGCAGCGGACTTGAGCTCACAGAAGCTACTCTCACTTTGACAGATAAGGTGGAATATGGCGTTGATGGCAACACAATCACACTCGCTACAGACCAAGTTGCTAAGTTCACTCCTGCAGCAGGCACATACGCTTTCGTTTACACGAAGTCGGCTGCAGATCCTACTAATGATGTCGTGAAGTATGAGGCTCTCAAGTGGGCAAGCTTTGCAACTGGCCAGACCAAGTATCGCTACGACTACAAGGCTCCTACGACAACAGATGCTCAGAAGGGCGTGAAGTACTTCAGCGAAACTGGTGGCGTTTACAAAATGGAGACTCCCTTCATCGGTCAGGGCGTAGGTAACCTCTACCTTGACGCTGCAGGCAACACCATCGCTTCTGGCTATGCTGTAACTGGTACTACTTACTATTATACCACCGATAACGGCATGACCTATACTGCTGCTCATCCCGTGGCATACGCTACCGACATGCTTACTGGCCTCTATGAAGAAGATACCACTCCTGGTTCTTTCAAAGCTACTTCTGACACAGAACTCGTAGATGGCAAGGCTTATTACTACAAAGATGGTACTGATTACGTTTATTGCGTATTCCTGCCTCAGCAGACCACTGGCTGGTATGAACTTGACACTACTAAGTACGTAGAAGCTACTGAGACTGCAGAAGTTGCAGGTCAGACCTACTTCGACAAGTACGTTCAGAACGACGGTGTATATTACACCAAGGTTATCAAGGTTCAATAATCTTATAACCAATCAATATTTAAGCTCATCGGGGTTCGACTCCCCGATGGGCTGCTAAAGCCAATAGGGCCAATAAGGCTAATAGGGCTGATAGGGCTAATAGGGCTGATAGGGCCAATAGGGCTGATAAGGCTGATAGGGCTTAGAGGCCATATAGGCCATATAGGGCTCATAAAAAGGATTTGCTATGCAAGCGCCGCAGACATTCCTGCCGAAGAAAGGAAACTACAGAGGCTTGGCCTTCTACAAGAAGGCAGAAGTCATCTATGACCTCACCTACTACTTCACAGGAAAGTTCCTCTCTGGCTACAAGGACCGAACCGTAGATCAGATGGTGCAGGCTGCGCGTTCGGGCAAGCAAAACATCGCTGAAGGGTGTGCAGCGGCTGCCACCTCAGCAGAAACAGAACTAAAATTGAATAACGTGGCACGCGCCAGTATGCAGGAACTGCTCACCGACTATGAGGACTACCTGCGCACTCGCGGCCTGGAACAGTGGAGCGTCAACGATGAGCGTACACAGCAGACTCTCGCCTTCTGCAAGACACACGAACAGACGGCAGACTTCATGCACGACATTGAACGACGCAGCGACGAGGCAATAGCCAACATCGTCATCACACTCATCCACCAGTTCGACAGTATGTCGCGCAAGTACATCGACTATCTGGAGAAGACCTTTGTGGAGCAAGGAGGCATCCGCGAGCGCATGACAGCCGCCCGCCTGGGTTATCGCAACAATCAGAAGGAAGAGATAGCCCGCCTCGCCCAAGAGAACGAGGCATTGCGCAAACGCATCGCCGAACTGGAGCAAAAGCTGAAGCAGACAGAAGGACTATGAAAGAAAGAAAAGATATAAGACAAATAAGGCTTATAGGGCATATAGGGCAAATGGGCCATATAAGGCTCATGGGCCTCATAGGGCTTATGGGCTTCTTGGGCAGCTGTTCCGGCAACGATGTGCCGGAGCCGACACAGGAACAGCAGATGTCCATCAGCTTTTCAGGCAGCATGCCCCAAGGCACTGCCATTTCACGTGCCGACAAAGGCCTCGAGGAAGTGCTCGACAACAAGACCTTTAAGGTGTGGGGATACAAGAACACCGCCTTGACTGGCGACGACTATACCGACTATCAGGTCGTGATGCCCGGCTATAAAGTCGATTACGAAACGAACATCAATTCTGTATCCAACACTCACTACTGGGAGTATGTGGGCAAGGGCACAGCAGAATCTTGGGCAGCAGGTATCACAGAACAGAGCATCAAGTATTGGGACTTCTCAGCCTATGCTTACCGCTTCTTCGGCTATGCCCTCGGCAACGGCACCACAACATCCCCCGCATCCGCAGTGACCGAAGATGCTTCGGATGCCAGCAAGGTTACCTTCACCACCAGCGTCGACTGCTCTACCGAGACGACAAGAGATGCCGCTCCGTATTTCACGGAACTCTGGTTCTCGAATGACAAGGCAAACGATTACGGCAAGGTGGTGACGCTGAAATTCACCAGGCCTTACGCGCGCGTGCGTTTCCTATTTAAATTTGCTGACAACCTCAACTTCGGTCGTGAGCAACTCAGCGACATCAAGTTCTATCCCACAGGGCTCTTAGATACACCGTCCATTCCTACAGCAGGCAATGTCACTGTGTCCTATCCCCTGACAGGAACCGACACCAAGGAGACGTGGTCTTCAGTTAACACAGACCACATCCCCGCCTTCCTCATCGACTGGTATCAAAGACCCGACTACCCCATTCCTGCAGGCTATCCTACAGATAACTTCGAGCATTGGTACTATGTCATGCCTATTGCCTCTCAAGGCACATACACCGCCCAGGCCGTTGTCGTTACCGGCGATCCTCAGACTGCCATCGTTCCTGCTGAATTCATGAAGTGGGATGCTGGCTATGAATATACCTACATCTTCAAGATTACCGAAGCAGGCGGCTTAATAATCGACGTTGTTGAGGTGTATGTCAATGAATGGACTCCGAAGAATTCAGATAGGCATGAGGTATATAACTGGTAAGGGAAGATAATAAGAAAAGACAAAGAATAAGACATGAGCCAAATAAGAAACATACAACTGTTGTTAGTCCTCAGCGGCATCTTGCTGCTGGCAGGTTGCCAGAACGATTCCGCAGAACCCGCCGGAGGCAAGCAGGAGACCATGGTGAATCTGATACCCATAACGACAAACTACGTTGATGCACAGAGGATGGGCACACGTGCTGATACCTATAATCCTCCCACCGGCTATGTTCCTTATGACTCGCTTTATCCCACCACACTTCCCCCCCACAGGACTATCGGCGTGTTTCTGACTCCTGAGAAACAGAATTCACTGGGCAATTTCATTTATCAGGGGAAAGACAGTACAGGCACCAGTTTTTGGCAGTCAACAGTCTATGTCACCACAGGCACGATATATTACATCTACGGCTATATGCCCCGCGAGGACTCCGAGACAGCTACTATCTCTCCGAAGGACGGTAATTATGCCAATGGTGCTACCCTGAATATTAACAACTATACGACGCTGACGTCGGCCGATGTTTGTGCTATTGTAGGCGTTCGCAATGCATCAGAAGAAGAGAAGACGAGCCACGTATTACATAGTCCTCTCAACTTAGGATTCTTTACTTATGAAGGACAGAGCGAGGGGAATAACAACATCTTCGTCCTGCTGAAACATATCTATGCAGGTATCCACATCAAAGCTTTCATTGGCGAGAAATACCACAAGATGCGCGACATCGAGATAACACGTCTGCGACTTCAAGCCAAGAATATTCCCGACTATGTGAACCTTACGTTGGACCTTACGGCCAACAGCACAGGTGCCGACCCACTCAACGCCACTTACCAACTGGCAACAACGATGGGAACACAAATTGTCGAACTCTTTCCTTATGAAGGCTCCACTTCGTATAGAGTCATGGAAGAGAATGACGACCCCAACCCCGAAGGCTTCTTGGGTTGCTTCGTGCCCGGCCCGCCTGCTTCCGACCCCACTCATCCTCTTACCTTTGAGATTGAGACCCGATACAATGTCTATGACAGAGTTATGGAGATGGAGAATGGCGCTCCTGTGTTAGAGGATGGTAAGCCAAAATACATCAACCACTTGATCCGTGAGGGATGTGTGGCACGTAATAAGATCGACCCCAGCAAAATTCCCGGCTTCGCAGAGATTCAAGCTGGTGATGTCTTCACTGTCAGTCTCATCATAGAGCCGGACTATCTCTATCAGCTGTCCGACCCAGACCTTGATAATCCAACGATTATAACAACGACTCCATAATATGCTCAATATGCTTAGTAAGCCCAATAAGTTTCTGATAAAGTCCCTCTTGGGGGGAGTGCTGCTGCTTTGTCCGATGCAGCTCTTTGCCCAAATCATCATTGGCGGTGACGTCTATGGCGGCGGTAAAGAAGGTGCTGTCGGCACGGGAAACCTGGCCGATGGTATTACCGATGCAACAGCACCAGAAGATGTTACTTTCGCAACGGGAACGCCCGCTACGACTGAGGCCACAAATGTGACCATCAACGGCGGTACAGTCCGCACCGTGTTCGGTGGCGGCCAGAACGGCCGTACCTATGGCAGCACCAAGGTTGAGGTGAAGAACACTGTCAGCACAGACTCAATCAAGATTGGCGGAACGGTCAACGATGTTGACTGGACAGGAACCATCCATGGCGGCCTGTTCGGTGCAGGCGACGGTGAACATGCCTACGTCTTCGGCAACAGCACAGTCACCATCGAGGCAGGCACTATTTATCAGAATGTCTATGGCGGCGGCAATCAGGCAGAGCTGGGTGGCAACACGTTGGTCACGTTGCAAGGCGGCGACCTGCAGGGCGACGTCTTCGGTGGTGCCCGCATGGCAGACATCCAAGGCTATAGCGAGGTGAATGTGGATGGCGCAAACATCAAGAACGACCTCGTCGTGAACTATGTCTATGGCGGCAACGATATCTCTGGCATGATACATGGAGAGCAAACGGTCAACTCAATAGATGCGTCCGCTTATGTCCATTCAAGCGTTGAAAAGACAGCGGCTACAGGCGAGACGCAAAAGCATATCTTCATCGGCCAGCTCTATGCCGGCGGCAATGGCGACTATCCTTATGCAGATGGGTCGCTGACAATGGTTGATGTGCCTAAAAAGGGCGACACACCTGCTACAACGGCAACATTCACCGGTCTGAGCAAGCCTGAGTTGCCTACGGCTTACCTCAACATCCAGGGCGGCACCTTCGGCTATGCCTTTGGCGGTGGCAACAGCGCAACAATCACAGGGCAGACCAACATTTCTTTAAACAATACCAGTGATATCAGTACGGCATCCTTCAGAAGCGATCCTGCAGCCACTACTGACGTACTGAACAATGACCGCCTGGAAGCAATGGGCCTGAATCCCTTCAGCTTCCATACCGACGTGCAGTTCAATCGCGTCTTTGGCGGTAACAACAAGGTCGATATGGCCATCCGTCCTACTTGGCTCCTTACAAAGGCTTCCATCTATGACCTCTACAGCGGCGGCAACGAGGGCGGAATGACATATCCCAATGGCATCTTCCTGCCCATCCAGAGTGCCGACATGACGGTGCAGAACGTCTATGGCGGTTGCCGTAAGGCAGATGTCAACCCCGGCAGTACTGCACCAACCGAAGAAACACTGAACGAACATGATTATCAAGCAGGCTACGCAGCTCGAGTACTCGTTACGGCAGGCCAGATTACAAACGTCTATGGCGGCAATGATGTGTCGGGTATGGTACATTACGGCACAGACCTGCAAATCCTCAGCAGCGTTACAGGCGACGTTTATGGTGGTGGCAACGGTGCGTATGTCTTTACCGATAATGTCAACCTGAAAGACCATGACATCTTCAGGGACCTTTACTATGGCGATGGCACAACAATGTCTGCTGCCAACAGCGTTGCTGCGCTGAATGCTTTCCGTCCGCAGGCAGAGAAGTCTTATATCCATGTGGCAGGCACGTCAACGACTCAGACCGTTATCGGCAGAGTCTTCGGCGGTGGCAACAGCGCTACAGTCAGCGGATTGAATGATGGCGATATCCATCTGCAGCTTGGCCAGTATGTAACCATCGAAGATGTCTTCTTGGGCAGCAATGGCGCTCAGATGTCTGATGCCGTAAATACCTTGCCAAAGTACACGTCAGGAGAGGTAGATGAAAAAGAAATAAGCCAGATTGACCTCACCAACAGCGGCATTATGGCAACTTATATGGAGGGTGCAGCCGTGGCATGTATGCCGACTTATGCTTTCGACAACGACTATCCTACGACGGCAGGTACAAGCCTCGCCCGCATCGGCTCCTTCTATGGCGGCGGTAATGTGGGCAGCATGACCTCTACCAAATTGTTTAATATCATTTTCGACCATCCCATCACTCTTACGAAGAAGCTGGTAGGCGGATGTAACGCGGCGACGGTGGCTGCAACAGATGATGTAAATGCTGAGAATGTCGGTGGCTTCACAGGTACATCGGAAGAAAAGATACATATTGACGTGAACGGCATCGTCTTTGATGTCACCCCCGCATCAGTGGCCAGTGCCTCGGCAGGCAACCAGGGTAATGTCTTTGGCGGCTGCTTCGAGAGTGGTGTCGTCAAGGGCAATGTGAAGATTAATGTTCTGGAAGACATCATCCCAAGCACTTACTTTGCAACGGATGAAGATAAGTACAGCTATTTAGCCAATGCCGGCAACGTGCTTGCCACTCCGCTCAGCATCTTTGGCGGCGGCTATGGTGCTGGTGCTATAGTTGAAGGCAACACGACTATTGATATTGTTGATAATGGTGGTGCACTGAAGGTCTTCGGCGGCGGCTATGGTGGTCGCGTTGGTTCTGAAGACGGCACAGTCGGTGGTAATACGACTGTCAATCTCTTGGGCACCAGCAATGTCGGCGACCTCTATGGTGGCGGCTTCGAAGGTCCTATCACGCACAACGCCGTCGTGAACCTCAATGGTGGAACGGCTTATGACGTCATCGGCGGTGCTTGTAATGCTGAGATTGGCGGGCATACCGAAGTATATGTAGGTGCTGAAGGCTTCCCCACTATTATAAATAATGTATATGGCGCCAACGACTTTGGCGGCGAGATAAAAGGCACGAGGGACTTCACTGAAAGGGTGACCACAGATGCGGCCAGCAAGGTTTACAACGCCAGTCTGCCCACAGCATCTGCTTATGTGGAGTATATCAAGGGAAAGGTGAAATACATCTTCGGTGGTGCCAAGGCTGCCTATGACTATACGCTCTACTCTGCTTATGCAGATGCTGATGGCAAACCTAAGGCAGGTTTCTCAAAGCCGCTTATCGGCAATGCCTTCGTCAACTTCCGTCCGTCGTTCTCCGAAAATAGCAGCGTCACACGTGTCTATGGTGCAGGCCAAGGATATTACAACGAACGCGACAAGGACATGCTGCAAAGCAATAGCTATGTCCTGATTGATGTGCCAGCCGATATCGAGAACTTTGCCGGTCTTGAAGTGTTCGGCGCAGGCGACTATAGCGGTGTGGGCATGAACATAAAGGCTGCTGACGTGCGTACTGCAGAAGCAACAGAGGGCGACGTCACAGCCGCTGCAGTCATCGACCTCGTTCGCGGAAACATCAATTCCGTTTATGGCGGTAGCTACAAGCAGGGCTTCACCCGCCGCACTATCGTCAATGTGCCCGAAGGCTCTACCATCGACATGAACTACCTCTATGGCGGTGCCTACGGTGTAGCTGCTGGCGACGGCAATGCGCTGGGCAACCTCTTCCCCTGCGACGTGTACGAGTCGAACGTGAACTTCAAGAGCGAAGATGCTCGCGTCAAGACCATCTATGGCGGCAACAACAGTTACCGCCGTACGCTCTACACGCACGTCAACATTTACACTCCTGTGCAATATGTCCACCCGACTTTCGGACTGACGCACGCCAACGTCTTCGGTGCTGGCTATGGTGAGAACACTTGGGCACAATATACCGAAGTCAATTTATTCGACGGAGCCAAGGTATATGAAGCCTATGGCGGCGGCGAGGCAGGTAGTGTATATAATAAGGTAACGACAACGACTCATGCAGCCGCAGCCGATCAAGGTTGGGACATCACAATACCAGGCGATTATGCGACGACAGATGCATCATACGACCACGGCGGTCTTGACAACGCTTTGGCACATAGCAACCAGTTTTATGCTGACTACGGTCCAACCAACGACAAAGTCAACGTCGCAGAGAAGTACAACACCAACGTACACATCCACAAGGGTGCAACAGTCCTGAACTATGCTTACGGTGCCGGACTCGGTAGCCACATCTATACCTATCAGTTCGATGGCAATAAGGCAGGAAACACTCTGCCACTGCCGTCAGACTACATCGCGGGCGCTGATGCACCCGAGGATTTGGATGCAGAAGCCAGAGCCAAGTATGAATCGGCGTTGGAGGCATATAGAAATTATGACTCCTATGACAGCAGCTCAACTGTCGGAGCCGTTGAATACAATTCTTTCAACGACACGCAGAAGTCGCATTGGAGTCAGGTGGCCCATCGCACAACAGCCGTGGTGAGCGGTACCTCCTACATCGACCTTTTGGGCGGTACTGTTGTCAAGGACCTCTATGCAGCCGGTACCACAGGTGCTGTGCAAGATACACTTATGATTGGAGGCTTCACAGCTACCTCTACTGCTTATGTCAAGGGCGGTACGGCCCGTAACATCTACGGTGGTGGATGGGAAGGCCCTGTCGGCAAGCACGATATGTCAAAGCCAGGTGCTTTTCTCGATGATGATGTGTTGGGCGTGACCAATGTCATCGTCGGTCGTCCCGAGGAAGATATTGCCACTGCCTATGCAGCAGCTTTAGCCGCTGACGCATCTCTCAACAAGGAAGAGTACTACTTCTACAACGGCGTACCTGCCATCACACGTAATGCCTATGCCGGTGGCGAAGGTGGTGTGGTGCGCGGCACAGCCAACCTCAATATCTTCAATGGTCTCGTGGGTTATCGCTTTAAGGAGAAAGGCGCTATCACCGAGGCTGAGAAGAACTACTATAAGATACAAACAGATGCTGAAGGTCACATTACATATAAGGCATTGTATGACGATTCTGACCTGAGCAGCGAGAGTTATCTCTACGTTGAAGAGATTGACCAGGATGCTGTTGGCGACAACATCATTTACGAAGCAGGCAACGCCTTTGGCGGCGGCTATGCAGCCAATAGTGATGTCGATATAGCCAACATAACCCTTTGGGATGGCATCATCCGCAACAGCATGTATGGTGGCGGCGAGATTGCAACCATCGGACGTGGTACGCAAGCAAAGAATTCTTCTACCAATGAATTCGATGTTACTATATACAAGCCCGGCGAAACCCACGTAATCATGTGGGGCGGCCATGTCATCCGCGATGTATTCGGCGGCGGCCGAGGCTTCAACAACTGGAAGACCGAGGACAAGACCGAGGGCAACACCAACGGTTACGTTTTCGGTAAGACCGACGTCAACATTCACCTTGGCATCATCGGCACCCCCGATGGGTTGGAAAAAGGTTATGGAAATGTCTTTGGCGGCGGCAACGTAGGTTTCGTTTATAGCCAATATGACAAGAAAGAAGACGGCTGGTATTACGAAGATTACACTTCATCGCCAAAGGTACTTTCAGAAGATACCCGCGTGGAAGTGAAGGTTTATGGCAAGGCGTTGGAGGATGTTTCCATCGGTGGCACCACATACAAAAAGGATGCCTTCATTCCCAACACAGCCCTCGACCAGTTGGCACACAATGCCAGTCAGTGGGCAAGTGTTGACCAGTCGGGCATCACTATCTACAATGCCGTATTTGCCGGTGGCAATGTATCAGCAGGTAGC
>JAEEGL014364526.1_pt1 | contig 11651 bp, 11 predicted proteins | sample 9134231 | NCBI WGS metagenome assembly JAEEGL01 (sample SAMN16246548, study PRJNA631951) | gut metagenome | biome: gut microbiome; feature: rumen; material: fiber-attached | host: Bos | place: Iran: Karaj | collected 2018-10 | reverse complement strand
GAGGACCGCCTCACCCTGCTCCTTCTTCTGCTTTTCCACCATCGCGTTGAAGCCGCCGATGTTGTCATCCTCAAGGCCGGCCATCGAGCCGCTGCGATCCAGGATGAATACGATTTCGGTAAGATTGTTGTTCATAATAAATACCCCTTTCTTTTGTTGTGGTCATAGCATACAGCAAAGGAAAGGGGTATTGGTCAACTCACTGTTGACCTTTTATGCCTTGAGTCCCGTCTTCAACAGCGGCAGGCCGCAGTCGTAAAGCGCCTCGTTGATGAAGCTCACGCTGTAGATCTTCCGCTCGATGTAATACTGCACGACCAGATCCGCCTTGCTGCTGCGGGTCAGAGCGTAGCCCGCCTTGCCCAGCAGCTTCTGGGTCTGTGCCAGATCCAGCTGCAGGCCCAGCGCCAGCTGGATGACCGTGCTCTTGGTGGGCTGATAGTCTCTGTTGTTCAGGATCTTGCTGAACAGCTGCTTGCTGACCTCCGCCCGCTTGTAGACCTCGGAGTCCTTGCCGTCGCGCTCCTTGAGCAGATCCAGCAGCGCTTCGGAGAAAGTCTTGTCCCGCTGCTTCAGAAGCTCCTCCAGCGAAGCGGCTCCCGGCAGCGCGTGCTCGTACGCCGCCGACGGTTCCGACGCAGCAGACGGCGCACAGGCGTCGAAGGATTCTTCCCGGGCATATGCGGCCTTTGCCCTGCGCCGGCGCGGCGTTTCCGCGCTCCCGCTGTAGGGACGGGCCGCGTTGAGAGAGGGAAGGGCATCGATCCGATACTCCTCTTCGTTCCGCTCGCTGACGTAGTTGTCGTCGATAAAGCTTTTCAGATCGTCGAAGATGGAGCCGGCGACGTCGAAGGCGTCGGCGCTGAACAGCACCAGAAAGATCTGCATCTCGTGATCCGGCAGGAAATCCGTGAAGGCGCCGATAGCGGCGGAGAGAGCCAGGTCCACTGGGAAGCCGTAGGTCCCGGCCGCCATCAGCGGAAAGGCGACGGATCGGCAGCCCAGAGCGTCCGCAAGGCGGAGCGCGGCGTCGTAGGCTTGACGCAGCATCTCCTCCTCCCGGTGCCGTCCGTCGATCCATGCGGGGGCCACCGTGTGCAGTACGTATTGGGCGGGGAGCTGAAAAGCGGGCGTGGCGGCGGACTGGCCGACGCCGATCCTGCCGGTCCGCTTTCGGGCCTCCAGCAGTTCGGGGCCGGCCGCCTTGTGGATGGCATAATCCGTCCCGCCGCCGATGAGGGGCTCGGGATTCGCGGTGTTCACGATGGCGTCAGCGCTCACCTTCGTGATATCATTCCGAATGATCTGAAAGGGCACGGCGGTTCACCTCGTTTTTCACCCTCAGCCCAGGCGGGCCTTCAGTTGGGCGATCATTTCGTCGCAGACCTCGTCCATATCGCCGACGATGCCGTAATCGCAGTAGTTGAAGATCTGGGCCTCCGGGTTCTTGTCTACGGCGATGAACAGGTCCGCGTCCACGCCGGCGGTGTGGTTCACCGCGCCGGAGACGCCGAAGCTGATGTAGAGTCTGGTCTTCACCATGACGCCGGACTGGCCGATCTGCAGCTTGTAGGGCAGGATGCCCCGGTCGTAAAGAGGCCGGGTGCAGCCGATCTTGCCGCCCAGGAGCTTCGCCAGAGTGCGGTAACGCTCCAGATGCTCCGAATCCTTCAGGCCGTTTCCCACGCAGACGATGCAGTCGGCGTTGGCGATGTCCAGCTCCGGGTCCGCGTCGTCGGGGATAAAGTCCACGTGACGGCAGCGGATGGCCGCGGGATCGAAGTCGATCCGCTCCTCGATCTGCTCGAACCGCTCCTTCGCTCCGGTGGGGGCATAGGGGAAGGTGCCGGGACGGATGGTGCCGATCTGCGGCCGCAGAACCGGCACGGTGATCACCGCCATGATCTTTCCGCCCACCGCCGGCTCGATGAACTGGATGTCGCCGGTCTCGGGATCGTAGGCCAGCTCCATGGCGTCGGAGGTGCAGCCGGTCTCCAGCTGCACGGCGAAGCGGGGCGCGAAGTCCCGGCCGTTGATGGTGCCGCCGACAAAGACGGCGGAGGGATTGTATTTGCGGGAGAGAACGGTAAAGGCGTTGGCCCAGGCGTCGGTGTTGAAATGGTCATAGCCGGTGCCGCTGACGTGGATGACGCCGTCAACGCCGCATTCCCGGACCCGTTCCCACTCGGACCGGGGGAGCTCGCCCAGAATGACGGCATAGAGCTTGTCGCCGGTCTCGTCACAGAGTCTGCGCAGCTCACAGCAGAGCTCCAGACCCACAGGCGCGGCGGTCTCCCCGTCGTGCTCGATATAGACCCACATGTTCCGGTAATCCGTTTTTTTCATCTTCACGCCCTCCTCAAGGGGAGCGAACCCTTGTCATCCATCAGCTCGATCAGCCTGCCCACGTCCGTCTTGACGCTGCCGGTCCGGATCATCTGCCCGGGTTCGGGCAGCTGCGGCGGATAGATCTTCGGCACGATGGTGCCGGAGCCGGGTACGCCGATCTTCGTCGGGTCCAGGCCGTCGATGTTGTTCTCCGTATAGGTGGTGATGTCTGCGGTCTTGGAGGCCAGATAGTCCTCCAGACTGGGGAGCCTGCCGTAAAAATCGTCCTTCTCCACGGTGATGAGGCAGGGGAGCGTGGCCTCCACGATCTCCTTGCCCTTTTCCAGGGTGCGTGCGGCGCGGATCTTACCGTCGGCAATGTGCTCGATGCGGCAGCAGCAGGAGATCTGGGAAGCGTCAAAGCGCTCGGCCAACTGGGAGGCCATCTGACCGGTGGCTCCGTCCATAGACTCCTTGCCGCAGAAGATCAGGTCGAACCTTCCCTCCATTTCGGCGGCCTTCACGATGGTATAGCTGGTGGAAAGGGTATCCGCCCCGCCGAAAGGCCGGCCGGTGATGAGCACGGCCTTGTCGCCGCCCACCGCCAGGCACTCCCGCAGGGTGCTCTCCGCCATGGGCGGACCCATGGTGATCAGAGTGATCCTTCCGCCAAAGCGCTCTTTTACCTGTACGGCAGCCTCCAGGGCATTCAGGTCCAGGGGATTGGTCAGGGTGGGAACGCCCGTGCGGATAAGGTTTCCGGTCTCCGGGTCCATCCGGACCAGATCCACGTCCGGGATCTGTTTGACACATACAAGAATGTTCAGCATCGTCTTCTCCTCCTTCCGCGCCTTATTGCTGCGCCAGTGTGCTGTCGCAGACCTTGCCGGGGTTGAGGATATAGTCGGGGTCGAAGACCGCCTTGATCTGGCTCATCAGCCCGAACACGTCCTCGCCCACAGATTCCCGGAGGTAATGCATCTTCGCGTGGCCGATGGAGTGCTCGCCGGAGACCTGGCCCTCCAGCTCGGCGCACTTGGCGTAGGCCTTGTCCATGATGATCTTCACCCGACGCTTGAACTCTTCCTCCTCCAGGTCGTTGGAGCAGCAGTAGATGTGCAGGTTGCCGTCGCCGGCGTGGCCGAAGTTGCGGATGCGGATGCCCGTCTCCTCGCCCAGGGCCCGGATATAGATCAGAAAGGCGGGGATCTTGTCCACGGGCACCACCACGTCCATCTCGTCGATGAGCTTCGTGTCCGCCTCGATGGCGGTGAGGAAGCTGGAGCGGGCGGCCCAGGCGGACTTCTTGTTGGAAGAGGTCGCCACCACCAGCACGTCCAAGGCCTTGGCCTCTTTCGCGATCTGGCCCAGCTTTATCATCTTCTGGTCCAGCTCTTCCTCGTCATAGCCGGTAAAGGTGACCAGAATGGAGGCGCCCACGTCCTCGTTGCGTACCCGCTGGGGGAAAATGGGATTGCCGGTGAAGGCCGCGGAGGAGGTGACGATGTCCGCGTCCATGAACTCGATGGACTGAGGATCCAGCTTGGCCAGCTTGATCCTGGGCACGAAGTGGATGCAGTCCTCCACGGTCCTGAAGGGCACCAGGCAGGATACGTCGCACACGGGATTGGGGATGAGCTTCAGCGTCATCTCCGTGATGATCCCCAGCGTACCCTCGGAGCCGATCATCAGATGCAGCAGGCTGTAACCGGAGCTGGTCTTGGCCACGGATTTGCCCAGCTCGACGATGCGCCCGTCGGCCAATACCACCGTCAGGGCCAGCACGTAGTCCCGGGTGACGCCGTATTTGACCGCCCGCATGCCGCCGGCGTTGGTGGAGATGTTGCCGCCCACGGTGGCGGTCTTTTCGCCCGGGTCGGGCGGGTACATCAGCCCGTGGGTCAGCGCGTCCGCCGCCAGGTCCTTCAGCAGCACGCCGGGCTGGAGGCGCACCACCAGATTGTCCATGTCATACGCGAGGATCTTGTTCATGCGCCGGGTACAGAGCACCAGGCCGCCGGCCAGGGGCACGCAGCCGCCCACCAGACCGGTGCCGGCGCCACGGCAGGTGACAGGGATCTTGTGGGCAGAGCAGATCTTCATGACGGCGGAGACTTCCTCGGTGGTCTCCACGTCCACAGCTGCCTCCGGCATGTATTTGCCGTAGATCGGCATCTCGTCGTGGCCGTAGTTCGGGTCCACCGCTTCTTTGTCAAAAAAGCGGTGCGGGCCGACCACGGCTCTCAGTTCTTCCGCGATCGCGGGTGTGATCTTGTTGTAACGCACCAGGGCATCCTCCTCCTTTTATGCTCGTACGATGACGGAGATCCCGTTGGGGATCACGGTCAGCGTCTGCTTGCCCAGGGCTCTGGCCATGGCCAGAGCCTGCTCCGGGCTCTCCGCGTAGCGCATTTTCATCTCTTCCACCATGGTCCGCAGCTCCGGCCGGGTCACCATGATGACGGCGTGCTTCTTCAGGATGCGGGCCAGGATCTGGCTCTCCCACTGGTCGGCGATGGTCTCCTCCTGAGGCGTGGCCATGAACCGGGCATACAGCGCATCGGCATTCTCGCAGTCCCGCAGGGACTCGTAGAAGGCCTGGCCGCCGTGGCCGTCGGCACACTCGGCGCACTCGATGATCACGCCGCCCGGCCTGCAGCTCGCCTCCGCCGCCGTCATGCTCTTGACACATTGATAGAGGTTCTGATCCAGCGGCGCGCCGCCGTTGGAGGTGACGACGATATCGGCGGGCGCCGGCGCCACCCGGGCATAGCTCAGCAGGAAATCGCAGCCGGCCCGGTGGGCGGTGACCGGGTCCCCGGCAAAGGCCGCCACGGTCTTCTTGTCCTCATCGATGACGACGTTGACGATGTAGCGGAGCTTTGCCAGGCGGGCGGCGGCCAGCATGTCCTCATGCATGGGGTTGCCGTCCAGGATGCCGGTCCGGGCATAGGGACTGTCGATGAAGCGGCTGCAATGGTTGCCCATCACCGTGACCTGGTCGCAGACGCCCGGCAGCACGCTCTTGCGTCCGCCGGAGAAGCCCGCGAAGAAGTGGGGCTCAATGAAGCCCTCGGAAATCAGCAGCTCCGTCTCCGCGGCGAGCCGATCGATCACACAGGGCGCGCCGGAGGGCAGCGTCCCCACCCGGACGTTGGCTTCGGCGTCCCGGCAGTCATGGATGACGACGCGGCATTGGTCGTAGATCGCATCGCCCAGCTTGGCCCGCAGCTCCGCCTCTGTACTGGGCCGATGAAAGCCGGTAGCTACCAGCAGCGTCACCCGGATGGCGGGGCTGCCCTCCCGCAGTTCGGCGAGCATGTTCGGCAGGATGTCCCGGCTGGGGACGGGGCGGGTGTGGTCGGAAATGATGATGACGCAGTCCTGTTTGCCCCTGGCCAGCTCCGTGAGCCTGGGACTGTCGATGGGCTGCTCCATGGCGGCTTTGACGATGGAAAGCCCATCGCCCTCCGCTTTCAGCTCCCCGATCCGGGAGCACAGGACCTGAGCGTCTCCCTCTTCAAAGGGGAGAACGCCCTTGCCGTAGGGTATGAACAGCATCATGGGCCTCCTTTCGTTGACGCCGGCTGGAAGCCGGGCGGATCATAGTCAAAACAGACGCATCTGCTCCTCGCGGGCGGGAAACTCCGCCAGGTAGGAAAAACAGTCGTCCGGCGTGTGCAGCATGCCGTGTTCCGTACAGAAAGCGTGGAACAGCGCTGTCAGCTCCTTGTGGCGGGGACTCAGGAGCTCATAGGCTCTGCCGTAGGTCTGCCGGTATTTCTCCGACAGCCCGGGGAAATGCCGGTCCAGGGCGGCGTAGTAATACTCTCGGTTCCCATCCCGCAGGGTCATGCCCATGCCGAAGCAGAGGACGCCCTTGACGCCCGCATCCGCGCAGGCCTCGAGGATGGGGCGGATGTTTTCCTCGTTGTCGTTGAGGAAGGGCAGGATCGGCGTCATCCAGACGAGAGTGGGGATGCCGTGCCGCTGCAGCTCTTTCAGCACCTCGACCCGCCGCTGGGTGCTGCACACGCGGGGCTCCAGGATCCCGCAGAGCTGGGGGTCCCAGGTAGTCAGAGTCATCTGGACCACGCATTTTGCCTGGGCCTGGATGGCCTCCAGCAGGTCCAGATCCCGGAGGACGCGGTCAGACTTCGTCAGGACCGCGGCGCCGAAGCCATACTGCCGGATGATCTCCAGACATCTTCGGGTCAGCCGCAGCTCCTCCTCACAATGTATATAGGGATCGGACATGGAGCCCGTCCCGATCATGCAGGCCTTGCGCTTGGAGCGCAGCGCCTGCTCCAAAAGCGCGGGCGCGTTCCGCTTCACCTCAATGTCCTCAAAGGGATGGGTGAACTGATAGCAGAGGCTCCTGCTGTCGCAGTAGATGCAGCCGTGGCTGCAGCCGCGGTAAATATTCATGCCAAAAGAGGAGCTTCGGCCCGTCAGGATCCCTTTTGCGTCTACAAAATGCATATCAGCCCTCCGCGCCTTCGACGGCTCTTTTGAGGAGAACGCGCTTTCCCGCATACAGGAAACGGTCCTCCTGCGCGGCGGGACGGGTACAAAGGGCCAGGGGAGCGGGGGAGATCAGCGGCGCGATCGCCGCCTCGAGCCGGGCGGCATCCGCATCCCCCCGGGTCAGGGCAAGGATCCGCAGCTCTCCGTCCGCCCATTCATACCGGCAGTCCACGATGCTCTCGTCGGAGAACAGCAGCTCGTCCAGGCTCCGGGCGGAGAGCGCCGGTTCCTCCCGGCATACCCGGTCCAGGCGCAGCGTCTCGCTGCCGCAGGGGCAGGGGCCGGGCAGGATGCGGGTATAGTCGCCGGTGCGGTAGCGGATCAGGGGCATGGCCTCCATGCCGATAGTGGTGATGACCAGCTCACCCCACTCGCCGGGGGGGAGCGGCCGTCCCGCCTCGTCCACGATCTCCGCGATAATGTGGTTTTCCCGCAGGTGCATGCCTGCATGAGCCTGGCAGCAGATGGCGCCGGCCATGCCCATCTCCCGCGAACCGTAGTGAGGGAACAGGCGGCTGCCGAGCAGCGCCTCGCAGCCCTGGACCACGCTCGTCGGGCAGGCATCCCCGCTGACCAGGGCACGACGCAGACTGCCTCGGCCGCAATAGCGCAGGATGCCCAGCAGCTGCGCAGGCATGCCCACGAAGGTGTCGGGCTTTTCTTGCTCCAGCAGCGCAGCGTATTCCCCGAAGCGCAGGAAAGGTCCTGCCTTGACGGATCTGGCGCCCAAGCGCTCGATCGCCTCCGCGATCAGCTCTCCCAGCCCGAAGGGGCCGGAGAAGGGGAAGCCGATCATGGTGACGCTGCCGGGGAAGATGAGCTCCCCCAGGCCTGCCATGTAGAGCCGCACCGTGTTTTCCAGATCGTTTTCAGTATAGAAGACCCGCTTTGCCGCCCCTGTGGTCCCGGAGGTGGCGTCGGAGAGGACTCGCTGGACCTGGCTCTGAGAGCAGAGCAGCAGTCCGCCGGAATGCTGCGCCAGGTCTTCCTCGGTGGTGAAGGGCAGATCGGACAGCCGATCCAGGGAGAGGAGCCGCTCCGGCAGGTCCCGGTAAAAGCCGCCCCGCTCCTTTTCCCGTGCCAAAAGGCGATTCAGCTTTTTGAGCTGGATCGCCTCGATCGTTTCTCGGTTGACCCGTTCAAGACTCTCCTGCTCGGCGATCAGCGCATCCAGGCGCGTGACAGACGGCGCGTTCACAGCAGGTCCCTTTCCTGAAGGATCTCCATGCACTTTTCAAAGGTGGCGGCAATGATCTGCGGGCAGTATTCCACACGCTTGGCGGGGTTGCCGCCGGTGATGTCCCGGCAGTCGATGCCGCCGTAATCGGCGGTGATCTCGTCCTCGAACCAGCGGGTAAATTCACCCAGGGCGCTCTTGTGCTCCGGGTGGTCCATGCCGGTGTCCTCACCCTTGCCGGTGAAATAGGAGATCAGGCAGGCGCCGCCGGTCATGCAGCCGCAGCAGCCCTGGGAAAAGCCCACGCCGCCGTTAAGCCCGCCCATGGCCTTCACCAGGCCCGGATTCTCCTCACCCAGGCTGTCCAGCATCAGGATCGCCAGGATCTGGCTGCAGAAATAGCCGTAGCGGCTCAATTCCATCACGCGGTCAAAAAGATCCATTCTTATCTGTCCTTTCTTCCGATCAGCAGCCAATAGCGGCTCTTCCCCCCGGGGCTCTCGCAGCAGGGCGCATCATCCCGCCAGAGGGCTTCCAAATAGTATTCCCGCCATTGGGCCGTCAGGTCCTCGGCGCGGAGAAGCAGGAAACCCGAATTGTGGAGCAGCGGCTCCGGCTCCCCCCAAAACAGGTCCGACAGCAGCAGCGTCCCGCCCGGCTTCAGCAGACGGCTGGCCTCCCGCAGCGCGCCTTGCTGATCCCCGGAAAGGAAGAAGGCGCACTGGCTGATGACGGCGTCAAAGCTCCCGTCGGGAAAGGGTGCGCGCAGCAGGTCCCCCGGCTCCACCAGCGGGGAGCGGGGCTCCCGGTCGATCCCCTTCGCCTCATAGCCCAGGGAGCGCAGCAGCGCCACCGTCTCTCCCGCGCCGGCGCCCAGGTCCAGGACCGCGGCCCCGTCGGGAAGCTGCGCCAGCTCCAGCATGCGGCGGGTATGAGCCGCGCCGCCAGGATGGCGGTTCACTTATCCTCCAGCGCCCGCTCTACGGACGCCACCTTGCCCAGGGCAAGCTCCTCCGGTACGTAGACAAAGCCGCAGACCGGGCAGACCGGCAGTTCCACGGGAAAGCCGTTGTCCAGGTACAGGAACTTGGCCTTTCCCTTGATGAGGGGGACGCCGCATTTGACGCATTTGAGCTTCCCCTGGGGGTCTATGGTGTAATAGTTTTTCTCGATGGCCACGTTTATCCCTCCCGCTTTTCCACTCTCATGCGGTGGCTCCAGGCCCGGTGCACCAGATAGCCGTCCTCCGCGGGGCTGAACTTCACCCAGAAGGTGGCGTTGCCCACCCGGCGGCGGGCGATCAGCAGGCCATCCTCGTCCTCGATGGCTTCGCCGCTGGTGCGATAATCCTCCAGCACGGCGATCACGTCCTCGATGAGGATCATGCGGTCATCCATCATGGCCCGGGCCCCGTCGGTAAAGGCCAGGGGATAGTCCAGCTTCTTTTCCATTGCTTCCTCCATCCACACTTCCTGCAGCAGCTCGTTTTTCAGCGTCAGCCGGTTCCGACGCTTCTCGCTGATATCCGGGGGCGCCCCCGCATCGGTGCCGTAGCAGAGCTCCAGGATGTGCCGGGATTCCCGCCCCTGGCGGGCGAAACGGTCCCGGCAGGCCATGCAGTAGCTGATATAGGGCGCGTCGCTGCGCTCCAGGCACTTTTCGGCCATCTCTCCCGCCACCTCGCGGTTCGCGTAGGCGGTGAGACCGCCGTAGCCGCAGCAGGGGGCACGGTCGCCGGAATAGGGCGTATCGACGAGCTCGCAGCCCAGCTGCGCCGCCAACTCCCGGATGGCCTTGTGCGTGGCCTCGTCTCCCCGGGCACCGCAGGAGTCGTGCAGGGCCGCGGGCCGCTCCAGCGCCCTGGCGCCGGCGGGCAAGCCCAGCTCCAGCAGCAGTTCCCAGATGCCGCGCACCCGGCTTTGGCCGTGCTCGCGCAGCTCCTTCGCGCAGGTGGGGCAGCCGGCGATGATGATGGGATCGCCCAGTTTGCTCAATTCCCGGTCCAGCAGCTCGTGGACCTGTGCGGCCATTTCCCCGCGCCCGGCCCAGTCGCCGATGGCGCCGCAGCAGCCCAAAATCAGCCCCACGCCGCCGGGGAGCCGCCGGCAGAGGTCCAGATAGGCGGCTTTCACCGTTTCCGGCGCGATGGCCGAGGCCTGGCAACCGGGGAAGAAGACGTATTTGCATTGTTCATAGCCCGGCTGAGGCCGCGCCAGGAAAGCCTCGTTGCTGGAAAAGAGCATGTCCAGCAGCGCGAACTCATGGGGCGCCAGGGGCATTTTATCCGTGGAAACCATGTTCTGCCGCGCCAGGTGGCAGACACGGGCCATATCGAATCCATTGGGGCAGACCACCGTGCACTGTCCGCAGAGGGAGCAGGCGTTCATGGGCTTGTTGAGCTGGTGGTCGCCCATGATGATCTGGGTGTTGTTGTAGATCTCCCGGGCCAGCAGCCCCGGATGCTTCTTGTAGTGCTTCAGATAGGCGCAGCTTTTGAGGCACTCCTCGCAGTGGCAGGCGATGCAGCGTCCCGCCTCTCGGACGGCCTCCTCCTTCGTATAGCCTCCCTCGCCCAGAGGGACGCGGGTGAGTTCCCTGGCCTCGCTCAGATCGGTGTAGAGCCGGCTCTCCACCGGGCCCTCCTGGCCGCGGGTGTTGCGGGGGTCCAGGTTCTGTGCCAGCCGGTCCACGGTCAGCGCCGCCTTCTTCGCGCCGAAGGCCGCGCCCGTCACGCCCCGGGTGGGGCCGGTGACCAGCCGCTCCGCCTCGCAGTACATCAGCTCCGGCACGCAGTTCAGCTCCGGACAAAGCCTTTGCGCCAGTTCCCAGGAGGCGCAGAGCACGTCGACGCTGCCCTGCTTTTCCTCCAGGAAGGCCCCGCTCAGCTCACAGCCGAAGGCAAACTGGATGTCTTTGCCCTTGAGACGCTTGAGCTCCAGCCGAAAGCTCTCCTCGTCCAGGAAGGGCGCGGCGGCGCGCAGATAGCCTTCCTCGTCCGCTTCTTCGCAGCAAACGGTGACGGGATAGGCCTTCTTTTCCAGCTCTCCGGCCAGCAGCAGCGCAAAGAGGGAGGAGCCCAGGACGGCGGTAGTTTTGCGCTTCTTGCTGCGGAAGATGCCGCCCAGTTTCGACTGCTCGCCGAAGCGGGCCACGGCTCGCTCCACCTCCCGGACGGCCAGACCCTGGCCGATCTCCGTGAGGCGGCACCTCTCCTCGCAGGGCGCCTCACATCCGGCGGAGAGGATCAGCGGGAAGGGGGCGATCTTCTCATAGAGCTGCAGGGCTTTCTTGAAGTTCCCGGCGGCGGCCGCATCCAAAAAGGCGCGCACGTCCAGCTTCAGAGGGCAGGCCGCGCTGCAGAAGGGAGGGTCCTCGTAGACGCAGCGGGCCACCATGCTCTCCATCTCTTCCTTGGAGATCTTGTTGACTTTATAGACGTGGGTGGAGCCACGCTCCTGGATCTGCGACATTTCTCCGGCCCCCTTTCTTTTATGCAATAGAGAGGCCCTTTCGGGCCTCTCAAGCTGTTAACAGCTTGAGAGGCGAAAACAGAATCAAATTCAAATGATTCTGTTTTCGCAATGATTGGACTGCGAGAGGGAATAACCAATCCCCTCTC
>JAEEGL012620775.1_pt1 | contig 11651 bp, 9 predicted proteins | sample 9134231 | NCBI WGS metagenome assembly JAEEGL01 (sample SAMN16246548, study PRJNA631951) | gut metagenome | biome: gut microbiome; feature: rumen; material: fiber-attached | host: Bos | place: Iran: Karaj | collected 2018-10 | reverse complement strand
TTTATTTCTTTTGAAATCTAATTCGTTAGATGGGATATTTCAAAATAAATTATGGAAAAGATATGGATATAAGCAAAATGATTGTATTTTGTCTATGGATGGAGCACAGGTTTCTAACGATTTATTATCTCAACATATATATCTCTATGAAAAGGCAAAAGATAGTCTTCCCTATGGTAAATATGGGTTATCATCATTATATTTGTCTGATGAAAATATCGATGAATATGTTAAATCGATAAATCATATAAAACCTGTTTTTATACGTGGATATCCTTCGTTTATATATTTAGTTGCGAGTTATATTTTACAGAATCATAAATCACTAGACTTTGTTATTAAAGGAATTGAGTTAACAAGTGAAACTGTATTTGAATATCAAATCAAAACGATTGAACGAGCTTTTAATTCTCATGTGTTTTTGCAATATGGTCATACAGAGTCATGTGTATTTGGTTATACATTTGATAATACATATAAATATAGAATTGAACCATTGTATGGATATGTTGAAGTTATAAAAGACGATGGAAGTCACGCGAAAATCGGTGAGGAAGGAGAAATCGTTGTTACATCTCTTCATAATTATGTTATGCCATTAATTAGATATAGAACTGGCGATCGAGCTGTTTATGGTGGTTGTGATAAAAAAGGATTAATTCTTGAAAAACTATTAGGTAGAACTCAAGATTTTGTTCTAAATAAAAACAATGATAAAGTTTTGCTTACCGCTCTAATTTTTGCACAACATTTTGATGCTCTTGGACACATTAAAAAATGGCAATTAGAACAATTTGAATATGGAAAAGTAACACTACATATTGTTAAGGGCACAGAGTACACTGAGAAAGATGAAATGGAAATTCATGATTTATTCTTGATAAAGGGGAATATTGATACTTTATTTGATTATGTTGAAGAAATTGTGCCAACACCAAGAGGAAAATCGAAAATGATTATTCAGCACTTGATGTAGTAGGAGCATGTATCATGAAAGTACTATGGCTATGTAATGTTGGGTATAAGGATTTGTACAGAGTTATTGGAATTGAAGGGGTTCCTTATGGAGGCTGGATTGAAGGTGCATTATCTGGTATAAAGAGTTATAAGAATATTGAGCTTCTAATTTGTTTTCCAGCACATATTTCAAAAGACTATATTGCTGGAGAATATGATGGAATAAGTTATTTTGTTTTTAAAGCAAGTAGCAAATCTCCTGACAGGTATGAAAATAAATATGAGCAGTATTTTCAAATTGCCCTTGATAAATTTAAACCGGATATTGTTCACATATGGGGTACAGAATATCCACACGCGCTTGCTATGGTTAATATTTTCAACAACCCGAATAATACTATAATTAGCATACAAGGTTTATGTAGCATTTATATGAAACATTATTATGCTTTTTTACCTAGATCAATTGAAAGATATGTTACTTTTAGAGATATTGTAAAAAAAGATACTTTACAACAACAAGTAATGAAATTCTGTTCGCGAGGTGTCTTTGAAAAAGAAGCACTGAATAAAGTTCGACATGTTATTGGACGAACTGATTGGGATTTAGCATGTGCTAGACAGATTAATGATAAACTGTGTTACCATTATTGTGGGGAAATATTGAGAGAATCGTTTTATCAAAATGTTTGGAATATAGATTTATGTGAACGTTTTTCTGTATTTTCTAGTCAAGCAGATTATCCTATTAAGGGCTTTCATATACTGTTAGAAGCAGCCAGCATTATTCACAAGTATTATCCAGAATTAAAGATTTATACTACTTCAAGAGATCCAAGGAAACTAAGAATTTACCAAATTACAACTTACGAAAAATATATAAAGGATCTTATTGATAAATATGATTTGAATAATTCAGTTGTGTTTTTAGGTAGACTAAATGAAAAGGAGATGTGTGATAGATATTTGCGTTCAAATGTTTTTGTTTCGGCATCATCAATAGAAAATTCTCCTAATTCAGTTGGAGAATCAATGGTTTTAGGCGTGCCTACCATTTCATCGGCTGTTGGTGGAGTAAATAATTTAATTCAACACAATTATAATGGAATCATTTATCCTGCTGATGAACCATATATGTTGGCGCATTATATTATGGAAATTTTTAAGAATGATGAGTATGCTAATACTTTATCTAAAGCCGCAAGGGAGAATGCTATATTCTATGATAAAGAAAGAAACACTGATGATTTAGTTAATATTTATAAAGAGGTAATAGTTGAATAATATGTATAATGCTCCTTTAGTTTTATTTGTATATAACAGATTAAGCCATACGCAAAGAACAATTAATAGTCTTATCAATAATCGCGCTGCAAAAGACACCGATTTATTCATTTTTTCAGATGCAGCAAAAGATCAAGTAAATTCAAAAAGTGTAGAATCAGTAAGGCGTTATATACGTTCAAAAGAAATCGAAACAGCATTTAAATCTGTGAACATTATTGAAGCAGAAAATAATAAAGGACTTGCTAATTCAATAATCGAAGGTGTTACTTCCATTATACATAAGTTTGGGAAAGTTATTGTAATAGAGGATGATAATGAAACTACTCCTGATTTTTTAACTTTTATGAATGATTGTTTGAGTTATTATGAGGACAAAAATAACATTTGGTCTATTGGAGGTTTTAGTTGTGTATCTTCTATACCTGAAGACTATAATAAAGATGTTTATATTATTGGAAGAACTTGCAGTTATGCTTGGGGAACTTGGATTGATCGATGGGACAAGGTTGATTGGGATGTCAAAGACTATAAATCATTCCGGTTTAATTTGTTAGAAAGATTTAAATTTAATAAATACGGAAACGATCGATCCAATATGCTCGACTTGCAGATGCATAATAAGATTAATTCATGGGCAATTCGCTTTTGTTATTCTGAATTTAAAAATCAAATGTATACTGTTTATCCATGCGTTTCAAAAGTCTCAAATATTGGTCATGATGGATCTGGTACTCATTTTAATGAAAATGTTAAATATAATGCGGATTTAGATGTAAAACTTGAAGGAATTGAAGCTCCTTATAAGTTATCGTCTGATTTAGTTGTCAATAAGGAAATTAGAAGGCGTTTCTCGAAATGTTTTGATGAACCTATTTGGAAATGTATAAAAAGGTATATAGGTTCATTTGTAAAATATGGAATTTGAGTATATTTGTTACTCGTAAAAATATAAAACGTTTGATTTTTTTGAAATGTTTTTTATAGTAATGGCAAAAATTGTGTTGTTTAGTATTGAGGTATGTACGTGAGATTATCATTTAATAGGAAGTCTGCCTATATTTTATTGGTTTGTCTAGCGTTCTCTGTTGAATCAATACTTAGATATGTGGAACAGATATTTGCAAGGATTCCTTTGATTGGAACTCTATATCCTTTGTTTACTCCTGTAGTTTTTATCGTTTTGATTATTCTTTGTAGGAACTATTTTCGTAATATTGCCAAAGCAGATATTGTATTCATTATATTATTTTTCTGTTGTCTAGCTTTTTCTTATTTGTTTTTTGTTAATAACAGAATATTTATTGATCGATTTTTTTTCAATTTGATATTTTCGATTGTTCCTTTTTATTTTTTGGGAATATCATTGGACATTACAGATGAAGTAAAGCGTTCACTCATAATTGTTTCTGAAATTGCAATTCTTATTGCCTGGTTATATCTTATTTATTTCTATGCATCTGGTCGCGCATTAGGTTCTGATGCTATGTATGAATCTTATACTTTGATTGTTCATACAATGATAGTAATTTGGGGGGCATTTGATCACATTAAACCTGTTAGAGTGTTATTTTCAATTGCAGGCGTTTTATATGCTTTTTCAATGGGAACTAGAGGCCCAATTATTATCATAGTGGTTTTCTTATTCTATTTGTTAATAAATAAGTCACGTGGAAGTATTAAACGAAAAGCAGCTCTTTTAGTAATTGCAATTATTCTTGTAATTATATTTTCAAACCAAAGTATTTTATATGCTTGCGTTTTGTATTTGAAAAATATAATTGGCAAATGGGGGCTTTCAACAAGAATATTTGATGATTATTTATATAATGTTGCAAAAGATAGTTTAGATGAAAGACAGCTTATATATGAGACTCTTTTTAAATTACTAAAAGAGAACCCTTTGGGTTATGGACTGTATGGGGAATATCCTTTTATATATTGGTCGGCTCACAATATCTATTTACAAACTTGCTTTGAATTCGGCGTTTTTTTCGGACCGGTACTTATTGTTCTATTTTTCGCTACTTGTTATCGTTCAATTGCGAGAAATCGGTCAAATAATAATGTTGATTTTATTTGGTTGTGGCTTTGTTATATTATTCCTCAAGGTTTTTTCGGTGGAAACATAATTAGTTACTACATGTTTTTTGTAGTTGGTTTTATGATTGGTCAAATTAGAAAAAACAATCAGATGATGAAGGGTAATAAACACTTATATCGTATAGATTAAAAGAACTATGTTTCTATGTTTATACCGATATTTGTAGAAGTTGTTAATATGAATATAAATGGTGAAAATATATGAGTTGTTATATCTTGCTTAGTTCATTCTTTCTTTCAAAACCTTCGGCTAATGGTATATGTGCTAAGAATATTGCTAATGAATTGTTGAAAAACGGACACAGAGTCCATGTAATTTGTTTTCAACAAGAAGACTGTGATCCAGAGATATTTTTAAATGGCCTTGTGATTCACAGAATCGATAAACCCAAAGAGACTACTGGTAATGTTTCTTTGAATAATCGTATTAAAGACCTTAGAAGCTGTTTGGCACCGCCAATAAATAATAAAACTGTGTGTGATTATTATAAAACAGCCAATTATATAATATCTCGTGAAAATGTTGACTGCGTCATTGCTATGTATTTTCCATTAGAAAGTGTTTTGGCTGTTGAAAAAATAAAAAAAGCACATCAAGATATTAAAACTGTTATATATGAATTGGATTCCGTAGTAGATGGTATTTCTTTTAAGGATAGACTTCGTGCCTTAAAAGCACGGAGTTATGAGAGATGGAACATAAAAAGATATCGTAAAGTTGATCGTATTGTTGTAATGGAGTCGCATAAGAACTATTGGGATAAGACTTTTGGTATGGAGTTTGGAAGAAAAGTCAATTATGCTGATATTCCTACTTTAGTAAATAGATGTAGTTGTAATATTAAAAATCATTCAGGTGATATTAGTTTTATTTATGCAGGTTTATTAGATCGTAATTATAGATCTCCGTCTTATCTTCTTGAGTGTGTGTTGGCGTTAAAGAAATTGCTAAAGATAAGAATTGATTTTTATAGTAAGGGTAATTGTTTAGATTTAATTGAGTCTACAAGTAAACAGTTCAATTGTGTTTTTTCACATGGTTATGTCTCTGAGAAGACTTTAGATGCGGCGATTTTGGATGCTGATGTTTTGGTGAATATTGGTAACAAGTATTCACATAGTGTCCCATCAAAACTAATTACTTATATTTCTTATTGCAAACCTATTATTCATTTTTCCCCCAATGAAGATGATGTTTGTCTAGAATATCTTAATAAGTATCCACAGTCATTAATAGTCAATGAAAATGATGATGTTGATTATAATGTTGCTCGTATAGTTGATTTTATTAATTCATTAAATAACGCAAAAATATCTTTTGAAGAAATTCAATCTGTATTTGAGAAGAATACTCCAGGATATAGTGTTAATATACTTAAGTCATTAGATGTTTAAATGCAAGGATGTAAGATTGTTATATACGTTATGAAAAGCGTATTTGAGAAAACTAATAAAAGGAAATTTCAAATTCAATGAACAAGAAAAAAGTAGGAATAATCACGTCGTATTTAGATTTTAATAAAAATTATGGTGGGATTTTACAAGCATATGCTCTTTCATCTTTAATAACACAATTAGGGTATGACACTTATATTATGCCATATGTTTATGAGTTTATAGAAGAAGGAAAATCTGATTTGCTTCATAAAGCATATAGATTTGGCATTAAGCAAATTCGAAAAATTACTAATCCTCAGTTTAGAAACCAGCAGTTTTTTTATGATAATATGCTTAAATTTGTTAATAAAGAACTGCCTATATATAGAGAATCGAGAATTCGTGTAAACGAATTGAAGGAGATTTCTAGTGACTTTTATGCTTTCGTTAGTGGAAGTGATCAGGTATGGAGTACAAAACTACAAAATAATCATTGTGATCCTGGAATGTTTTTGTCTTTTGTTCCCCAGGGTGTAAAGAAAATAGCATATGCACCTAGTTTAGGATCTACTTTGGAAATGAACGCAATAACTGCATATGAGTTTAAACAGGCTGTTTGTGGTTATGATTCTATTTCGTCTAGAGAAAAGCTTGGGAAAGACTTAATAGAAAGAATAACCGGCCGTGAAGCACCTATGGTTTTAGATCCAACATTGCTATATGATCGTGAAAATTGGTATAAATTTATTAGTGTGCCAGATAATCTACCCAAAGATTATATTCTTTTGTATAGATTTGGGAACATGAAATCTACGGACTTAGCAATCAAGATTTTTGAGGAAAAGTATAAATATCCAATAATAGAACTACCTTCTTCCGCTGTCTCAATTAATGATCACTACAATAAAAGATATGATATTAATCCGGCTTGTTTCCTTGGATTGATAAAGAATGCAAGATTGGTTTTAACTGATTCGTTCCATTGTACTGTTTTTTGTATTTTAATGAAAACTCAGTTTTTTACATTTTATAGACAAGAGCCTAGCCAATCTTCAAATATGAATGGCAGATTGGATGACCTTTTGAAACTAACTAATTTGGAGTCGCGGCTAGTAAAACCCAATAACACAATACTGTATGACCGTATTTCAGAACAACAATTTGAATATGCTCATAAATGTATAGATCAAGAGAAAGCATTTTCGCTTGATTATTTGAAATCAGCGTTGGAGCACGAATGATGGATAGTCAATTAAATACAAAAGTAAAAAAGGGAATTTCATGGGCATTTGCTGAAAAAATGCTTACTGAGATTATGAATTTTGCTATTTCAATTGTAATGGCTAGAATTATTGCTCCCGAAGAATACGGTGTTATTGGAATAATACAAGTGTTTATAACACTATTTTCGATTTTCGTAACTTGTGGTTTGGGCTCAGCTCTTATTCAAAATAAAAGTATTACAGATGAACAAGTATCAACCGTGTTTTATATAAATTCTCTTTTGGGCTTGCTTCTGTACATTGTTTTATTCTTTTCTTCTCCGCTTATTGCAAATTTTTATAATAATTCTACTCTTACTGTTTTGATTAGAGTTCTATCTATTAAAGTTCCCATTGCTTCTATCTATAATATTCAGCAAGCATATATTCAAAAGAAATTAGATTTTAAGAAATTCTTTTATTCATCCTTGCTTGGAACTGTTGCTGCTGGTATTGCTGGTATTGTTATGGCATTACACGGCTTTGGTGTTTGGGCTTTGATAGCAGCTACGCTTATAGATCAAATTGTTGATAGTATTGTTTTATTCATTTCGACAAAATGGCTTCCTCGCTTTACTATTAAACTTAAAGATTCTGCTCCGCTGTTTAAATTCGGATTGAATGTCTTAATAGCGGAATTTGTTAGTAGGGGATATGAACAAATTCGATTGTTAGTAATAGGAAAAGCTTATTCCGGTTCAGATTTGGCTTATAATACCAAGGGACAAAAACTCCCATATTCAATTGTTGACGTTACGAATTCTTCTATTATTCGTGTAATGTTTCCTGCTTTTTCACAATTACAGGATGATAAAGGGAAAATGAGAGAAGTAGCATCTAAAAGCATACAGTTATCAACTTATTTACTAGCTCCGGCAATGATAGGTTTAGCTGCAATATCTTATCGTTTAGTGCCATTCCTTTATACAGAAAAATGGAATATGTGTATTCCGTTCTTGCAATTATATTGTTTTACATATTTATTTCATCCAATTCAATCTACAAATATTAAAATCATTCAAGCCTGTGGCAGAAGTGATATTAGTTTAAGAATTGAAATCATAAAAAAAGTTTCAGGATTAATATTTTTGATTTTAGCTGTAATTGTATTTAATTCTGCATTATTTGTAGCAGCAAGTTTTACTGCAATGTCAATAGTTGCGTTGATTATTAATTCTATCCCATGTAAGAAACTAATTGGGTATGGAATAAAAAATGAAATAATTGACATAGTTCCGTCCATATGTATCTCACTGATTATGGGTTGTGTTGTATTTTTTATCGGTAGAATCGAATTGAATAATGCATTAACTATATTAATTCAAGTTGTATGCGGAATTTCAGTATATTTACTTCTTTCTTTTATTATTAAACCTCAGTCATACAAATATTTGATTAATTTCCTTAAGGAGATACTAAAAAAACGTGATGAGAAATGATGTTTCTACAATTCCTTCAAATATGTGTTTTGGGTGTTATTCTTGTTATTCAAGCTGTCCCCAAAATGCTATTGTAATGAAATATGACTCAGAAGGTTTTATATATCCATCCGTTTCTGATGATAATTGTATTCAGTGCGGTTTGTGTTTAACCAAGTGTCCTGCTCAAAATGACAGTAGGCCTATGAGTAATAGAGGGATTTATAGAGGTTATGCGGTTGACGCGTCCATTCGTTCTAAGGGTTCCTCTGGCGGTATATTTTGTGTTTTGTCATATAAGACCATTGAAAAGAATGGAATAGTATATGGCGCGGTATATTCAAAAGAGAAAAAAACAATAATACATGATAACAGTGATACATGTTCTCTTGATAGGATTTTCACTTCAAAATATGTTCAAAGTGAAATAGGAGATTCGTTTATTAAGATTAGAGAATTACTTGAAGAAGGGAAATTCGTTTTGTTTTGCGGAACCCCTTGTCAAATCTCTGGCTTGAAGCTATTTCTTAATTATGACTATAGTAATCTGTTAACTGTAGATTTTATGTGCCATGGTGTTCCTTCAGCTGGTCTATTCAAAGATGAAGTGTATTTTGAAGAGTCTAATAATGAGAGTGAGATAATTGATATAACATTCAGATCTAAAATTAATGGATGGAGAAAATCAACTACAACAACTACTTTTGATAATGGTTTAGTTGTTTATACCCCTAATAATGAGTCTGTATTTTATAGATTGTTTTTGAAGAACTTCTCTTTGAGAAAAACTTGTTATAACTGTTCTCTATACAATAAACATAAAGCTGATATTACATTAGCAGATGATTGGAGTGTGCCAAAGAAATGGGATGATGATAAAGGATTTTCTTTGATTATTATAAATACTGAACTTGGTGAAAAATGGTTGAAAGAGATATCAAATGAATTAGTATTGTTTCCAGTTGATTTAAATAGTTTCAATTTCGATATATATAAACATAGTTATAATACTTCAGAGCGAGAACAGTTTTTTGTAGATTATAAAAATATGGATTATCCTTCTCTTGTTGAGAAATGGAGAGCTAAAGTGATAGTGGGAAATATTGAAAGCAAAGGATTGCTTGAAAGGCTTAAATTGAAAATTTTGCGAATTATTAATATCCGTAGATAATGATTCCTTTTCTATTACAAATAGAATTAGATTAGCAGTATTTGTTTTTTTGTATTAATGAATTCGACTATAAGTGATAAAAGAATCTTTTGATATTACTGATTGTTCATTGATTTATAGATAGGAGAACATCTTTTGATTACACTTGATAAAGAACAACGGTGTCTTTTAGAGCTCCTAAAAAAGGCTTTGTTTTCTTCTACTCCAATCATTCCTGATGGTGTTAGCTGGGAGAAACTATATGGATTGGCAAAAGCACAGTGTATTATTCCTTTGATTTCATCTTGTGTTCCTTCAGAGTATAGAAATGCTTGGCTCGATATTACTTATCAAAGCAAAGCGCGATATATGCAAATGTTATATGAACAGAGTTTACTTATTAGACTGTTGAAAGCTAATTCCGTTCCCTTTGTAATATTTAAGGGAACCGCTGCTGCAGTTTATTATCCGGTTCCATCTTTGAGAACGTTTGGCGACATTGATTTTTATGTTTCTGAGGAAAATTTTAATTTTACTAGCAGTTTACTTGGAAATAACGGATACTTTTTGATTGAACAAAGTGATAGACATTATACTTATATCAAGAACGGTATCGAATTTGAATTGCATAGAAAGATTAATAGCATTCACTATAAAAACATCGAGAAACTCTATATAAATGGTCTGAAAAATTCTATTGAATACAGAATTGGCAATACATCTTTTCCTGGATTACCAATTTATGAAAATGGGATAGTTCTTCTTGGTCACATAATTGCACACTTAAAACAGTCTGGTATTGGTTTACGTCAAATAATCGACTGGATGATGTATGCACAAAATGAATTGGATAATAAAGTTTGGTCAGAACAATTTTGTCCTTTGGCGCGTGAAGCTGGTCTAGAGAAACTCGCAATTACTGTAACATTTATGTGTAAGAAGTGGCTAGGTCTAACTGATGAAATTACATGGTGCGATGATGCAGATGAAGAAGTCGCGTATCAACTCTTAATTCGAATATTAGATGATGGCAATTTTGGTTATGATAGAGCTCCTAGCGAAATAATTAATAGTTCCATAAAAAACGAAGGTTTCTTTATGTATCTTCAGCGTTCTGGTGTGTTAATGTGGCCTTTAGCTCAGAAATATGCTGTTTTCAGACATTTTGCTTGGCTTTATCAATTGTTTAGATATGCTGGAAAGGGATTAACAAGTTGGTTGGCAGGTAAAAAGATCATATCTAATAATACACATAAAATGAGTCTTGAAGAATTATTGAATAGATTGGAATAGAAAATGGGATCATTACTTATTATAGGAGCAGGTTCTTTTTCAGTTGAAGTTGAAGAGCTTGCTCGGCTTATTGGATACACTGATATTGTTTTTCTTGATGATAAGGCACCTATAGCAATTGGGACTATGGATGATATTGGCAAGTTGCGTGAACATTATGATACAGCAATTGTAGCTTTGGGGAATAACGAATATAGGAAACGTTATTATGAAGCCCTTTTGCATTATAACTATCATATTCCTATACTGATCCACCCAACCGCCTATGTTAGTTCTGATGCTCAATTATCACCCGGTTGCATCGTCAGAACTCATGCAGTTATTGGACGGTATGCCAAGTTAGGTGAAGGTGTAATTATAAATGTTGGAAGCATTATTGATCATCATTGTGAGATTGGTGAATTTTCAATGATCCTTCCTGGTGCTGTTGTCAGAAACAGTGTTAGAGTAGAAGCAATGTCGTGGGTTAGTGCGAATGAGGTTATAGAGTGATGTTAAGTCTAAATAATATTTATTAACTACAGGCAAAAACAATCTAGATTTAGATATACATTTTTAGAAAGAGGGTATTTCGAATGCTTATTACTGAATCATTCAAAGGAAAAACACTAGTAATTACAGGTGGAACTGGCTCATTCGGTTCAACCGTCCTCAAACACTTCTTGTCATCAGATATCGGTGAAATACGTATATTTAGCCGTGATGAGAAGAAACAGGACTGGATGAGACATACGTTACAAGCTCAGTATCCTGAGCATTGTTCAAAGGTACAATTCTATGTTGGTGATGTTAGAAATATTGACTCTG
>JAEEGL010215159.1_pt1 | contig 11651 bp, 7 predicted proteins | sample 9134231 | NCBI WGS metagenome assembly JAEEGL01 (sample SAMN16246548, study PRJNA631951) | gut metagenome | biome: gut microbiome; feature: rumen; material: fiber-attached | host: Bos | place: Iran: Karaj | collected 2018-10 | reverse complement strand
CTGTCCTTTCAGGATCATCAGGGTATGGAGTCAGGTGGTCCGTCACCAGCTCCCAGGATTCTCCGTCAGATGGGGTCTTGGTACGATAGAGCTCATTGATGTCGGAGGTCATCCAGTACAGATAACCGTCCATCACCATCGTTGTCGGGGCATAAAGGTCCAACGGAAGAACTGAGGAATTTACCCTTGTCCATGAGATCATGTCATCGGAGCACCAGTACCCCTGGGACTTGGAGGGGAACAGCCAGTATTTGTCCTGGAACAATGATACCACGGGATCGGCGGCTTCACGGTATCCTTCACTCGGGGCCATCCTCCTGATGTAAGCCTCTATCGCTCCCGGGATTGAAGCCAGAGCTTCGAAAAGCGGGCGGTACTCTTCCGGGACCTGGTCGAGGGTTATTGAACCTATCGAAGTCGCTTCTCTTGGAAAGTAGCTGGCTCCCTTGGCGAAAGCGTAGTCAAGGTCTATCGGACCTGCCACAGTCCTGGAAGGGTCATATTTGACGCTTCCCGAACATCCGGAAAGAAGGATTGCGGCGGCAAAAGCCGCAAATGTTGTCTTTCTTGCCATATGATGCTGAATAGTGTTTTTATTCTACTGAGAATGTCGAAGAAAGGCGTATGTCTTCGGCTGAAGCGGCAGCGCATACAGTATAAGTTCCAGGATCTGTCACCCATCCATCAGAACGGCTGTCCCAAGAGGCGAGGTCTTCCTTCTTGATGTGCATCTTGAGGGATCCTGTCTGCCCTGGTGCGAGAAGCCCGGTCTTGGAGAAGGCCTTCAGCTCCTTGGCCGGTTTGAGGAGCCTTCCTTCAGGAGCCGACACGTAAATCTGCACAGACTCTTTGCCCTCTACCTTGCCGGTGTTCTTCACATTGAGAGTGATGTCGAATCCGTCGCCTGCGGGTGTCACATTGAGGTCACTGTACTGGAAAGTAGTGTAGCTCAGCCCGAATCCGAACGGATACAGCGTCTTCACTCCCTTTGTGTCGAAGTACCTGTATCCGACGAAAATGTCCTCATCGTAGCATACTTCCGAGGGAGTGCCGTTGGACATCGGGAAATTGTCCGCTGAAGGGTAATCCTCGTACTTCACGGCGATGGTGGTAGGAAGCTTGCCGGACGGGTTGGCATTCCCGCAGAGCACATCCGTAATTGAGTTTCCGGCCTCCTGTCCCGGGAGCCATGCGTGGAGAATGGCGTCAGGAAGGTCTTTCCATGAAGCCATTTCAATTATGCTTCCCATGTTGAGTACCACAACAACCTTCTTTTTCGCATCGTGGAATGCTTTGCATACTGCGGAAAGGTTCTCCATCTCGGTGTCAGAAAGCTGCCAGTCGCCCTTCTCCGTGGTACGGTCTCCGCCTTCACCCGCCATTCTGCCGATAGTGAATACCGCTATGTCGCTTTCCTTGGCCGCTTTCTTGGCCATATCCGAGGAGATGCTCATCTCAGGAATGACAGGCACTGTCCAGAAGTTTTCGCTCATGCCGGCCTTCTGTTCCTTGACGTAAGCGGACAGCTGGTCCGATACTCCGGTAAGAGTGTAACCGGCGTTGGTGAGGCCTTCGTCAAGATTGACTTTGTATTTACGGTTGACGTTGCCGCTTCCGCTTCCGCCGACAAGAGTGTCATAGGAATCCACTCCGAAGAGGGCGATCTTCTTTGTCTTCTTGGAGAAGGGGAGCGTACCGTCGTTCTTCAGGAGCACCATTCCTTCGGATGCCCTTGTTCTGGTAAGGAAAGCATGGTCAGAGAGGTTGGGCTTGTTGGAGTAATTGTAATGATTGAATGTACTTGAGCGGAGGGTTATCCTTAAGATGTTTTCAACGGCCTTGTCAAGGAGGGCTTCATCAAGTCTTCCGGACCGTACTCCGTCGATGATCTCGTCCCACTGGTGCTTGGTTCCCGGCATCAGGAGGTCATTTCCTGCAGCGATCTGCCTTGCTCCGTTCTCCTCTGCCCACCAGTCTGTCATAACGAAGCCGTCGAAACCCCATTCTCCACGGAGGATGTCAGTGAGGATGAACTTGTTCTCTGAAGCGAGGACTCCGTTGATCTTGTTGTAGGATGACATGATAGTCCAGGGCTTCGATTCCTTGACCACGATCTCGAACCCCTTCAGGTAGATTTCCCTCAGAGCACGCTCGGTCAGGTGCACGTCGATTCCGTTACGGTAGGTTTCCTGGTTATTCACGGCGAAATGCTTCACGGAAGTTCCTACTCCATTGCTCTGTATTCCGGCGACATATGCTGAAGCCATCTTTCCGGCGAGGAGGGGATCCTCTGAGAAATACTCGAAGTTCCTTCCGCAGAGGGGATTGCGGTGGATGTTGATGGCGGGGGCCAGAAGGATGTCGACTCCGTATTCACGGACTTCCTCTCCCATGGCCCTTGTTATCTCAAAGACCAGATCTTGGTCGAAACTCGCCGCAAGAACCGCTCCGGTAGGGAATGCCGTGCAGTAGTACTCTTTGTCATCACCTCTTCTGGTCGGGTCTATCCTGAGCCCCGCAGGACCGTCGGCGTATACCATTCCCGGAATCCCGAAATCATCTATCTTGTACCCTTCACCTGCAGCGCCTTGGACTTTACCCCGGCTGAAGGCGGTTACGGCTTCCATAACGTCAGTCCCCTCGGCTGAGGCCTGTGCGATCATTGCCTGAAAATCAGGCGCAGGTCTTACGACCATTCCCGGGGCGGCTTCAGGCGGGGACATGAATCCTCGGTTCGTTCCGACTACGATGGAGGCTTTCTGCTCCAGGGTCAGGGAACGAATTATTGACTGGATATTATTGGGCCCCAGAACTGGGTATACTGGCTTTGATAACGGCAATATAGCCATCAGGGACGCCAATGCTGTCGTGATGATTGTCATGTCTTGTGTTTTTGTTGAAGATTAACCTTTGAAGCTGTATTTCCTGGTCTTGAGGCTCTTGTCTGCGGAGGATCCTCCTGTCATGAGGATATAGTCTCCGGGGACGGGAGTCATGTCTTGTGCTTCCTCGTTCCACCAGAGGAAGGTCTCCTTGTCGATGGGGATCCTGACTTTGACGCTCTTACCGGCAGGTACGCTTACCCTTGTGTATCCTCTCAAAGTCTTGTCGGGGCCGGTGGTGTCAGAAGGCTTGCGGACATAGAGCTGAACGACCTCGGTTCCTTCGCATTTGCCTCTGTTCTTGACCTTGACTTCAACGTATCCGTCCTTTACCTTGGGTTTGCCGAAAGTGAACTTGGTGTATGAAAGGCCGTATCCGAACTCGAAGAGAGGACTTCCGCGGAAATACCTGTAGGTGTGTCCTTCCATGTTGTAGTCCTCGACTTCAGGGAGCTGGTCTGCGCTCCTGTAGAAAGTGACAGGGAGCTTGCCGGAAGGGTTGACGTCTCCGAAGAGAACATCAGCGATGGCAGTGCCGCCTTCCTGTCCGGGATACCATACCTGAAGAATGGCGTCGCAGCTTTCAGTCTCGGGAACAAGGCCGATGGCGCTTCCGGAGAAGTTCACAAGAATGACTTTCTTGCCTGCATCGTGAAGGGCCTTCAAGAGCCTTCTTTGCACGTCAGGAAGTTCAATGTCGGTCTTGTCACCACCGGAGAATCCGGGAACCTGAACGGGCATCTCCTCTCCTTCAAGTCTGGGTGATATACCCCCGGCGAAAACTACGATGTCGATTCCCTCGAGCTGCTTGAGCACTTCTTCTTCGTTGAGCTCGGGAAGGAAGTTCTCGCTCATGGCTATTTCACGCCTTGCGTAATTCCTTATGTCATTGATTCCGATGGCATATCTCTTGGCGATCTCCTGAAGCTGTGCGTCGGTCATCTCTGATACACCTTCGAACATGGGGTTGCCCTGGGGCTTGTACTTTGCGTCAATGATTCCGCATGCCCTGAAGTTGACAAGGCCGTTAACCCTCTTCTGCATCGCGTCAAGAAGGGTTACAGTCGATTTGGGGACAGGATTGTAGTTTCCCCACATCATTTCAGTGTCGTCGGCGTTAGGACCGATGAGGGCTATCTTCTGGCCTTCCTTCAGTGGAAGGACTCCGCCCTTGTTCTGAAGAAGGACCAGCGATTCGCGGGCCATCTTCAGTGAAAGCGCACGATGTTCATCGCCTTCGACGATGCTCTCCGGCAGGGAGTCCCAAGGAGACTCTCCGTCCATTTCACCGAGGCGGAACCTCTGGGTGAGGACCCTAAGGAGGTTCCTGTCCAGATCGGCTTCGTCAAGAACTCCCATCTGGACTGCTTCAGGGATGTTGACGTAGGTGCTTCCGCACTCGACGTCCACTCCTGTATGAACAGCGAGAGCAGCAGCGAGGGTGGCGTTGTCCACAATCTCATGATGCCCCTTCTGGAAGAAGTCGGGAACTGCCCAGCAGTCGGAAACGATCATTCCCTTGTATCCCCATTCTCCGCGGAGTATGGTGTTGACCAGGTAGTCTGAAGCTGCGCAAGGGTCACCCCTGAAGCGGTTGTACGCAGTCATCACTTCCTGGACATCGGCCTTGGTCACAAGGTCCTTGAAAGCGGGAAGGTATGTTTCCCTCAGATCCCTCTCGGATACCTGTGCGTCGAACGAGTGGCGGTGGGATTCAAGGCCGGAGTGGACTGCATAATGTTTTGCGCATGCATGGGTCTTGAGCACTCCTGAACCGGGATCACCCTGGAGACCTTTCACAACCGCTATACCCATCTGTCCGGTTAGATAGGGGTCTTCACCGTAGGTCTCCATGCCGCGTCCCCATCTCGGATCACGGAAGATATTGATGTTCGGGGTCCAGAAAGAAAGACCCTGGTAGATTCTGACGTCACCCTGGGCGGCGGCAAGGCGGTTCTTCACTCTGGCCTCATCGCTCGCTGCGGTGAACACTTCGTATACGAGGTCGGTATCGAACGAGGACGCCATTCCTATGGGCTGAGGAAATACGGTGGCTGAACCGTTCCTTGCGATTCCGTGGAGAGCCTCGCTCCACCAGTTGTACGCTTTTATCCCGAGTCGGGGGATTGCAGGTGAAGCGTTGAGGCAAAGGGATGCCTTCTCTTCGAGGGTCAGTCTGGAAAGGAGGTCAGCTGCCCTCTGCTCTGGTGAAAGGGATTTGTCCTGATAGGGCAGATTCTGCGCATCGGCTACGGAATTGAGAGCCAATATCGCGATACCGGCTGATACGGCCATTTTAACGAGTTTGTTGAACATATGGATTATTGATTGATTAATCAGTGGCGGTTTTCTTTCTCTTTCATCACAAAGATACCCAAAGTGCTCTTGAAATCCATCAGGAAAGGAACAAGTTTTTGCGTTTTTTGAAACATGAATCAAAAATGACAATGTTTGAACGTTTTTTGTGTAGCCATATCCGTTTTATGGCCTTACCTTTGGCACAGAACTTGCCTTGACTTTAGATGTGATAGAAACAGGACTTATCAAAAGCTTTTTCTTTCATCATGTGATTGTTTGGTGTGTGCTGAGTTTCTGATTGCTCAGCAAAGGTTAACAAAATTGTAATAGGGTTGGATCCCCGCCGTGATGGCGGGGATTTTCATTAGTCTCACCCCGTTCTTCCTCGGGCTTCAGAATCATGGGACGTATGTCCATTGGTTTGCTTATTCGTTGGGTTATTAGTAACTTTGCAAGTTACTGAAACCAAAATCTGATCATATGGGTAAACTTTATGATGAACTTTGCAAGGACTACCGTTTCAAAGAGGGCATGAAGACCTGCATCAATTGCGGCACATGCACAGCGATTTGTCCTGCAGCCGAGTTCTACAAATATGACCCCAGGAAGATAGTGGATACCGTCCAGAGGAAAAACGATGACGATATCCTCGCTCTCCTCAAGAGCGAAACCATCTGGTATTGCGGAGAATGCATGTCATGCGTCACAAGGTGTCCCAGGAAGAACGGGGCAGGACTTGTCGTGATGGCTCTCCGCGCCCTTTCCACAAGGCTGGGGTATTTCACCGAATCCGAAAGAGGACGTCAGCTCTATCCGCTTTCTAAAGCTCTCAACGGAAACATACTCAATTTCGGATACTGCGTTCATCCGGACACCTTCAAGTATGAAGACCATCCGGAATCCGGCCCGGTCTTCGAGTGGGTCCTCAACAACAAGGAGGACGTCTATGCACGTGTCGGGGCCAATTACAATGGGAGCGGCCCTGGTGCTCTCCGTAAGATAGAGAAGGAAGACCTTGATGAACTCAAGGCCATATTCGATGTGAGCGGTGGTACAGCCCATATGGAAATGATCGAGGAAGGTTCCAAAAAGAAAGCCGCCGAAATGGGAATGGAAATGGACGAGTACCTCAAGTACACTTTCGAGCATTGCTCCCCGGGACACTTCAACAACGAGTAGCCCTTTCCCGCAACCTTAGAAAACAGTTCTATGATATATCAAGGCAAACAGAAGATATGGTCCGATTATCAGAAGGAGATCCCTTCTGACCACTGGTTCTACGCAAGAAGCTGCATAAGGCAGAGCTTTTTCCCGGCTTCAGAGGTTTATTTCCTCAAGATTTGCAGGGATCTTCTCGGCAAAGACATCTACGAGACAGCCCATCATACGACCTGCGGAGGTATCTCATATCATTCAGATACCATCCCCCAGGAAACCGTGATGACCATTGTCGCAAGGCAGTTCGCCCTTATGACTGAGGCGGGATACAAGAATCTTGTTTGTTCTTGCATAACCTCCTTCGGAAACTATACCGAGATCCTCGAGACCTGGAGGGAGTTCCCGGAACTTGAGGCGAGGATTAGGGAGCACCTCTGGAAAGCTTGCCGCAGGGAATTCGAGAAGCCCGAATACGTCGCTCATGCAAGTGACCTTGTCTACAAATTCAGGAACGACATCGCCGAAAGGGCGAAGTACCGCCTTGTCAACAAGGAGACGGGTGAGCCGCTAAGAGTTGTCGAGCATATCGGCTGCCACTATTCGAAGATGTTCCCTCACAAGGGAGTCGGTGGAGCGGAATACCCTTGCGTCCTGAGCGGCATGGCTGAATCCTGGGGAGGCCAGGTGATCGATTATCCGGAAAGAAGGCATTGCTGCGGATTCGGGTTCAGACAGTATCTGGTCAAGGCTAACAGGGGATATTCTCTTTCCAACACCCACAAGAAATTCGAGTCGATGGAACCCTTCCATCCTGACCTTATCATAACCAACTGCCCCGGATGCCCTTATTTCCTGGACAGGTGGCAGTATGTGATTTCCGAGATGAACGGGAAGACATATGGAGAGAACGGATACGGCATTCCTGTTCTGACCTATGAGGAACTTGCAGGCATCGTGCTCGGCTACGATCCTTGGGATCTCGGACTCCAGATGCATCAGGTCGCGGTCGAACCCCTTCTTGACAAGATCGGTATCGAGTATGACCCTTCCAAGAAGTATCTCGGATTGAACGAGAAAGAAATCATGAAACCCGCTCTCCCTTCAGTTCTGAAGTGCTGCTAGGGAATGTCCTTACCTTTTAAGACAGAATAGCGATGGCGACACAAGACAATCAGAAGACGACGGCTGCCGAAAGAAGGGAAGCCAGAAAGGAGGAAAGGGCTCAGAAAAAGTCCCTTAAGCAGGAGACCCCTCAGCCTGAGGTGAGGAAGGAACAGGTCCTCATCATAGGCGGCGGAATAGCCGGCATGGAGGCGGCAAAGCAGCTCCTTACTCTCGGTTACAAGCCGGTGCTGGTAGAGAAAGATGACCACCTCGGAGGCCATGTAGCGTCATGGAACCGTCTTTTCCCGGATATGGGGGACGCTCAGCAGATAGTGTCCACTCTCCGTGAAGAAATCATGGACGCGAACATATACCTTTCAACAGAAGTCTCCTCGTGCAACCGCCTGAAGGACGGCTACAGCGTCATGCTGTCCAACGGTGTGAATGTTCATGCAAGGGCGATCCTCATGTCAACGGGTTTCACACTGTTCCCTGCAGCCAGGAAAGAGGAATACGGATACGGCATCTATGACAGGGTCATCACCAACGCCGATCTCGAGAACTGGTTCAATACCGGAGACGACCATAGGGTGCCTTCTCTTCCCAAGGCGGTAGGATTCGTGCACTGTGTCGGCTCTAGAGACCTCAAGGCCGGGAATTCCCAGTGCTCGAAGGTCTGCTGCATCACAGCTATCAAGCAGGCCATTGAAATCAAGGAAAAGTTCCCGAACGCGGAAGTATACTGCTTCTATATGGATCTCCGCCTTTTCGGCAAGAAATACGAGGACTTCTACATCCGTGCCCAAAGGGATTTCGGGATACATTTCATAAGGGGAAGAGTGTCGGAGGTTTCCGAGACACTTTCCGGCGGCGTTCAGGTCAAGGCCGAGGATACGCTTTCCGGAAAACCCATCAAGGTCCAGCTTGATCTTCTTGTCCTGATGGCGGGAATAGTCAACAATCCGGACAACTCCTCGATAGCGAAGCAGATTTCTCTTGAGACTGACAGTGACGGATTCTTGAAGAGCAAGGACAACATCCTCTCCATCACCGAATCCCCCCGCAAGGGTATTTTCCTTGCAGGAGCATGCACAGGCGCCAAGACCATACCTGAGACCGTGGCTGAAGCCAGAAGCGCCGCTCTCGCCATACATTCATACCTCAACGACCTGCAGTAATGGATTTCGGATTCAAACTCTCTCCCTCATCGGCCGTTGACCTTGACAAGGTCGACTTCTCGCTCTATCACAGGATCGAGCAGATTGAGCCGGATGTGAGGATCTGCATGGGTTGCGGCAGCTGCAGCGCCACATGCACAGGAGCCCCTTTCTCCGGGATGAGCTTGAGGAAAGTCATTCTCGCCATCCAGAGAGGGAAGGAGGAAGAAGCGAAGAGCATGCTCTCCGGATGTATGCTTTGCGGGAAGTGCACCATGGTTTGCCCCAGAGGCATCAATACCAGGAATCTTATCCTGGCACTATGCCGTTATTGGGATTCTGACAGCAAGGAGTACGATTTCTCGAACGAAGTGGAGGTGAAGATATGATTGACAGGATAGCAAACGGATTCCATCCATTCGTCCTTCCGTTCGTGTTCGGAATGGTCTTCGTCCTGGGATACTGCGTATACGGTATTTTCAAGATCATGCGTCAGCTTCCTCTTGAGGACCGCAAGCGGTTCCTGGTTTCCCTCGTCACCCCCAAGACGATGCTGAAGAACGTATGGGACATCTTCGCGAACTGTCTTCTCCATGTCAAGCTGTGGAAGCGCAACCGCCTTCTGGGCTACATGCACTCAAGTATAGCTTTCGGATGGTTCATGATCATCCTCCTCGGCCACATAGAGGTTTTCCTCTTCATGCCGAGCAGGGCGAAATTCTTCTATTATCCGATCTTCTTCAACTTCTTCGTCGCAGAGAACGAGATGACGGTAAAGGGAGCGGTGATGTTCTTCCTTATGGATTTCTTCCTTCTTGTCATACTCAGCGGCATCGTTCTCGCCATGATCAAGAGGGTCCGCTCACGTCTTTTCGGAATGAGAAGGACGACAAGACCGTCATTCCTTGATACGATCGGTCTGTATTCCCTCTGGGCGATATTCCCGCTCAGGCTCCTTGCCGAAAGTTTCACGGCGGATATCAGTGGAGGAAGCTTCCTCACCCTTCCCACCAACTGGCTTTTCAGACAGTTCCTCGGGAACAATCTCAATATGCTTCCCACATGGTGGGTCTATTCGATAGCGCTGGGCATATTCATGTGCGTCCTTCCTTTCACCAGGTATATGCACATTCCTGCCGAGATGATGCTCATTCCGATGAGGAACGCAGGACTAAGGATCAGGAACGCAAGACGGGGATTCGCCCGTGTCGAGGTGTATTCCTGCCCTAATTGCGGAGTTTGTATCGACGCATGCCCGATGAGCGTCAGGAAAGCGAACATCAAGGATGCGACAGTATATCTGAACCGTCAGATAAGAAGGAACAACGAGAAGAGGATAGAGGAAATAAGCGACAAGTGCCTTCTTTGCGGAAAGTGTTCCGTTGTATGTCAGGTAGGAGTTGAAGGCAACGTGATGAGGGTCGCTCAGCGTGCCACCAGGAAATACGCCATCAACCAGGATTACTCCTGCATAGATGTGGCTCCCTTCAAATCACAGGTCGCCGCTACTTCCGGCAATGTGCTGTATTTCGCGGGATGCATGACTCAACTCACCCCTTCCATCAAGAAAGCGACTCTCTCTGTTCTTGAGAAGGCCGGTGTGAAGTACAAGCTTATGGATCCTGACGGCGGAGTATGCTGCGGGCGTCCTATGCTTCTTGCAGGAAGATTCGCTCAGGCGAAGGAGATGTTCGACCGTAATGTCGAGATAATAAAGGCCAGCGGTTGTGACACCCTTCTTCTTTCTTGCCCTATCTGCTACAAGATGTTCAAGGACCATTACGAGCTGGGAAGCATAAGGATAGTCCATCATTCCGAGTTCTTCTCTGAATTGATGGATGAAGGCAAGCTCCGGCCGAAGATCTCTTCAGATATCAAGTACGTCTTCCATGATCCTTGCGAACTTGGTAGGGGAGAGGGAATATACGAACAGCCAAGGACCGTCCTCCGTTCTGTCGGAACCCTGGTCGAGGCCAAGAAGAATCTTCAGGAGAGCATCTGCTGCGGAGGAAGCCTCGGCAGCCTTTCGTTGGGATTCGAGAAGAGGGAAGCGATAACCAGGAATTCCCTTGACAATCTCTGTGCGGAGAATCCCGACACCATAGTTACTGCATGTCCTCTTTGTCAGGCGACATTCGGCCGTTATTCCGATGTTCCGGTCAAAGATATAGCCCAGGTCCTGGATTCTTCATTGCCGGCATAGGAGGCAAAAATCGTCTCTGGGGACTTTGTAGTCTGCTTTTTTTACTTCCATTTTCGGCAAAAACGGCGTTTTTGTTGATAAAAATTGCCGTTTCGTTGAACAATACTTGTCGCATCTAAATATTTTTATTTACTTTGTCCCGCAATAGAAGTAGTTTCATATTGGTTAGTTATTAGTCAGTAGTATTAAAAGTTAGTAGTGTGAGCAGGGCCGCCGAGAGGGTGTCCCTGTTTTTTTATGTCTGCTTTGAAAGTACTGAAATGCCCCACCGGATTCCGGCAGGGCCATTTCTGCTGAATGTATGTTCTATTAGGATACTATTTCTTGAACGCGTTCAGAATGGAAGAGGGCGAGCCGTCAGCGGAGAAGGCTCCCATGTCATATGCATTCCATTCTTTCTCTCCCTGGACGTACTTGGAGACATCCTTGTAGATGGCGGGCTTCCAACCCCCGTACACTTCGGGCTCCCAGTAGAAAACTCCTGCGCATTCTTTGAGGGCCTTGGCCTTCTGCATGAAATCCGACATGCACGATGTCGCTTCAGACAATTGTGAGACCTTTACTCCGACTTCGCATATCATCACTTTGCAGGATTGCTTGGCGGCGAGAGTCTTGATGCTGGAGATAGCCTCATCGTTGGCGTTTTTCCAACTCTTGTCCTTGATACCCATAGGATAATGGGAAAGGCCTATCATGTCGAACTTGCCGCCCGCTTCCTTGAATTCCTTGAAGAACCATCCGTCATAGTCTCCGGCGTTGTAAGCGTTGGCTATATGTACGACAACAATGGCGTCCGGGAATACGGATTTGACTGCGTCATATCCGGCGTTGCTCACAGTCACGTAGCTT
>JAEEGL010035743.1_pt1 | contig 11651 bp, 10 predicted proteins | sample 9134231 | NCBI WGS metagenome assembly JAEEGL01 (sample SAMN16246548, study PRJNA631951) | gut metagenome | biome: gut microbiome; feature: rumen; material: fiber-attached | host: Bos | place: Iran: Karaj | collected 2018-10 | reverse complement strand
TACCGACGACCTTTAACGTCACGACATTATCGGGACCGTTTTCTGCTTTGAAATCCATTGTATTGCCTCCCTGTTTTTATCGAACAATATATCTGACAAGAAGTCGTAGTTCGCTATGTAAAGCTATATTATTACATTTCTCACTCAAGGTCAAGCTGTTTTTTCATTCTTGTGAAAGTAATTGTAATCTTTTTGTAAATAGTTTAATCACTGCGGGATAAAATGCGCGGTCGAGCCGTCGGAGACGTTGATGACGCCTCCGTCGCCCTCCTTGAGCTGTTCCAGAACGGATTCGAGCATGGCGAATTTGTGGTTGACCTCGCTCTTTCCGCCGATGATCACCGTGAAGCGGGTCCCGTACTGCATGCTCGCGCCGAGAGGATCGGAGAAATCAAGGCTCAGGATATGCTCGGCGAGATTTCGGGCCTGGATCTGGTAGAGCACGTCTGAAATGAAGTCGATGATCTCCCCGCTGCCGTCCGCGCTTGTCAGCCGCTCGCCGATCAGCAGCGTGCCCGGGTCAAGTCCCTCGACGCGGATCAGCGCGCCGAGCTCGTCGTCCGTCGCCTTGCCGAGCACCTTGCAGCTGCGGTCGATCGTCCAGTTTTCGTCGCCGACGGCGATATAGGCCAGCGCCTTGCATTCCTGGACGGTGATGATCACCTTGTTGGGCAGCTGCCGCTCCAGCGAAACTTCCTCGACGTAGGGGAGCTTTGCGAAAACACGGCTGATCGCGGCGAAACGGTCAAAGAAGAACAGGTTGTCGCCCTGCTCGATGTCGATGGCCTTGATGATCTCTTCATCGGTATAGTGTTCGTTGCCTTTGACGCTGATATCCGAGATGCGCAGAAAAACGCTCATCAGAAAGACGATCGCGATCACGACGACCGCAAAGGTCAGTATCGCGCCGCTCACCGAGCGCTTGCGCGGTTTTTTATACTCGCCGTGCTTGCTGGAAGGCGGCTGGTTGATCCGGTTGGCTGGCATCTTCGTATGTTCCCTTTCCTTTGTGTTCGATCCAGACGTCCGCGCCGAGAGCGCAGAGCCTGTCGTCAAAGCTCTCGTATCCGCGGGCGATGTGTCCCGCGTCGACCACGCGCGTCTCGCCGCGGGCGGTCAGTCCCGCCACGACCATGGCGGCTCCCCCGCGCAGATCGGGCGCTGTCAGCGTTTCGCCGCGCAGCTCCTTCACGCCGCGCAGCACGGCCTGCGTGCCGTCGACGCTGATTTCCGCGCCGAGTCGGCGCAGCTCGCTGACGTGGCGATAGCGGTTCTCGAAGATCGTCTCCGTAAACTGCGTCGTCCCCTGCGCGCGCAGCAGCGCGGCCATGAGGATCGGCTGCGCGTCCGTCGGGAATCCGGGGTACGGGGCCGTAATGACGCTTCCCGGCGCGCGCAGCACGCCGCTTGAGCTGATCTCGACGATGTCGTTAAAGTGTATTATATCACAGCCCGCTTCATTTAGGAAGTGGAGAACCGTCAAAAAATGCTCGTAATTTACACCGGACAGGATGATCCTTCCTCCCGCCGCCGCGCAGGCGCAGGCGAGCGTTGAGGCGACGATACGATCGCTCGGGACCGTGTAGTCCGTGCTCTCGCGCGCCGAGGCGCCGCAGATGACGATCCTGCCGCTCCCGGCTCCCGAAATGTGCGCGCCGAGAGAGCTGAGATAATTCTGAAGCGCGACGATCTCAGGCTCGCGCGCCGCGCCGTGGATGGTCGTCCTCCCCTCGGCGGCGCAGGCGGCGAGCATGATGTTTTCCGTCGCGCCGACGCTCGGAAAGCGCAGATCGATCTCCGCTCCGTGCAGTTTGGCCGCGCGGCAGAAGATATCGCTGCCCTCTTCGCTGATCTCGGCTCCCATCGCGCGCAGAGCGGACAGATGCAGGTCGATCGGCCGTTTGCCGAGCTGACAGCCGCCGGGAAGACTGAGCCTGGCCTCGCCGCAGCGAGCGAGCAGCGCGCCCATGAAAATGACCGACGAGCGCATCTCGGCCATCAGCTCCCGCGGGATGTCCGCATCGGCGACCGAGCTTGAATCTATGTACAGCTCGTTTTCCTCTCTCCCGACGCTGCAGCCCAGGTGGGAGAGGATGCTCACCGCGGCGTCCGCGTCTCTCAGCCGCGGTACGTTTCGGATCCGGGAGCGGGCGGGAAACACGATGCTCGCGGCCAGCACGGGAAGCGAGGCGTTTTTCGAGCCCTGTACGCGACAGCTTCCGAACAGGCGGTTGCCGCCTCTGACGTGCCAGATATCCATAAAAAGAACCCCCCGCGCATCGAAATCAGAACATTCTATGCCCGGAGGGTTTTTGATGTGATTTTGTATCCTTCTGTCAGTGCAGCGTCTCAAGGATGATCCCGCAGATCCTGTCCGTCGCGTCCGGGACGGACAGCGCGAGCATCGCCTCGCTCATCGCGCCGAGCTTCTCGCCGTCTGAGAGCAGCTCCCTGATCCCGTCAAACAGGCTTTGCGCGTCGAATTCGCCCTCCAGCAGGACCTTCGCGCCGCCCGCCCGTTCGAGCACGCGCGCGCGCTATTCCTGGGGGTTGTGCGACACGTTCGGCCAGGGGGCGAGGCGCGCAGGTTTTCCAAGATAAGTCAGCTCCGCGAGAGAGGACGCTCCCGCGCGGCAGAGCACGAGATCGGCCGCCGCCATCACGCGCGGCATATCGTAGATATAGCGCCTCACTTCCGCGCCGAAGGTCTCGTGATCCGGCGCGCTTTTTTCAAGCTTTTCGCAGAGCTCGTCATAATAGGCGCCGCCCGCGGCGTGGATCAGGTGAAAGCTCCGATCGTCTTTCATCATCGGGATCAGCTCCGCCATGACGGCGTTCATGTGCCCCGCGCCAAGCGAGCCCCAGACCGAAACGACAAGAGGCCTGTCGTTCGGGATCCCGAGTTCCTTCTTCGCCGTTTCCTTCGTATACCTTGAAAAACTGCCGCGCACCGGCGTGCCGGTGACGGTCACCTTTTCCGGTTTGGCATAATGCTCCCGGCTGTCCTCGAAGCCGACCATGACCCTGTCCACCTTCTCGGCGAGCAGCCTCGTCGTCAGACCAGGAAGAGCGTTGCTCTCATGCACGAGGGTCGGGATGTGCAGCTTCGCCGCCGCCGTCAGCACGGGAAAGCACACGTAGCCGCCCGTCCCGATCACGGCGTCGGGTCTGAACTCCCGGATGATCCTTTTCGCCTTCTCCGTGGAAACGGCCACATTTTTGAGCGTGTTGATATTATGCGCCATACCGTGCAGACTGTGCTCCCGGCTGATATTCGTGATCTCGATCTCCCGGATCTCGTAGCCCTCGCGCGGGACGAGCTCGGTCTCCATCATGCCTTTGGCGCCGATAAAGAGGATCTCACAGCCGCCGAGCAGTTCCTGCAGCCGCCCGGCGACGGCCAGCGCCGGATTGATATGACCGGCCGTACCGCCGCAGGTGAACAGAAATCTCATCGTTGGGCCTCCCCTTTCCTTTCTTTCTATACCGCCTCGATCTCGCGCGAGGCGCTCAGCACGATCCCCATCTCGGCGAGCTGCAGGATCAGCGCCGTGCCGCCGTAGCTGAACAGCGGCAGAGAGATGCCCGTACAAGGCAGAAGATTCGTAACGACCGCCACGTTGAGGAAGACCTGCAGCGCGAGCAGCGTGGTGATGCCCGCCGTGACGAGAAAACTGAAGGGATCCCGGCAGTGAAGCGCGATCTGATAGCCGCGCAGGATCAGCAGCGCGAACAGCAGCAGCACCAGCGCCGCGCCCAGAAAGCCGAGTTCCTCGCAGAGAACGGAAAAAATGAAATCGTTGTGTTCCTCCGGCAGATACAGATACTTCTGCCGGCTGGCTCCCAGACCCACGCCGCCCAGTCCACCCGAGCCGATCGTATAGAGCGACTGGACGATCTGATACCCCTCGTTCGAGGAGCTGGAAAAGGGATCGCGCCAGGTGCTCACGCGCGTGGACGCATAAGGGAAAAACACCAGCAGTATGCCCAGCGCGGCTCCCGCCGCGCCGAAGGCGGCGGCAAACCAGCCAAGCGGCGCGCCGCCGAGGAAGATCATCGTCGCGCCGATCGCCAGGATGATGATCGAGGCGGAAAAATGCGGCTCGAGCACCAGCAGGCCGACGATCACCGCGAGGATGAGCGCAAAGGGCGCTATCCCCTCGCGAAAGCTGCGCATGCGGCCGCGCCGTTTGCAGATCATCGCCGCGAAGAGCAGGATGACGGCGAGCTTGGCCAGTTCCGAGGGCTGCAGCGTCAGCGAGCCCACGCCGAGCCAGCGGCGCGAGCCGTTGGCCTTGACGCCGATAAAGGGCACGAGCGCGAGCAGAAGCAGCGTCAGCGCCATAAAGTGCCGCGCATAACGCCTGTAAAAGCCCATCGGGAAGCGCGAGCAGAGCAGCATCGCGCCGACTCCGGCTGCGGCGAAGATCAGCTGCCGGATGAAATAGTAGGCGGCGTTGCCGCCCGTGACGTGCGCCGGATCGTAACTGGCGCGCGGAAAGCTGGCCGAGAGGACCATGATCACACCGCAGCTGAGCAGGATCAGGACGAGGATCAGAAAGATCTGATCCACGCCGTTTTTCTTCTCCTCGCCGCGCAAAACGGAAAAGTCGGAGAGGCGGGCCGTGTCGTAACGCACATCTCCCACCTCCCCGGCTTTTTCAGCTTACACGGTATAGCGTTGGAACACTCCAATAAAGGATATGATGCAGAAGAGCAGCGTTATGCCTGTAAAAAGGACAAACAGCTCTTTTTCGCTCCATTTTCTTCCCGTCCAGCCGCCCATCTCCAGATGGTGGTGGAAAGGCGCCATTTTGAACACGCGCTTGCCGTGGCTGAGCTTGAAGTAGCCGACCTGAATAATGTCCGAAAGCGTTTCGATGATGAACATGACGCCGATCAGGATGAGGATCAGCGGCATGTCGTAGGCAAAGGCCAGCGCGGCGATCGCTCCGCCGAGGAAGAGAGAGCCCGTGTCGCCCATGAATACCTGGGCGGGATTGAAGTTGTAGACCAGAAAGCCGATCAGTCCGCCCAGCAGCGCTGAGGCGAAAATGCCCAGTTCCAAAAAGTCCTTCCCCCAGGCGAAAGTCACCGCGACGAAAAACAGGCACACGGGCAGCGAGGTGCCGGTGGCAAGGCCGTCCACGCCGTCGGTGAGATTGACGGCGTTGACCGTCCCGACGATCACGAAGGCGGCGAAAACAAAGTACAGCCACTCCGGGATGGGAACGACCGTGTTGGAGAACGGGATGAACAGGTTGGGGCGCACAAAGCCGATGCGGCGCATCAGAAAAACGAACACGAGCGCCGCCGAGAGCTGAAGAAGGAACTTCATCCCGGCCGAGAGGCCGAGATTCTGCTTGTTCTTGATCTTCTCCCAGTCGTCAAGGAAGCCGATCGCTCCGAAGACCAGCGCAAAAAGGAACACAAAAAGGTGGACGAAGCGGCCGCGCAGCATGCTGGGGAATCCGATCGTCAGCAGCGAGAGCAGGACGCCCAGAATGAACATGACGCCGCCCATCGTGGGCGTGCCGCTTTTTTTCTTGTGCCATTCGACTTCGCTTTTGATATTCTGTCCGGCCTTCTGTCTGCGCAGCCAGGGAATGTAGTATTTGCCGAAAGCGGTGGCAAACAGGAACGCCAGGATAAAGGCGCACATGAGCTGTATCGTCATCTGTGTTTCCTCTTCTCAAGGTAGTCGGCCACGATCTCCCGCTCGTCCATATGGCGCTTTTCGCGTCCCACGATCTGATAGTCCTCGTGGCCCTTCCCGGCAAGCAATATTACATCACCCGCGCGGGCCTTGTCAATAGCCGTGCGGATCGCCTCGCCGCGGTCGCAGATGCGCAGCACGGGCGTCGTTTTGTCCCGGAATCCCTCCATGATCTCGTCGATGATGGCCTCGGGCTCCTCGGTCCGGGGGTTGTCGCTCGTGACGATGCAGAGGTCGGCGTTGTCCGCCGCGATCGCGCCCATGATCGGCCGCTTGAGCCGGTCGCGGTCGCCGCCGCAGCCGAAGAGCACGATCAGCCGTCCCCTCGTGACGGGACGCAGCGTTTTGAGCACGTTTTCCAGCGCGTCCGGCTTGTGGGAATAATCGATGATGATCGAATAATCACCGTCCGTCGGGACGCTCTCGAGACGGCCCTTGACGCCCTTTGCGTCGCGCAGCGCCGCCGCGCAGTCCTCAAGGGAGAGCCCCAGAACAAGCCCTGCCGCCATCACTCCGAGGGCGTTGTGCACGGAGAACAGCCCCGGGATCGCAAGAGAGGTCTGCGCCTTTTCCCCGGCGAAGTCCGCTTCAAAGCGCACGCCGCCGGCGCTGAGCTCGACGTTCCCGGCGCACAGATCGGCCTCGTCGTTATCGATGCCGTAGCGAAGGATCGGGCAGTCGGCATCCGCGCACATATAGTCCGCCCAGGCGTCGTCGGCGTTGACGCAGGCGGCCGAGCACATGGAAAAGATCTTTTTCTTGGCGGCGGCGTATTCCTCCATCGTGTGATGGAAATCCAGATGATCCTGCGAGAGATTGGTATAGAGCGCCACGTCGAAGTGCACGCCCGCCACGCGCTCGAGCGCGAGCGAATGGGAGGAAACCTCCATGACGACATGCGTGCAGCCCGCATCCGCCATCCGGCGGAAGAGCTTTTGAAGCTCATAGCTCTCGGGTGTTGTGAACTCGGAATGAAGGAACTCCTCGCCGATCATGTGTCCGTTCGTGCCGATGAGACCGACCTTCGCGCCGAGCCTTGTTTCCAGCATGTGCTTGATGAGATAGCTCGAGCTCGTCTTGCCGCTGGTGCCCGTGATGCCGATGAGCGTCATCTCCTTCGCCGGCTCGCCGAAGAGGTTGCGGCTGGTGAGCGCAAGGCCGAGACGGCAGTCCCGGATCTGCACGTACGGCGTGCCGTCCGCGGGGATATCCTCGCAGAGGACGGCTGCGGCGCCTTTTTCCATCGCCGTGGGGATGAAGCGGTGGCCGTCGGAAGAAAAGCCCTTGACGGCGACGAAGAGATCGCCTTTTTCGGTCCGGCGGGAGTCATAGCTGACGCCGCCGATCTCCGTATCCATGTCCGCCGTGGCGGACAGTATCTCGATATCTCGTAAGATCCCGGACAGTTTCATATCTTTTATCCTTCTAATACCTTCCCAGCATTTCGTCGTCGGAGGAGAGCAGCGAGACCTCGATCACGCTGCCGTGCGCGGCCAAAGCTCCTTCGCGGAGACTCTGCGTGCCGACGCACTGGCTCTCCCCGTCCAGGACGGCGCTGAGGGAATGGATATAGATCCCCAGACGGGACAGGGTATCACGCGCATCATTATAGCGCATTCCGATCAAATTGGGAACACTTTCTTTTTCATTCGACATTTCCGCTCCCAGATACAGGATGACCTCCGTTCCGCGCGCGATCTCGCAGTAGGCGGCGGGAAGCTGCGCGGTGACGGCGTCTCCCTCGCCGAGCGTTCGAAATCGAAGTCCCGCGCCGTGGATCAATTCTCCTGCCTCTCCGAGGCTTTTGCCCACCGTCTGCGGCATGACGGCGTCCATATTGGCCTTCTCCGCTTCGCTGTAAGAAGGTCTGACGCCGAGATACGGAAGGATGTCCGCCAGCATTTTTCCGACGAGCGGCGCGGCCATCTGCCCGCCGCTGATATAGATGCCCGTTTCCGTCGAGGGCGTGTCGAGAAAGACGAGCAGCGCGATCTTCGGATCGTCCGCCGGCGCGAAGCCGATGAAGGAAACGATGTACTGCTTCTCCCCCGTCGCCGCCTCAAGGCTGACCTTTTCGCTCGTTCCGGTCTTGCCGCCGATGCGGTAGCCGGCAACCGAGGCGTTTCGGCCCGTACCCTCGTTGGGGTCGCCGACGACCTGTTCGAGGATGCCCCGCACCTTCCGGCTCGTCTCCTCCGAGATCACACGCCGTACAAGCTCCGGCTCGCGCCGCACGAGCGTCGTGCCGTCCGGCGCTCTGATCTCGCTGACGACGTAGGGTCTCATCAGCCGCCCGCCGTTGACGCAGGCGCTCACGGCTGTGACGAGCTGCAGCGGCGTGATCGTGAAGGTCTGGCCGAAGGAGGCCGCGGCGAGCTGGGAGAGATTGCGCTCGGAACAGAAAGTGTTCCGACTCCACCAGATGCTCCCGCTCTCCCCCGCCAGATCGATTCCCGTGCGGGCGCTCAGGTTCTCGTCCGGATCGTCCGTGAGCCTGAGAAAGCCGAACGCGTCGCAGTATTCGTAAAAGCGCTCCGCGCCGACGCGCAGTCCGATATTCACGAAGGCCGCGTTGCAGGAATACTGCACGGCCTGCGTCAGCGTCTGCGAGCCGTGGCCGCCGTCCTTCCAGCAGCGGATCGGACTGCTGCGTCCGACGACGCTGACCTGTCCCGGACAGTAAAAAGCGTCGTTCATGCCGACAGCGCCGCAGTCGAGCGCCATCGACAGCGTGATGATCTTGAAGGTCGAGCCGGGTTCATAGGTGTCGGAAAGCGCCTTGTTGCGCCACTGACGCTGCTGGAAGGCGCGCAGAAGCCCGGCTGCCTCCTCCGGGCTTGCCGCCGCGTCGACCGCGGCCTGATCCTGCTCGCTGACGGCAAGAAAGTCGTTCGGATCGTAGTTTCCCAGCGAGGCCATCGCCAGGATCGCGCCGGTATCGACGTCCATCGCGATCGCGCCCGCGCCGTTGCGGACGTCATAGTCGACGACGGCCTGTTTGAGGTGCTTCTCGATATAGTACTGGATCGTCGAATCGATCGTCGTGACAAGATCGCAGCCGCGCGTCCCGGCGACATGCTCGGCATATTTTTCGAAAAGCAGTTCCGCTCCGTAGGCGTTGACTTCGCGCAGGGTCTTCCCCGCGCTTCCTTCCAGAAAAGCGTTGTACTGCGCCTCGATCCCCTCAAGGCCGCTGTTGTCCGTCCCGACAAAGCCGATGAGGTGGCAGCAGAGCGTCGCGTTGGGATAGTAGCGCTTCGTGTCGGTCTCAAGCCGCACGCCGCGGATGCCGTATTCGTTCTTGAACTCCCGTACCCGCTGCGCGGTCTCCCGCTCGACTTTGCGCGCCACGGTCACGTACCACGAGCCCTCGCGCGACGCCTTCTCGCGGATCTCCTCGCGCGGGATGCCGAGGATCTCCGAGAGCCGGTCCGCGATCAGATCCTTGTCCTCTCCGTTCGAGGCGATCTCAACGGGGCTGAGATAGACGTTGTCCACCGACGCGCTGACCGCCAATGGAAAGCCGTTCCGGTCGCAGATCTCTCCGCGCACGGGCGAGCCGCCCGCCTCGCGCAGCTGCTGGGAGATCGCAAGGGACTCGTATTTTTCATGCTCCGTGATCTGAAGCCTGTACAGCCGTCCCAGCAGCAGGACAAACGAGACGATGCCGCACACTGCCATCAGGAACAGCGTGCGGCGCAGCATGCCGATGCCCGGCGCGTTTTTCCAGTTGTTGTTCGCCATAGGACGCTCCCGTAAAAACAGATCGTTTGTCTATTTTTATGCGGCGTCGTCTTCCTCTATGCCGATCTCGGCGATCTGATCGCCGCGGCAGGGGCGCATACCCAGCTCTTCCTCGGCGCAGCGCTCGATCTCTTCCAGACTCGTACGGGCGGCCAGACGTACGGACAGGATCCCGTTTTCGCTTTCCAGCTCCGCTTTTTCCTTCCGCAGCGCGGACAGCTCGCTCTCAACGGCCCGCAGACGGATCTGGACCGCGAGCGCCAGAACGAGCAGAAGCGCCGCCAGCAGAAAGCACACGGAGCGAACGAAAGCTCTCTGTCTGCGGCGGCGCATCTATACTCTCTCCGCCACGCGCAGCTTGGCGCTTCGCGCGCGGGGGTTTTCTTTGATCTCTTCTTCGCTCGGCAGGATGGGTTTCCTTGTCACGCTGCGCAGCGTCTGTACGAAGCCGCAGGTGCAGATCGGCGCCTCGCGCGGGCAGGTGCAGCCGTTCTCCCGGCGCGCGATGCCGGTCTTGACGATACGGTCTTCAAGCGAATGAAAGCTGATGACGCACAGCCGTCCGCCCCTGCGGAGCATGTCCGGCGCCGTATCCATCATGCGCTCGACCTCGCCGAGCTCGTCGTTCACCGCTATGCGGATCGCCTGAAAGCTGCGCTTGGCCGGATGCTGCTTTTCCCGCAGCGCCGCCGCGGGCATGGCGGAACGAATGATCTCGACGAGTTCTCCCGTCGTTTCGATCGGTCTGACCGCGCGGCGCGCCAGGATCGCCGCCGTGATGCGGCGGGCGTAGCGCTCCTCGCCGTAATCCCACAGGATGCGGTTGAGGCGGTCCTCGTCCCACTCGTTGACCACCGTTCGGGCCGTCAGCGGCGCGGAGGCGTCCATCCTCATGTCGAGCGGCGCGTCATGCTGATAGGAGAAGCCGCGCGCGGTCTCGTCGAGCTGCGGGGAGGATACCCCCAGATCGAAAAGCATGCCGTCCGCCCCGTCCAGGCCGAGCGAGCGCAGGATCTCGGCGGTATCGGAAAAGTTGCCGTGCACGAAGCTGATCCTGTCCCGGTAAGTTTCCAGCCGCTTTCCCGCGCGCTCGATCGCGGTCTCGTCGCGGTCTATGCAGACAAGGCGGCCGCCGCGGAGACGTTTGGCTATCTCCAGCGAATGGCCGCCCAGGCCGAGCGTGCCGTCGACATAGACGCCCTCGGGATCGATGTTCAAATTGTCGATACACTCCGTCAGCAGGACGGAAACATGTTTCGGCTCATCCATTTCAGAAATCAAGCTCCTCCATGGCCGCGGCGATGTTCTCCGGCGCGGACTCGGCTTCGCAGACGCTCTGCCAGGCCTCGCTGTCCCACAGCTCGGCGTGGTTGTTGCAGCCTACCACGGTCACGTTCTTGACGAGACCGGCATATGCGCGCAGGGCCTGCGGGACGATGGTCCTGCCCTGGCTGTCGAGTTCGCATTTCGCCGCATGGGCGAAAAGCGGGCGCATCAGCCGCTGTCTGACGTAGGGCATGGCGCTCACCTTGTCGGAAAAGCTCCGCCAGCTCTCCGCGCTGTAAACGCAGAGGCAGCGTTCCATCGATACGGTCATATAAAAGATCTCGCCGAGCTCCTCTCTGAGCTTGGCGGGGATAAAAATACGGCCCTTGCTGTCAAGGGAATGTTGGAATTCGCCTGTCATTTCGCTGCCCTTCCTCTATATTTTCTCTCCAAAACGCTCCACTTTGCTCCACTTTCAATTCAATTATAGGGGGCGTTTCCGGAAAAAGCAAGCGAAACTTTTTGTCTTTTTTTGTCTTATTTTTTGCGGTTTTTTCTCTTTTTCAGGTATCACAACATATGGAAAAGCGCAAACTCCCGGGCCCAAAATATGGGCCCGGGAGTTTGCGCGGACGCACGCTTATTCCTGCGCGGGTACTTCCTCGCTCCTGCTCTTCGCGGCAGAGGCTCCGGCGCTGCGGAACGCGCCGCGGGAGTTCTGCACGGTGGCAAGCGCGGAGGAAATGCTCTCCTCCGTCTGGCGCATGAGATCGTCGACGTAATCGGCGGCGATGCGGCGCAGCTCGCGGGATTTGTTTTCGGCGGCGGCGATCATCTCGGCGCTCTTTTCCTTGGCGGTCTTGACGATCTCCTGCTCCTCGACCATAAGGCGCGCCTTCTCCTCGGCGCTCTTGCGCATGGCCTC
>JAEEGL016326233.1_pt1 | contig 11652 bp, 9 predicted proteins | sample 9134231 | NCBI WGS metagenome assembly JAEEGL01 (sample SAMN16246548, study PRJNA631951) | gut metagenome | biome: gut microbiome; feature: rumen; material: fiber-attached | host: Bos | place: Iran: Karaj | collected 2018-10 | reverse complement strand
TGAGAAATGAAAACCTTTTTGCGGGAATTTCGTTTTTTATCATCTTTTTAAACGCATTTTTAGATAGATTATGAAAATAACTATTTTTGGCAACGAATATCACCACGATGTGCTCCCCCACATTCAACATCTTGCACAAGAACTGATTGAGCATGGTGTGGAGCTGCAGGTCGAGGAATCATACCTGAGTTTCTTGAGTCGGCACCAGGTGCCTTTCACACGCAATGTGAAGGCAATGGAAACTCCCGACGACACCGATGTGGCATTGAGCCTGGGCGGCGACGGCACCTTCTTGCGCACCTCTAAGGTGGTGTCGCGTCATGGTGTGCCCATCATGGGCATCAATGCGGGCCATTTGGGCTACCTCACCACAGCGCACATTCACCAGACGCAAGAGGTGGTCGATGCCTTGCTCAGCGGCAACTACCGCATCGAGAAGCGCTCTATGCTGCAGGTGGCAAGCAACGGGCGTGGCGGTTTCCCCTGTGCCCTCAACGAGGTGGCACTGCTGCGCCAGGACACCTCGTCGATGATCGAGGTGGATGTGCTCATCGACGGCACGCCGCTCACCACCTACAAGGGCGACGGACTGCTCGTGTGCACCCCTACAGGATCCACTGCCTATAACCTGAGCGTGGGCGGCCCTGTGCTCGAGCCGCTTTCGCGCTGCGTGGTGCTCTCGCCCATCTCGCCTCATGCCCTCACGATGCGTCCTGTGGTGATTCGCGACGATGCCACCCTCACCATCACCACCCGCAGCCGCACGGCACTGTATCAGCTGAGCATCGACGGCGACTCGGTGGGTTTGCCCAGTGGCACGGCGCTCACCATCACCCGCGCCCCCTTTGAGGCGCAGGTGGTGCTCCTCAACGACTACAACTTTGCCAGCACCCTGCGCAACAAGCTCATGTGGGGCAAAGACAACCGCGAAGAATAAACCCTGCACACTATATGCAATTCTATCTCGATGACCCCGAACTGGGCCGCATCATTGTGAAGGTGCGACACGGGTCGCACACCATCAGCGCCCGGTGGCACGACGACCAGCTGCATGTGAATGTGCCCAACGGCACGCCCGCGGCCATGCTGCGCCAGTTCATCGACACGCACCGCAGCAACATCGTCAAGCACCGCCGCCCTGCCGTCAGTTTTCACGAGGGGCAAGTCATCGAGTGCTTCCACTGCACTGTGACGCTGGGCGTGCAATCGGTAAAACCCGGGCACATCATGCTCAAGCACGATGGCGAGAGAAACATCATCGTGAGCCTGCCGGCAGGCACCGACTTCGACTCTGCTCTAGCCAAACAAAACCTCTCGCGGGCTTTGCAGCAGGTCATGGCCAAGGAGGCCGTCAAGCGGCTCATCCCCTATGCCATGCAACTGGCTCAGCGGCTGGGCGTGAGCGTCAAAGGGTTTGAAATAGGGCGCGGCAAGCAAAAACTGGGGCACTGCACCAGCAAGGGCATCATTCAGCTCTCGCGCAATGTGATGTTCCTCACGCCCGAACTCGTCGACCTCATCATTTGCCACGAACTGGCACACCTGCAGCACATGAACCACTCGGCCGCCTTCCACGCTCTGTGCAACACCTATCTGGGCGGTCGCGAAAAGGAACTCGAAGCCCAACTCAAGCGCTTCCAGTGGCCCATTCTCCAATAACTGCCAGCAAACAGTCCCCACTCTCTTCTGGTTTCTCATGCTATTCTAGTTTTTCTAGAATTTCTAGTTTTTCTAGACTTTCTAGATTATCTAGTTATTCTAGAACGGCGCAGTTCAAGATTTTCCCTTTAGGTACATAAAAAACAACCGCCATAGCATCACTGCTCTGGCGGCCGTTTGGATAATTAAATCCTAACTATTACCATTAAAAATATTAATATGCTTATGTTTTTTCTTTATTGTTCAGTAAATGAGGTTGTGCCGCTGCACTTAACCACAAGGTAATCAGGATTACCAACCGCCACCGCCACCAGAGTAGCTGGAAAGCGAAACATTCGAACCGCCGCTGGCATTACTGTAGCCCTTGCCGCTCCAGAACGAAGTGCCGCTGCCGGTCACGCCGCTATAGAGTTTGCACGATGGCGAGGTAACCACCATGGTAGAGCCACCGCTGCTACCACCGCCAGGACCGTAACCGCCACTGCTCAAGGTGGGTACCTGGAATGCAGCCACTACGGTGTTACCGTTATACAGGGCATACCAAGTGTTGGAACTGGCAGTTGTCTGATAGCATGACTGGCTTAAAGAAGCGCCACTCTCGATGGCACCCATGCTACGGCCTATTGCGGCAAGGTTGGCACCACTTTGGATATACACTTTGTAGCCACCCTCACTGTTGGCGTCAAGACCCTCTTCGCTACCGTAGCAGAAGACCATACCGCCGCTCAGGTACATGTTACCGTTGCTGTCAATGGCATCGTTGTTGGTAGCCACTGCATAGATGAAGCCACCCTTGATGTACATGTGACCAGCACAGTTCAGGGCATCGTCGTAGGTGTTGCACTCAATGTAGCCACCGTTGATGGTCATGGTGGTCTTGCTTTCGATGCCTTCACTGCCTTCACCGCCTGTGGCGCTCACCTTGGCGGTGCCGCCATTGATGGTGATGGTGCCTTCAACCTTCACGCCCTTGGCCGAGCCGCTAACGCTTGAGCCGCCGCCAGGACCCCAGCCGCCACTGCTGCTTGTTCCTGCAGCAGTTCCTGTGGTCGAAACGGTGAGTGTGGGACCGGTGGTGTCGGCGTTGCCTTGCACATAGTTGCCGTTCACCTTAATACCCTTGCCGCCTTTGCCAGTCATGGTAATGGTGATGTTGCCACCCAGCAGGTTCATGTCGCCGTCGGTCTTGAAACCCTTGGCGGTGTAGTAGTCGCCACTGGTCGATGCAGCCTGTGCAGCACCACTGTTGGTCACCGTGATGGTGCCGCCGTTGGTGGTCATCGTCGTGGTCGAGATGCCCTTGCCTGCCGTACCTGTTGCAGTGATGCCAAGCGTACCGTCGTTCATCACAAAGTCGACGGCCTTGATACCGCTGCTGTAGCTAGCATCGTTGTTGATCACCATCATGGCTCCGCTGGGAGTGAGGGTGATGTCACCACCATTGACGGTCACGGTTGCTTTGCTCTTGATGCTCTTGCTCATAGCGCCATTGTTGGCCACCGTGATGGTACCGGCGTCTATGGTGATGTTGCCATCGGCCTTGATACCGGCTGCATTATAGCTGGTGCCATTCTCCTCGCTCTGCTCGCTTGTGCCACCATATTGAGTGGTTACATTGGTCAGCGTATAAATTCTTGTGGAACCACTGGATTGATAGCTATTAGAGACTTGGTAGTACACATCTGTACCATTTGGCGCAGAGAATGTTGACGTCTGGTAATTTGCGTTGCTGCCCTTGAAATAGAAGGTTCCATCTGTAGGCCCACCAAAATCGTAGTAGTAGAATCTGACGGTTGAATACCCCGATGACTTGTCAACATAGTTAGTGAGGGTTCCCAAACTGGTGCCGTCACTCTTATAAAGTGTGAAACTGTTCCATGAAGAACTATAGCCCGAGGGCTTGGCAATATACACCCTATAACTCTTCGGAGTCTCACCGCTACCCGAGCCGCTGTTCTCGGCTGTGCCACCTGAGCCGTTGGCTGTGATGTTGAGGGTGGTCGAAGCCTTGCTCTCGTCGATGGTGATAGTTCCATCGGCATTGAGGCCCTTGCCACCTGCACCGGTATTAGTGATGGTCACGGTACCGCCGGTGATGCTGATGTTGCCGTCAGCCTTCACGCTGGTGGGATAGTCGATGTCCTCACCGTCTACCACAAGGTTGCCCGACTGGGTCACCTGCAGGGTGGCGCCAGCAATGTCCACATTGCCTTCGGCCTTAATACCCTTGCCGCCATCGCTGGTCATGTTGATGTTCAGCGTGCCGCCCTTCAGGGTAATAGCACCCGTGTTCTCTTCATCTTCTATAATCACATCGTTATCGTCGGTTTCATAGCTCACTTGAATGCCGTCGTCGCCCACATTATTAATAGTGATGACGCCGCCGTTCTGCAAGTAATACTGGTTCACATTGAAGCCGTCGCCTACGGCACCCAGAATGTTGATGGCGCCCACGGTCTTCTTGATTTCGACATATTCCTTGCCCCAGAAGGCGTTCTTTGTGTTACCGGTGATGTTGAGCGTACCGCTGCCCTTGAACTCGGCATGGCCTTTCACGGCGAAGCAACCCTTTTGCGGTCCGTTGGTGCCGTCGCTCAAGGTTGTTGTTGTACCGTCGACCAGTTCAACGGCGATGCGCTTGCCATCGCGAATGTTGATGGCCGCACTATCGGGGTTGTTCAGGGTCAGGCCGTTCAGGCGAACGGTAATCTTGTAACTACCATCCTGATAGAACGAGCCCATTATCGAAGTGCCCTGCAGGGTATAGGTATATTCGGTTGCTACCGTAGTGTCTTGCACCACGCTCACATGGGCATTGGTCACCACGGGGGTGATGTGGCTGGCAATGTTACCTGCTACGGTCACATAGGCCTTATTAGTAGCATAGTTGACGAGAATGTTGTCGTCGTCAAATGTTTCACTATTCACATAGATACTATCGATGTCGGCAATATTGAACACCTTATCTAATATAGTGAGTGTAGTTCCGTTCAGATAGGGCATATTACCCAGTTCGGCTGTATTGTAGGCATATTTCACTTGACCGGTGCACACCCACATAGTCTGTTGTGCTTGCGCGTTGAGACATGCTGCAACTATCGCAAAAAGTAATGCTATCCGTTTCATCATGAGTGCATTATTATATCAATTAAAGCCGTAATGTCGCTTACATTGATGCGTCCGTCGCCATTCACATCGCCACTTTCCTCTTCGGGAGTGAAAGCCATGATCATGTTAATCAAGGCTGCGATGTCGCGAACATCAACGCTGCCGTCGTGGTTCACATCACCCACAATGCCTTGAGAAGATTCTCCTTCATTAGAGAAGTACATATAGTTCATTGAACTCAACATAATGGTAGCATTGCCGCCATTGCTTGTCGCAACCAGCTTGCCGTTGTTGAAAACGATTCGCAAGCCGTCGGTAGCGACACATTTCTCAGTTCCACTACCTGTGTTGAAACGCAAGTAAGTGAAACCTTGCGCCTGTGCGCTTATACCCATAAGCAACACAAGCATTGCAAATACAAATTTCTTCATTTTTATGATTTTATTATGTCTTTCAGTATCCATGATAATGATAATTGACTGCTAAAGTACAATAATAATTAGGTGTAGTCAAAATAAATTCAATCAGTGCTGACTTTTTTTCAGCAAAAACCATTTTAATCATAACATTTTGCAAGCGAACTAACTAGTTTTCTAACTTTTCTTGCATTATATCAAATATTTTATTACTTTTGTACCAAATTAGTTCAAATAATGGAAAAAATTGATAATCTCGACAAGCAGATTCTTGAAATCATTATGAAAAATGCCCGCATCGCTTCAAAGGATGTGGCAGTCAAGTGTGGTGTCTCCAGAGCAGCTATCCACCAGCGTATTCAACGCCTCATCGACATGAAGGTCATTACTGGATCGGGCTATCATGTCGACCCCAAAATGCTGGGGTTCACAACCTGCACTTTCATCGGCATTAAGCTCGAAAAAGGCTCACTCTATCAAGACCTCATCGCCGAATTTGAGAAAATCAACGAGGTGGTGGAGTGCCACTTCACCACAGGGCCTTACACCATGATGGTCAAGCTCTATGCACGAGACAACGAGCATCTCATGAAACTGCTCAACGGCAAAATCCAGAACATTCCTGGCGTTGTCGCCACCGAAACGCTCATCTCGCTCGACATGAGCATCCAGCGCGAAATCCCCATCAACTCCTAAAAAAGGGTCGCCTCTTAAAGGTTTTTTACCATTTTATTGCCCAAATGTTTGGTAAAGTGCCAAAATAATGGTACTTTTGCCAAGACTTACTATTGTATCACCGTCTATTGCGCATTCATCGGTCGCAATAGTCTGGCGCGCTGCAATGGATTACTCAACACTCAACTCTCAACACTCAACACTTAACACTCAACCCTAAACACTCAACTCTAAACTCTCAACTCTAAACTCTCAACTCTAAACACTCAACCCTAAACACTCAACCCTAAACACTCAACCCTAAACTCAAACTTCGCCAAAGGCGAACTCCAGACCCCAACCCTCAAACCTCATTGAATAAGCCTATGAATGAAAAAGAAATTATCGACCGCATCAAGTACCTCATGAAGGAACTCAACTACAAGCAGGGAGAATTTGCCCAAAAGATTGATGTAGATGCCTCTAACCTGTCGAAATACCTCAACGGGCGCCTGCCGGTGAGCGACGCTCTCATCAACCGCATCGTAGTGAACCTAGGCGTGAGCAAAGAGTGGCTCGAGCAAGGCACCGACCTGCCCTTTGCCAAACTGCCCAATGTGCCCGCCACAACCACGCTCAGCGCCGCACAACTCGCCACATCGGTGCAAGGAACACCCGTCTACGACATTGATGTCACAGCCGGCACCATGCCCCGCGCGCGCATGTTCACCGACGACCAGATTGTGGGCTCCATCAACCTGCCCGATGTCATGAGCCAGAACTGCCGCGTGGTGCGCGTGAGCGGCGACTCGATGAGTCCCGTGATTCGCAGCGGCGACTACATTGCCGTGCGCGAACTCACCAACTTCCAGCAAATCTTCTGGGGGCAAATCTATGTGGTGTTACTCGACGACTACCGTCTGGTGAAATACATACGCCGCCACGACAACCCCGCCATGGTAATACTCAGGAGCGAGAACCGCAACTACGACGACATGGAAATTCGCCGGGCCGACATACGCGAACTCATGTTCGTCCAGCACATCATTCACCTCGACACACGCAACTGATACCGCCCATGCAACCACTCGACAACACGCATCTTCACACCCTTGACAACGGGCTGAAAATCATACATGTGCAAAACCATTCGCTCGTGGCATGGTGCGGTCTCGCAGTCAATGCCGGCAGCCGTGACGACCCCGACGGGCGCTTCGGACTGGCACACTTTGTTGAGCACACCATCTTCAAGGGCACCACGCACCGCAAGGCATGGCACATACTGAACCGCATGGAAAATGTGGGAGGCGAACTCAACGCCTACACCACCAAAGAGAACACCATGCTCTACTCGGTGTTCCCTCACGGGCACGAGCAGCGCGCCCTTGAACTCATTGCCGACCTGGTGAACTGGTCCGTCTTCCCCAAAGCCGAACTCGACAAGGAACGCGAAGTGGTCATCGAAGAAGTGATGAGTTACCGCGACACACCTGCCGAGGCCATCTTCGACGACTTCGAAGATATGGTTTTCGCTGGCAGTCAACTTGGTCACAACATTCTGGGCGTCGAGAAGGACCTTGACAACATCACCTCGCAGGAGTGCAGTGCCTACCTCAAGACGCTCTATGTGCCAGGCAACATGGTGCTCTTCTCGGTGGGCCCTGAAAAGCCCGAGCGCATCTTCCGCCTGGCCGAGAAGCATTTTGCCGCCATGAACCACCCGCTCTCAGCAACAGCAAAACGCACCGCACCGCCGGTTATGCCACCCGCACACAATGCCACGCACTTCGACCTGCACCAGTCACACACCATTGTGGGCGCACGCCTGCCCTCCATGTTCAGCGAGGAGCGTTTCACCTTCTCGTTGCTCAACAACATTGTGGGCGGCCCCGGCATGAATTCACTGCTCAATCTTTATCTGCGCGAGCGCAAAGGATTGGTCTACACCGTCGAGTCGTCGCTTGCACAGTACTCCGACTGCGGTCTCATGCAAATCTATTTTGGCTGCGACCACCATCACACCGGCAAGGTCATGAACATCGTTGCCAACACGCTCAACCAGCTGGCCGAGCACCCGCTTAGCGACCGCAAACTCCACGATTTCAAGCGGCAATACTGCGGGCAACTGCTCGTTGCCGCCGACAGTGCCGAGTTCATCGCCATGAATGCCGGCAAAAACCTGCTGTACTGGGGCAAGGCACCGCACATTGCACGCACCGTGGAGCGCATCATGGACATCACCGCCGAAGAACTGCGCACTGCCGCCCAGCACATCGCCTTCGACCGCTGCTCGTCACTCACCTTCACCTGATGCATAGCCGTGAATTGACTGAAAATGGTGTCAGACAATGGAAATCCTCATTTTTTTGGCATTTTTTTTGCACGCTTACGCCAAAATAACTATTTTCGTAGCAAATTAACTAAAAACATACTGCAATTATGAACGATGTAAACCACTATCTGCAACTTGCCGAGAAAAAGATGAACGAGGCTGCAGACTATCTTGAAGATGCCCTCGCACACATCCGTGCAGGCAAAGCCAATGTGAAAATCCTCGACGGCATCAGGGTTGACGCCTACGGCAGCAAAATGCCGCTCAACAATGTCGCCAATGTCGCTTGCCCCGATGCGCGCACCATCGCCATCACTCCGTGGGACAAGTCGATGATCAAAGTCATTGAGAAAGCCATTATCGACTCTAATGTGGGCATCATGCCCGAGAACAACGGCGAGATGATTCGCCTCAACATTCCCCCTCTGACCGAGGAACGCCGCAAGCAACTCGTCAAAGACTCGAAAGCCGAGGCCGAGAAAGCCAAGGTGAGTGTGCGCAATGGCCGCCGCGAAGCCATCGAAGGCCTGAAAAAGGCTGTCAAGGAAGGCATGCCCGAGGATGTTGAGAAAGACGGCGAAGATAAAGTGCAGAAACTGCACGACAAGTATCTCAAGAAAATCGACGAGATTTTTGCCGCCAAAGAGAAAGAGATTCTCACCGTATAACCCCAGTCTGGGCTTTTTAGATTGAGTCCAACGGCATCGTTGAACTCAATGTCCCCTTTCGGGTCGAAACAACCTTAACAGGAAGCGAACGCCAAATGCCTCGGCGTTCGCTTTTTTTGCATCAAGTTATGGCAAATGATGATGATAATTAACCGTTTTTTATTAACTTTGCAAACATGAAAGAGAACTATATTGTTTCGGCGCGCAAGTATCGGCCTTCGACCTTTGCCACGGTCATTGGCCAGAATGCGCTTACCCACACACTCAAGACCGCCATTGCAAGCGGCAAACTGGCACACGCCTACCTCTTCTGCGGTCCGCGAGGCGTGGGCAAGACCACCTGTGCCCGCATTTTCGCCAAAGCCATCAACTGCGAGCACATGGGCGCCGATGGCGAGCCGTGCAACCAGTGCGAGTCGTGCATTGCTTTCAACGAGCAGCGCAGCTATAACATCGTGGAGCTCGACGCCGCCAGCAACAACTCGGTCGACGACATCCGCGGCATCACCGACCAGGTGCGCATCCCGCCACAGGTGGGCCGTTACCGCGTGTTCATCATCGACGAGGTGCACATGCTCTCGTCGCAGGCGTTCAACGCCTTTCTCAAGACACTCGAGGAACCGCCCGAGTATGCCATCTTCATTCTCGCCACTACCGAGAAGCAAAAGATCATTCCCACCATTCTGTCGCGATGCCAAATCTACGATTTCGCACGCATCACAGTGCCCGACATCGTGGCACAGTTGCAGTATGTTGCCAACGACCGCGGCGTCAAGGCCGAGAGTGCCGCACTCAATGTCATAGCACAGAAGGCCGACGGCGCCATGCGCGACGCGCTCTCGATATTCGACCAGGTGTCGGCCTCGAGCGAGGGGAATATCACCTACCAGAGCACCATCGAGAACCTCAATGTGCTTGATCACGACTACTACTTCCGCCTCGACGAGGCATTCCTGGCGGGCGATGTGCCCAGCACACTGCTCATCTTCAAGGAGATTCGTGACCACGGTTTCGATGCACAGTTCTTCATCAACGGACTGGCACAGCACCTGCGCGACCTCATGATGGCGAGTTCGCCTCGCACCGCTTCGCTGCTCGAAATGAACGACGATGTGGCACAGCGCTATGTGCTGCAGGCTGCCAAGTTCACGCCGCAGTTCTACTACAAGGCTATGGACCTGTGCAACACCTGCGACCTCAACTACCGCGACGCCTCTAACAAGCAGTTTCTCGTTGAACTCACCCTCATCAAGATTGTGCAGCTCATTGCAGCGCCCGCACAACCTGCTGCCAGTGCACCTGCCGTCAAGAAGATTCAACCCGCTGCCACAAGCCAGCCGGCAACAACGGCACCCGCCAGCAAGGCACCCGAAGTGAAACCTGCTGCTCAACCCAAACCGCAACCAGCAGCACCCGTGCAAGCAGCCGCTCCCGTAAAGCCTGCCGCTCCCGTAAAGCCTGCCGCACCGGCACAGCCCACGCATGCGCAACCCGATGAGCAGCCGCCCCACCCTGCCGAGGCATTCATGCCAAAACAAGCAGCTCAGCCCACACGCAGGAGCGCCAACCACGCCCCAAGGGTGATGGTCAATGTCCATATGGATGCCGACAAACCCTCGGCACCAGCAGCAGGCAACAAAGCTGAGACACACGCCAACAATCAGAGTTTCACCAACGAGCAGTTGCTCGACGCATGGCAAGCCTACATCGACCAGCATCCGCATGAGCATCTGGTCATCAACACCATGCGCACCTCCAAGCCCAACAGGCTCACCGACACGCAACTCGAAATCACTGTGCAGAATATAGGCCAGGTCAACTTCATAAACAATGCGCTGCCCCACATTCTCGATTTCCTGCGCAATAAACTTGCTAACGACGCCATCACCATCGACATCAAACTCGATGAATCGATGCCCGCACCTAAAATCTTGACCGAGCGCGAACTCATCGAGGACATCAAGACGCGTCGTCCCGAGTTCAACGATTTCTTGGAAGACTTCAAGTTAACTCTCACCTGACAACAGCATTTTGCACACACTGTTCCACCTAAAATAAATCCCTCTGATGCGTCTATGCAATCAGAGGGATTTCTCTTGTTTTTATAGATTCGTATTTATCTTGGGCCACCGAAGGGGGGACGGCCTCCGCCAGGACGACCACCGCCGGGACGGCCACCACCAAAGCCGCCAGGCCTCCACTCATCGTTGCGGTTCTTGGGTTCCTCGCCCTTCTTGAAGGTCGAGAAGCGATAGGTGAAGGTCAGCATGCCATAGCGGGTGAGCGAGTTATAGGCCACATCTTCTATGTAGTTTGCGGTCACATTGCGGTTCACCGTCTTGCGGTCTTGCAGGATGTCGAACACGCTCAGCTGAATCGAGGCCGCCTTGCCTTTCAGGAACTGATAGGCGATAGAGGCGTTCCACAGCCACTGCTTGGTGTCGTAGCCAGCGGCGTAACCCGAGGTGGCGCTGTAGGTGAGGTCGGTGCTGATGACCAGCCCGAAGGGTGCGCTGTAGGTGCCGTTGAACATGGCGCCATAGGTGTGCACATCGCGGTTGCTGGCCTTCATCACGGTGTTGTGCGTGGTCTGGAAGTTGTAGCGCGGACGGATTTCAAGGTCAAACACACCGTTGCGGAATGCCAAACCGGGTGAGTAGGCAATCATGAACGAGCCACTGGTGTTGAGTTCCTCGTTGTTAAAACCTTTGGTCTGCGCGTAACGCAAGAAGGTGTGCTGCGTGTAGTACCAGGTCTTGGAGCGTCCGAACGGGAAACTCAACAGGTTCATGCCCATAGCGTTCCACACGCCGTT
>JAEEGL015865411.1_pt1 | contig 11652 bp, 14 predicted proteins | sample 9134231 | NCBI WGS metagenome assembly JAEEGL01 (sample SAMN16246548, study PRJNA631951) | gut metagenome | biome: gut microbiome; feature: rumen; material: fiber-attached | host: Bos | place: Iran: Karaj | collected 2018-10 | reverse complement strand
GGATATTATAAAGGAGAGCCCTTTATATCCGTATTTCGATGTGGCACTTATTTCTTTTGAACAGGGGATCTGCAAGCCAGATTTGAGGCTTTATCAGAAGATGACAGAGTTACTTGAAGTTGAAGCCGATGAATGCCTTTATGTAGGAGACGGAGGTTCAAGGGAACTCTTTGCCGCAAGAGAAGCGGGAATGCATCCGATTCAGTGTACATGGTTTCATGACAGGGCATTTGAACCGCATATTCCGTGCCCGATATTTGATGAATTTGAACATGCATCCACGCAGCTTGAGATACTTGATAAATTTCAGAAGTAAAGGTTTTATAACCAGATAGCTTCGCTTATAGCCTGTCTTACATTAGAATCGTTAACAACAGCGAGTTTGGATAAATACCAGGCTCTGTCTTTATCGGAAAGAGACTGAAGATCGGTGCTTTCATCAAATTTTAAATTGCATCCCATTCTGTCGATCTCGTTCATCTTTGCTTCGGCGATCCAGATCTTTTCCTGCCATTCTTTTTTCTTGGATTCAAGGATCAATTCGATGTCTTCTTTTGAATATTTTCCGGAAAAAATGATCTTAACTTCTTTTAAAGAAAATCCCATATCACGCCATTCCAAAAGCGCCTCCAGATCCTTGACCTGATCTGCGGAATAGTATCTGTATCCCGTTTCTTCATCAACTTTAACGGGTTTGATTATCTCCATTTTTTCATATACTCTTAATGCCTTCGGGGATACGCCGACGAATGCGGCAAGCTCACCTATTTTAAGAAGTTCTTCATCCATGTTTTAATCCTCGATAATTATTTCATTTACGCGCTTAACACCGACTAATGAACCGCGCATGTTATTGACCGATGTGTAAATACAATTCGCACTCATAACGGTTCTTGAACGATACTGTGTCATTTTTAAAAGCGCACCAAGGTCCTTTATTCCTTCTCCTATTATAGCATTGCCTTTTAGCAAAACAAACAGATATCCTATCATTCCGGAAAAAGCATAAAGCGTATTGCAAAGCGATGCCCTGCTGTGTGCTTTCATGTTTTCTTTTAATATTTCCTTACTCTTTTTCTCCATCTTATCCAAAATGAAATCATTGGCATCGTATACCGCCAAAGCTTCTTTGTCTTTTATCGCAACATCAATAAGATCCGTATATTCAACCAGTGCTTTCTGCGCATTGTTTTTATATACCGAGATCTTTCCGGATATAACAAGAATGTTTATTGCCAGGATGGGAAGCAGGAAACATATTCCTATTATATAAAGTTCAAGATTCATGAAGATCATGATGACGGATGATATGACAAGATTAACGATCGCGATCATCATATGCATGTAATTAAGAGGGCTTGTTAAATATCCGCATGCTTTATCGACGTCATTATTAAGTCTCGTAAACCAGTCTGCCCTGTGACTTCCCGAGAGTTCTTCGCTCGATAAGTTCATGATCTTTTCGAATACTTTTTTTCTTAAATTCTTCTGAAGTTTCACAGTGGCTCTAACGGCAATAGTACTCCAGACAGTCATGTTGTATCCGAAAAGAAGAATGGTAAAAAGAAAGAAGAGAGCAGCGGTAGTCCAGAGATTTTCGGTTCTTTTATTCTCGATCATTCTTATGAAACTCTGCATGAGATTGGCAGTCAGGACAGAGTTTAAAATATCGAAAGGAGAGCGAAGAATAAGCATTATCAAAAACATTTTCCATACTCCGCTTGTTTTAAGCATGCGATATACTTCTTTATTCATACAGTCTCCCTTCATCGATTCTTATGATCCTGTCATAGCCTTTAAGAAGATCCGTCTGGTGGGTGACATGAACAACAGTTTTGCCTTTTGTCAGAACATCAAGCGATTCAAGAACTTCTTTGCTCGTTTCTTTATCAAGAGAAGAGGTTGGTTCATCAAGCAGGATGATATCGGAATCTTTTAACATGGCTCTTGCAATGGCTATTCTCTGTGCCTGTCCGCCCGAGAGTTCATTGGCTCTGTCTCCGAGATACGTATCCACGCCTTTTTCCTGAGAAGAGATCCAGGCATCAAGTTTGATCGCTTTTAAAATCTCATTTAATCGCTCATCGCTTATTTCTTTACCGAGTGCAATGTTTTCTCTTATTGTAAGCGGCATTATCATTGCATCCTGCATGACCATTGAGATCTTCTTCATGATCTTTTCGGGTTCAGTTTCACCCGAGACGCAGATCACTCCGTCATCGGGAGATAAAAGTCCCGCAAGAAGTCTTAGAAAAGTACTTTTTCCCGATCCGCTTTCTCCAACGATTCCGATTCGTTCTCCCTCATGAAATCCGAAGCTCTGATCATCGATTATCTTTTTGCCCTTATATGAAAATGTCAGGTTTTCTGCGTATATGATTTTATTCATTTTAACCTCTCGTTTATTGATCAAATTATATTTTTTGCAAGTTCCATCTTTGCTTTTCGCATCAGGTTTTCTTTAGATATCTGCCCTCGTCAGGTGCACAAGGAAGTTCTTTATAGAGACCATCCACGACGGAAGATTCATCATGGAACGTAAAAGACTGCTTAACATATTTATGAAAATGATGAGTTTTCCTATTGTCATATAACCTTTCCAGATAAAGATCGCACTGACGGCAAACAGTACCAGAAGAGGTACCTGTGACAGGATTCCGGACAGTGAATTGCATACGGCCGAGATCCTTTCTTTTCTCGTTTCGGTCTCTGCCCAGTCATCAAGTTCCTTTTCGTATCTTTCTTTGTAAAAATCTCCGGCATTAAAGATTTTTACTATGTCAAAATTCGATATGAGAGAGTAAGCCACTTTGTTGTGGACGGTTTTTTTATCCATGGAAGCGTTAGCCAAAGGAACCAGTTTTTTACCGATGATATTAACGAATATCACAATCGGTACCATCGAAAGCAAAATGATCGCAGTCAGAAGAGCATTCTCAAATATGAGGTAAAACAATGCAAAAAATCCCGACAAGAACATTCCGACAATATCAAAAAGCACATTGCTCATATAATCTGATGCCTGCATAAGTTCGTTCTGCGCTTTTGACATCGCTTCATGGCTGCCGATTGAATCCGTTGTTTTAGTGATCAGGATCTTTTTTACAAAGTCCATTCGGAGTCTGTGAGCCATTCTTTCGGATGTGTATCTGTTCACCATGTCTTTTAAATACAAAGACGTACAGATGATCACAAGAATGATCAGCATCGTAATAACAAACTTTATTCCGACATTTTCTCTTGCAACTATGGAATCGGCAAGCTTACCGATATTCACTGTCCATACAAACTGGGTGATTATCGAAAGAAATGTCATAAATACGGAAAGTATTACCCATATTCTGTTTTGTCTTATCAGTCGGCGAAGTGTCTTCAAATCGCATTCCTCACTTATTTTTTCTTTGTGATTTCAGCATAAACTATGTCCCAGGGACAAAGTCAAGAAAGTTAAATAAATAAGTTCGGAAGAAATAAAAAAGGCACAGCATAATAAGATTAGGGATTTAAAAAGAAATGCTGAAAATCAACCCAAGCATAAGGAGATTTATAAAAAATTATTCGATATGCAAAATAAATATATCGAATTTCGATAAAAATATATTGACAAATTGTTTTTGTGGTAGTATATTGCGATTATGAGAACGGCGAAAGACCGTACGAAAAGCGGAGGTGCTTATGAAACAGAAAGAACTTGCCCTGTGGCTTAAAGTTATAATAATCGGAACGGCAATATGCGGTATCGTGATTTATTCCGGAATAATCCCTCATCTTTTAGGATATCTGGTAGAACAGAATTCGATGCTTCAGGCGAATGTGCTTCCCTGGCTGATCGTAATCTGGATCTCATCGATTCCCTGCTTTACGGTGCTTGTTCTCGGATGGCTTATAGCCTGTAACATCGGCAAAGACAGATCTTTCTCGAAAGCAAATGCGAAACACCTTAAATGGGTATCATATCTGGCACTTATTGATGCCGCTTATTATTTCATCATTAACTGCATATTCCTTCTGATCGATCTGTCACATCCTTTCGTAATGGGAATCGCAGTGATAATCGTGTTCGTCGGAGCAGCCATTTCGGTTGTCGCAGCTGCTTTATCACACCTTGTTGAAAAGGCCTCCGATATTCAGGAAGAAAACGACCTGACTATTTGATGGGTGGTGACATATATGGGAAGAAATAAAAACGATCTTGAAAATATAGAAGAAGTCGAAGTTAACGGACGTCTTGTTTTTAACATCGATGTTATGCTTGCAAAGCGTAAAATGAGCGTCGGTGAACTTGCGGCAAAAGTCGGAATTACTCAGGCAAACATGTCAATTCTTAAAACCGGCAAAGCAAAGGCTATCAGGGTGGATACGATCATTAAAATGTGCGATATCCTTGACTGCCAGCCGGGAGATTTGTTTGAGTATGTGAAGGAGGATTAATCATGGAGACCGAAAATATGAACCTGAATCAGAATATTACGGATACTGATGCCAAAACCGAAATCAATGCGGAGCCGGTAGTTGAAATAAAGCCTGAAAACAGTTCAGAGCCTGTAAAAGAAACCGTGACAGAAGTCAAAACAGAATCTGCAGTTGAAAAACCCATACCGCCCAGACATGAAGAACTGACATTTTATGAAGAGCATCAGGACCTTTTCATCCAGAAGGAACTGCCTGTAAACATTGTTGATGACAACAAACCCAATTATATAAGGAGAATGGTCCTCACCGGAATATATGCGATCTTTTTCACATTCTGCATGTATAAAACACATACGGGAATCACATATCCTTTATTTGCGGCAGCTACAATTATCGCATATGTGATTTCGCTTAAAGCGTTAAAAGAGAAGATCAAAGGATTCTCAGTTATGATCATGGGCTTGATCATGCTCCTTTCGATAAACGTTTTTACGACAATGAGTGCACCGCTTATCATATTTGACAAGATATTCGTTTTTGCTTTGTTTTTCGTACTGTTTTTAAATACTCTGTATGATGATAAAACATGGGATACGACCCGTTTTGTCAGTGCGGCGGTCTCAATGATCGCAACTTCTTTCGTGTATATTATCGATCCCGTTGCTGACCTTGTCCGTATAAAGAAAAACAGTCCCGATGAAGGCGGCAAGAAGAAACTCGGTAATGTAAAATACGTATTGCTCGGACTTGTTATCACAATCCCGATCCTTGCAGTCGTGCTTCCGCTTCTTGCATCTTCGGATGCGGTATTCGCAAATCTTTTAAGAAACACCTTTTCGTTTGAAATAGATGCCGATATCATCTGGATAGTTATACTGACGATTTTTATCTTCTTTGTCGGATACGCTCTGCTTAAAAGATTCTATGTTAAGATGGGCTGGCTTCAGAAACCGGTATCGGATAAAAGAAAAGGCAACCCTGCGGTAGCGATCACAATAAGCAGCGTGCTTCTGGTGATATATGCGGTCTATTCGGGAATTCAGATCATATTCTTATTCCTCGGATTCGGTACGCTGCCTAAGGGATATACATATGCGGATTACGCACATGAAGGTTTCTTCCAGCTTGTATTCGTATGCCTTATAAACCTTGTACTGGTTCTTATCTGCAGAAAGTATTCCAAAGACAACAGTGTGCTTAAGATAATGCTTACATGCATCTGCATCTGTACATACGTAATGCTTGCATCGAGTGCCTACAGAATGATCCTTTATATCAAAGTGTACGGTCTTACTTTCTTAAGAGTATACGTACTCTGGGCTCTAACGGTTATAGCCCTTGCGATGGCAGGAACAATAACGCTTATATATAAAGCCAACATGCCGTTCGTTAAGTATTCGATCGTTGTTATTGCAGCTACATGGGTAATCTTCGGATTTGCTCATCCCGACAGGATCATCGCCGAACACAATTTATCCAGACATACCGGAGAGATCTATGTTATCTGCGATCTTTCGGCCGATGCGGTACCTGTTATCGTACAGTATGAGAACACTCTGGATAAGTATGACCAGAAACAGTTCAGATGGTACTGGAAAAACAGCCGCTACTTCAGAAAAGAAGACGATTTCAGAAAATTCAATCTGTCTTCATATCAGGCCCGTAAAGCATCGAAAAAGAGTGCTGTTTTAAACGCTAAAGATGAATAATAGCAGTAATTTTTCATAAATCCTTTTAACACGAAAATGCTTTGGCATAAAGATTTTGCCAAAGCATTTTTTTGTAGTCACTTTTATCATTTTGGTGTATAATAACTATTAGTTTAATTCAAACAAAAACAACTGGTTTTTCGGAGGATTATATGATTACTCTGAGTTCGGTTTTAATATGTGCGGCAGCACCTTTCATATTCGTTTTTATTTTAAGCAGGATCATTTTCCGTGCCACGGAAAAGGTTCTTGATATTCTTATCGAAAAAGTTTTTTCCCTCCCGGAAAAATTCCTTGATTCCGTCAAACAGAAATTTAATACCAAAAACGTGGAGAAAAAGAGTGAATAATGCTTACATTGTAGGCTTATTTATATATTCAAGAGGAGGAATCATATGAAAAAATTTATTGCAGAATTAATCGGTACATGCGTTCTCGTAGTATTCGGCTGCGGAACGGCTATGATTACAGGCTGCGACCAATGGGGCGGATATCTGCTTACTGCTTTGGCGTTTGGTCTTGTAATTGTCGGCATGGCATATTGCGTAGGTAATATTTCCGGATGCCATATCAATCCTGCCGTTTCTCTTGCAGTATTCATGAATAAGGGGATGAGCGGCAAAGACTTCGGACTTTACGTTGTGGCTCAGTGCCTCGGTGCATGGCTCGGCGGCGGAATCCTTGCTTTGATCTTCGGTGTGGCAGAAATAGAAGATGCTACAGGCGGATTCGGATCCAACGGCATCGGAGGCGTTAACGGAAGCATTCCCGCAGCACTTATCGTAGAATTCGTTCTTACATATGTATTTGTTCTTGTTATTTTAGGCGTTACAAGCAAGAAGGCCGCTCATGGTTCATTCGGCGGACTTATCATCGGTCTTACACTTGTTTTGATCCACATTTTCGGTATCGCTCTTACAGGTACATCAGTTAACCCTGCAAGAAGTTTTGGTCCCGCACTTGTTGCTCTTATCGCAGGAAATCCCGAACCCATCAAGGTTCTGTGGATCTTCATTTTAGGACCTCTTGCAGGCGCAGCATTCGCAGCCATTACTTACGGCTTCCTTGAGAAAGAGGATAAAGCAGAGAAGTAATCGCTTACAAAAAGTGAATTGATTGAAAATGGCCTTGAAATATGTTATTATTTCAAGGTCATTTTATTGTTAAAGATATGATAAAAGGAGCGCATAATATGGATTTAAAAGATATCACATTACAAAGTAAACAGGCTGTTTCCGAGATTTTGGAAGGTGCAAGACTCAATCCCGGAGATATTTTTGTTATAGGCTGTTCATCGAGTGAGATCCTCGGAAATCAGATAGGAACGGCTACCAATCTTGAATCCGCCAATGCCGTTTATGACGGAATTATGCCCCTTCTAAACGAAAAAGGCATCTTTGCGGCTGCACAGTGCTGCGAACATTTAAACAGAGCGCTGGTTGTCGAAAGAGAGACAATGATAAAGTACGGTTTAGAGCAGGTTAATGCAATTCCTCAGCCCAATCATGCGGGCGGTGCTTTTGCGACCGTATGCTTTAACAGATTCAAGGATCCCGTTCTGGTCGAAAGTCTTGATCAGAAGGCCGATGCGGGAATCGATATCGGCGGAACGATGATAGGAATGCATATGCACTCCGTTGTCGTACCCATGAGAATCTCCATTCGAAAGATTGGTGAAGCTCCCATAATCTGCGCACGTCACAGACCTAAATACGTAGGCGGACAGAGAGCGATCTATGATGAAAAATTAATGTAATTTCCGGAGTGTTTGATGCTGAAAATAATCCTCTTAATTTCATATGTGCTGGATAATATTTTTGATTTTATTCTGGTAAAACTGAATGATTCATATGTAAAAAAGCCACTTCCCGAGAACGTAAAAGACGTTTATGACGAAGAGAAGTATAATAAATGGATCAACTACAGAAACGAAACCAAGAAATTCAGCGCGATCCATACACTGGTAAGCGCATTTATCACATTGATTCTTTTGATATTCAATATTCATTCGAAAGTTTTTTATCTGTTTGATTTTAACTCATTTATTCCGATCGCAAAAATACCATCGGGAAATATATATAACTATATTTTCCTTATACTTGTTTTTACATTGTTATCATCCCTTATTTCATTACCGTTTGATTATTATCAGAATTTTGTGATAGAAGAGAAGTACGGTTTTAACAAATCAACGAAGAAAACTTTCATTCTTGATGCGGTTAAATCTTTCATAATAGGACTGATCCTTTCCGTTATTCTTTTCTTTGCGGTAATGTTCTTCTTTGAAACGATAGGAAACTGGGGCATTGTCGCAACATGCGCCGCAGTGATCCTTTTTAACGTGTTCATAGCTCTGTTCTCGCTTCCGATCATGAGGATCTTTAATAAATTCACGCCGCTTGAAGAAGGAGAACTTCGAAATAATCTCTCAGAACTTTGCGAAAAGTATAATGTGAAGATAAAAGAGATCTATGTGATGGATGCGTCCAAGAGAACGACAAGAGCGAATGCTTTCTGTACGGGAATCGGCAAGAAAACGATTTCGTTAGACGATAATCTTGTAAATAATTATTCGACGGATAAAATAGTTGCGGTATTCGCACACGAATTCGGACATGCTAAATACAAACATATGCTCAGGTCCATATGGTTTGCATTCTTCAGGATCATAATTCTGATCGTTGCTCTGGGAGTTGTGCTTAACATACCTGCGATCTGCGAGGCATTCGGATTTAATGAAGTGAATTACTATTTCGCTTTTACGGTACTTACGATGATAAGCTGGCCGGTAAGCAGGGTATTTGATCTTATATCCAACAAAATCTCGAGAACATTCGAATACCAGGCGGATGCGTTTGCAGCCAAAGAAGGTTACGGCGAGTCTTTGATCGGAGCACTCAAACAGTTAAGCAGGGATGCTCTTACAAACTTAAATCCCCATCCTTTTGTTGTTGCTCTTGAACATTCGCATCCGACATTGTCGGAGCGTATATCCGCCATAAGATCAAAAGAAAAAACAACAGAGTAATTACAAAGACTATTTTAAAAGGAGTCCTTTACGGGACTCCTTTTTTGACTGATTTTTTATTTACAACTCAGGTCCAGCCGCCGTCTGCGGTAATGATCTGACCTGTAACGTACTTGGGCATTTCCGATAATTTAAGGATACATGTCGCGATCTCCTGAGGAGTTGCCGCACGTCCGATCGGAATCTGTTCGCAGAGTTCGTTTAATTCATCGTCGGATAAATGAGAATTCATCGGAGTGTCCACTAAACCGGGAGCTAAAGCGTTAACGCTTATTCCCGATATCGCAAGTTCCTTTGCAAGAGCCTTCGTGAATGCATTGATTCCGCCTTTTGTAGCGGAGTAAGCAACCTCACATGAAGCACCGACATTTCCCCATACGGATGAAACATTGATTATCTTTCCCGACTGCTTTTTGAGCATTCCCGGAACAACCGTTGAACAGGTGGTGTAACAGCTGTTTAAATTGACATTAACAATCTTGTTCCACTGCGCGGGATTCATATCCTGGAAAAGACCTACAAATGAGATGCCTGCATTGTTAATAAGAACGTCTATTGCAGTCTTTCCGATGAAATCTTTCAGATCTTCTTTGGATTTCTCGGTATTCGAAAAATCGATCGAAGCTGTAAAAACTTCGATTTCATATCCCGATGACAGTTTGTCGGCAAAGTCATCAAGTTCATTTATTCTGGAGTTGCAGACAAGGAAGAGAGTATGGCCTTTCTTGGCGAATTCTATTGCCGTTGCCTGTCCGATGGCGCCCGAAGCACCGGTGATGAGAATGTTCATATTTTTACCCGTTGTTTTTGCTTCTTACCAAAGCATCCAAAACATCTTTTATACTGTTTGATTCGGCGTAAATTGAGTTTACCGGCTCGTTGATCATATTGATATAGTGTGCATCCGAATCAGTTATAACGTTGCAGCCCTTAAGATAGGGGTTGGCATCCTGCATCTTGTGAAGATTTTCCATATGCTGTAGTTCGAAGCAGTGGAAGATAGCATCAGGAGGAACAAAACCGAGATTGGACTGTATCGAGAACGAGTTTGCGTCAATATGTGCCGGGATCATGACTCCGTTGAATTCTTTTAAAACGTCATCGACTTTATCAAAAGAGATATCCGTTGCCGATATCAAAAGGGTGGGAAAAGTACCGACGACTTCATCGTTTTCGTTACATATAAACTGATCTCCGAAAGATTTCGGATCGTTTGGGATCGGGAGAATCCTGGATTCGACGAATGCATCGAAACCCATGGCATCTTCGAGCGTATAAAAAAGACAAAGTACGTGTACTTCTTCGCTGGTGGTCAGTTCCATTCCGGGAATGACCGTTATTCCGTATTCTTTTCCGATAGCCATTGCCGCAGCACAATTCTTGCAGGTGTTGTGATCCGTCAAGGCTATTACGTCCAGTCCTTTGACAACTGCCATTCCGACAATGTTGCCCGGCGTTGATTCGTTATCTCCGCAGGGTGATAAGCAGGAATGCAGATGCAGATCATAGTGAAGCGGGATCATAGGGAATTATTGATAAGAAGAGCGGCTTCAAAGATGGGCAGATCGGTTTTGAATACCGCAATTTCTTCCTCCTTGGCTTTTTCGATAAGTGAATCGTCGATGGATACGCCTTCGGCTAAGATGACGCATGCGACATCGGTAAGAGAAGCCACCGCGAGAGTATTGATATTGGCCATAACGGTTACCCAGGCGCTTCCCGAAGGGGCTTTGCCCATGGCAATGGAAAGAAGATCACAACAGAAAACTTTTGTGATCTCTTTGTCGGACATGGGGCATAAAGGTGTAAATTTTTCAAGGTTTACAAGATCTTTTACAACCATTTTGATCCTCCTTTAAATGCTTTCGCTGAGTTCGGCTATATCTTCCGATAATTTGTGAATATATTTACGAAGCACGTGTATACAGTCCTGCTTCTTTGCAACACCTTTTACGATATCTTCCGCAAGTGCTTTACATGTGGGTGCACCGCAGCATCCGCAGTCGAGTCCCGGGAATTCCTTGGTAAGTTCTTCGATGCGGTTCATCTTTTCCATTGATTCTTTTAAGTTATCCGCAAGTTCAAATACCGGCTGATATTCGACTTCCCTTGTCCAGTTGATCTGGTAATCTCCGTATTTGTCGGAGCGTGCGGCTGCAACGGGAAGGTATTTTCTCAAATGATGCATTTTGGCTTTTGCGGCAAACGGGTTTTCCACGTTCATGACGCCGCCTACACAACCGCCGTTACATGCATTAAGTTCTATGAATTCAAGATTCTGCGAGAACTTATCGTCTTCGAGATCTTCAAGAACGTGAATAACGTTCTCAATACCGTCGGCTGCAACACACGAATCGGAGAGAAGACCGCCTACTTCGCCGCCGGTGATTCCCCAGCTTAAACCGATTTTGCCCGAAATGGAAAGATCCTCGGGCTGCTCTGCGAACTTGGGCATTTCAGCTAAAATAATAGGATAGATATCTTTTATGGCGAGTACTTCGT
>JAEEGL014993371.1_pt1 | contig 11652 bp, 7 predicted proteins | sample 9134231 | NCBI WGS metagenome assembly JAEEGL01 (sample SAMN16246548, study PRJNA631951) | gut metagenome | biome: gut microbiome; feature: rumen; material: fiber-attached | host: Bos | place: Iran: Karaj | collected 2018-10 | reverse complement strand
TTCTCCGTAAGTTTTACGCTCCATACTCCGGCAGTGTCTTTTTGCATCGGATATTTTCCCGTCTCGGTAACAAGAGCGGCGTTTTGCGCTTTTTCGGCTTTGAAACGGAAAACGATTCCGTCGTCAAAATATTCCGGCGAGATAATCGGCTTCGGGAAAAGTCTTGCCATAACGCCCGGCGTAAACTGCGGCTCGTTACCCGTTGCAGGCATTGCAGGTTTAGCGTTTTTCATCGCCTCAGCAGATTTTTCGGGGTTGAAAAGTAACTCCATCGTATGCGCCAAAAAGAATTTCGCATTCATCCAAGTATGTCCGAATTTGTCAGAAGTATATTCTTTAACAGAACGAATTCCCTTATTATCAAGAAATTCCATATAATCGCGGGCATTACCGTAAAGAAAATCGTCAGTACCGACACCAAGCCAAAAAAGATTAATTTTTCCATTTGTTTCCTCCGCATTGTCATAAACAGAGGGAATGTCCGTTGAAGTAAAAGAACTATAACTGCAAAGGTACGAAAACTTGTCAAGATTTCTTAAACCGTTAGAAAGTCCTTGGTTTCCACCTCTTGAAAAACCGCCGATTGCACGGTGTTCACTGTCGTTAATCGTCTGAAAATTACTTTCAATATACGGCATCAAATCTTCTACGAGGTCAAGACTGAAAAGATCTTTTCCGAAATTTGTCTGCGGAATACCCGCAACATCAGGCACTTGCGGCAAAAGTTTGTAAGGATTTCCATAAGGCATAACGATAATCATCTCTTCCGCTTTTTTGTCGGAAATCATATTGTCGGCGATATAATTTGCACGTCCCACCTTATAATATACTTCTTCGGTGTCGGTTGTGCCGCTGATAAGGTAAAAAACAGGATACTTTTTGTCAGAATTTTCATTATAACTCGGCGGAAGATAAACAACTGCGTGGTTTACGGCGTTAAGAGTTTTTGAAAAATAACTTACGTAAACGATTTGTCCGTGCGGAACATTTCTGATGTCATGCGGCAATGAAGCATTTTTTGCGGGAATTTCCAAAAGGCTGTTTTTGAAACCTTCGTTCGGAAAATAACCGTCGCAGTCGGGATTCATAATGCTAACGCCATCAACGATAAAACAATACGGATACATATCAGGCGCAGCAGGTCCCAACGTTACCGTCCAAAGTCCTGAAACAGAATCTTTTACCATCGGATTTCTGCCGGCAAACTGAATGTCGGCAAAGACCTCTTTTGCGTTATCGTTTTTATAAAAAAACGTTACCGAACCGTCTTCGTTTATGACGGTGGATTTAAAATTGTTACCGCTCTCCTGAACGCTTGTACAGCCCGTCAAAGCGGCAAATGCTAAATAGAAAAATGCTTTTTTCATATTATTTTAAGGTTTACATGTTAAAAACAAATCAGCAACAAAGATAATATTATTCTTTCAGACCGCTTATTCGTCTGCGGTTTTAGATAATTTTATCTAACAAAAATCCTGATATTAGAATTATTACCCATATTTAAATTTTCTTTTGGAAAAACTTTCTAACAGTCGTAACTTTGCAATGTCAAAAATAAAGAAAGTTTAACCAATAAAAACATAAAGAAAATGAGTACAGAGAAAAAATTACATGTTGAAACATTAGCCTTACACGTAGGACAGGAACAAGCAGACCCGACAACCGATTCAAGGGCAGTGCCGATTTATCAGACGACATCATACGTTTTCAGGAATTCAAAACACGCGGCAGACCGTTTCGGACTTAGAGACGCAGGTAACATTTACGGTCGTTTGACCAATACGACCCAGAGTATTTTTGAAGAGAGAGTTGCAGCATTAGAAGGCGGCGTTGCAGGTTTGGCAGTTGCTTCGGGTGCAGCAGCAATAACCTACGCTTTGCAAAACATTCTTCAAAACGGCGATCATCTCGTTGCTGCCGACAATCTTTACGGCGGAACCTACAACTTGATAACGCACACACTTTCAACCCAAGGCGTACAGTATACTATTGTTGACTTCTCGGATTTGAAAGCCGTTGAAAACGCCATAAAACCCAATACAAAAGTAATTTACGGCGAAACACTCGGCAATCCTAATTCTGATGTTTTAAACATCGAAGGCATTGCAGAAATCGCTCACAAACACAATGTCGTTTTCATTGTTGACAATACTTTTGCGCCAATTTTGATTCAACCGTTGAAACACGGTGCTGACGTTGTAGTACATTCTGCAACTAAATTTATCGGCGGACACGGCTCGTCGTTAGGCGGCGTAATCGTTGACGGCGGAAGTTTCAACTGGAAAGCAAACGCTGACAAATTCCCGACCTTGGCAAAACCCGATCCGTCATATCACGGAGCAATATTTGCCGACGTTGCAGGACCTGCGGCTTTCGTAACCAGAATACGTGCGGTAATTCTCCGCGACACCGGTGCTACAATCAGCCCGTTCAATGCATGGATACTTTTGCAGGGCGTTGAAAGTCTGCCGCTTAGAATAGAACGTCATACTGAAAACGCTTTGAAAGTGGTTGAGTTTTTGAAAAAACACCCAAAAGTAAAAGCGGTTCACCATCCGTCGCTGCCCACACACCGCGACCACGAACTTTACAAAAAATATTTCCCGAAAGGCGGTGCGTCGATTTTCACTTTTGAAATCAAAGGCACTCAGGACGACGCTTGGAAATTTATCGACAATTTGAAAATCTTCTCGCTTTTGGCAAACGTTGCCGATGTTAAGAGTTTGGTAATTCACCCTTACACCACCACACACTCTCAACTTTCAGCGGAAGAACTTGCACAACAACATATCACTCCAACAACAATACGACTTTCTATCGGCGTGGAACACATTGATGACATCATTGACGATTTGACCCAGGCTTTTGATGCAATCTAAATTAAAGTCTAAAATTTCTTTTTTGACGGCTGCCCCGGAATAAGGCAGCCGTTTTTTTTCTCATTTAGAAAAGTTTTTTTATTTTTGCCTTGTAAACAAACAGTAATCATATTATGCCTGTATCAAAACATATTTCAGACCTTACGGCGTTGGCGCTGAAAGACAGGGTTTTGACTCTTGTTGAAAAACAGACCATCGTAAAGTCGGCTCTCGCGGAAGGCATTTCAGAGCAGGAAATCAACTCTTTCTTGGACAATGCCTTAAAAGAAAGACTCAAATCATACAAAAAAGAAGATTTGAAAAGTTGTCCGGTTTGCGGCTCTCAGATTCCTTTGATTTCTGACAACTGTCTTTTTTGCGGTAACTCTCTGACCAGCGGCAACGGTAACGGCAAAGTGATAAAAGTTTCCGGTACTGCCGCCAAAATCATCGAAGAAGAAAACAGAATCACCGCCGAAGAAAAACAAAACCTTAAAACCTGTCCCGACTGCGGTGCGCCGTATCCGCTTTTCAGCCATATCTGCGGTTTTTGCGGACACGTTTTGCACGCACCGGAAGATTCGGATTTGTATATCAAAAATCTGACGTCCAACATTGATGAATACATTGTAAGATTAAAATCCGCACCGAAACCGACGTTTTTTGACGTTCTGAAATTCAGGTTTCAAATCCTGATGCTTTTGGCGGCGGCACTTCTGCTTGTTTTGGCGTTTACACATTCGTCTGGTGCGGCGGCTGGCTGGTCAATAGTCTGCCTGTTGATTGCGGTTGTTGCGCTCCTTGCCACAAAAAAAGAAGATTCGCCGGTAGCAAAGGCTGACGCGGTTTATTACGACGCGCTTTACAATCAGGAGATGTTTTCGCGCACAATCGATACTCTTTACGGCGAAAATCCCGAAGCAAGACAAAGCCTGAAAGAATACGAAGACATAATTAATGTTATCCGGCAAAACAAAGACAGCAACCGCAAAAAAATCACCGTTACTTTTTTAACTCTGATAATTGCCGGTCTTATTCCGGTTTTTGTCAGACCAAATCCCGTAAAAAGTTATCAGGAAAACCAAAATAAATATTCGGAAATTTATCAACTCTCTGAGGAGAGAAAAACTGTCAGAGCAAACGCAGAAAATCCTGTTTCAGAGACACTTTCCCAATATTTGAAATGCGAAAGTCCGGCAACCGTCAGCATTGACGTTGAAAACGACAACAATGATTTAAACGATTTTAAACTGCTCGGTAGCGATTGCAAATTCCGTCTGAGAATCAGCGGAATAAGGCTTGTTTCGACAGGTAAAAAACTTCCTGATGCCAAAACTTCCAAAATCGCTGTTACGCTTTTTGACAAAAACTCTGAGGTTTTGGAAACGGGTCTCGGTCTTACAGTTTTGGAAAACATTGATTATGACAAAAAAAGCGATGACAATCTTATTAAAGTTTTGGAAAACGGTTCGGGAAGTTATTACGCTGAATTTGTCTCTCAAAACAGCGGCAACAACATCAGGACTTTAAAAGAAGTCATGGACAAAATTGAGTATTTTTCGGTTACAACATATTAATTTATTAAGAAAATGAACACAGACAAAACATTTATCCAGTCGGTAAGCCGTCAGATGGAACTTTTGCTAAAAGACTACAAAAACCAGTATCCGAAAAATACGGGTGCGCTGATAAGGAACGGATTTCCGTTTATGCTGCTGATTGTAGCAGCGGTTGTTTTGCCGGTTACAACAGCGGTTTACGTTGCAACTACTGCTGATTTTGCGGTGTTTTTGGCGATGTTTTTTATAATTCCGGTGTTTTTTGTTTTTAGTATCATTCTGATTTTCAAGAACAAGCGTGAAAAAATTACGGACAAACAACTTCCGCAAAAAATTGAAAGCGCAAGAAAAAAACTTGAAGCCTATAACAAATATTCCGATGTCAGCAAATACATTGAAGGTTATAACAATCAAATCGCAAAAACGGACAACGCTAAAAAACAGTACCGCAGCACATTCCGCACAATATTTGCGGTCTTCTTTTGTCTTGCGGCTTTTTACACGGTTGAAAGAATTATTTGGATGAGAAATTTTGATTCTTGCACAAACCATTCGTTTAACGGTGATACAGAGATTCTCTGCTTGGAAAAGAATACTCCGTTTTTAGTGTTAAAACCTTTGAAAACAGACATTTACGGCAACTGTAAAGTTTCAGACAGCGGCATTGAAATATTTTATCAGGAAGATTATCTGGTTTTGAAAGAAATCAACATTTCGGGCTCTGACAGCGCGGATATTTTCCGCTTGATAATTACGGACAATAATGGAAACCGCATTGCGAACAGTCCAAAATTTATTTTCAAGGCTGACAAAACCGAGAAAATAGATTCCGAGGATTTTTGTCAGAAAAAGATGCAATCAGAAGACGGTTATAGTTCAAACAGTTTCAAAGCCTTTGAAACATGCCGCTATCTCAACAATCACAAAGACAAACTCGGTTTCGTAGTGGAGAAAATAAATTAGAAGAGAAAGAAATATACGCAAAAAAGGGACTATTAAAAAAGTCCCTTTTTTTATTCCGCCACGATTCCGACTTTTGAAGTCCCGTAACCGAAAAAATATCCGTAACCGCCTTCAATGTTTGACGGAAGGCTTTTGTCGGTGGAAATCACAAAGCCGCCGCCAAAATTCACCGCATTGGAATACGCCTGCCAAAATCTAAACTGAAAATCATCCAACCTGCAAAGATGAATCGAAACAGAATCACCGGCAGAAAAATTCGGCGATTCCTTGGAATGATAAACAGTGTAAGTTTTTTTGTTCTCCTCCACTTCATAAATCCCAAACAACGACGGAAACAGCCTCGTTTCAGTATTCCAAACCCGCGAAAAAAACATTATTTTCCCGCCCGGAGAAACGCCGTCCTGAATCTCAACATCAAAAATTCTCGCCGTATCGTCCACTGCCACAGTCTTGACATCCTTAATTTCGTACGGCTCCAAAATTTTCGTCTCCGCACTTACTTCCAATCCGTTATACTGCGCCGTCAAATAATAGGTCTTGCCAGCAACTCCCTTTATGTCATACGTTTTGAAAACCATCGGCGGATAATATTTTCTGTCAACAGACCCCGTTAAAACAACTGTCGTGTCGCCGTCCGAAAGCGTTATTTTTGCAAATTTTGCTACATAATCCGCTAAATTAATATCTTCCGCAACCTCAGGACTTGCAGTCAGAGTCAGCAAAACCACAGGATAACCGTCCGACTCTATCCAACCCTCCACAACAAGTTTGTTTTCACGCAAAGGCTGCAAACTTTCCTCACAGGAAAGCACAGATAAAAATACTGTGATTAAAAAAAATAGTTTTTTCATTTTTCCCTAAAAATTAACAGAATAACTAAGCGACGGCAAAAACCTGAACAGCGAAGTTTTTTCGCGGTAACGAATCTGATTTTTTTCCTTGTAAAATTTATAATACGAAAGTTCGGTGTTTTTTCTGCCGTAAACATTTAACACTGACAAGTTTATGTTATGCGTAACCAAAGAGTGCCTTTTGCCGCAAAATCTATAAGTTGCCGCAAAATCCAGCCTGTGATAATCTTTCATACGGGCTGAATTATGTTTGCCGTATTCCGCAATCATTTTTTCACCAATCATATAAACGTATTTTATCGGCGTTACGGGACGTCCGTAAGAATAATTGAAAAGCGACGACAAAACCCACTGCCTGCCGATTTTAACGCTCAAATTTACTTTCGCATTGTGCAAAACCTCGTTGGAAGACGGCAAATATCCGTCAGAAAATTTCCCGAATTTTCTGCGGGCATACCCCAAAGCATAACCTACATAACCCGTGATTTTTCCGCCGTTCTTCTTAAAAATCAAGTCAAAACCCGAATTATAACCGTTGCCTGTATCGGTATAATTTTCGGCACAATAATTTTTGGAAAACAAATCAAAAATGTTCCCGAAAAATTCGCTTTGCGATGACACCTTTTTATAATATGTCTCGAATTGCAACTGATAATCAGAAAAATCCTTCAAACAACTAAGCGAAAAAGAATTGGCTTTTTGAGGCGGAAGTTTTCCGCTTGCGGCAATCCAGGAGTTTGTAGAAAGTCCGACATCTGAAAAACCGATTTGGTGCAAATATTGGTAATAAATGGAATAATGCGCTGAAAATTTGCACGTCAAGGCTTCAAAATTAAGAGTTAACAGCGGAGAAAAATTTCCGTCGCAATAATCAGAATTGAAAATTCCGCTGTGTTTTATTCCTGCATGAAGATTTATTTTCGGAGAAAAAAACAAAACACCTTCCGCATAAAGTTTGGTTTCCGTGTCAAAAATTTCCGGATTAAGATTACCGCCGAAATCCGACTCCACGCCTTGCGGCTGAACAGCGTAATTCGTTACTGTAAAGCCGGAAAGTATTTTTATTTTGTCCGTCAAAACAAAAAACGACGAATTGAAATTAATTCCGTAAGCAGAAATTTCGCTCGGAACGGAAACTGTATTTTTTGACATCAAAAGCCTCAAACCGCTGCTGAATCCCGAATAAAAAACAGAAGTATTGAAATTGAAGTTGCCTTCGTGCTCAAACAAAAAGGACGACACCGAATTTTTCCAGTAAAGATTGAGATTAAGAGCCGAAGTTTCGTTTACAGAAAAATCATCATTGTTAACAAATGCATTAAATACCAATTTGTTGTAATAATTAAACTTGTAAACCGCCGTTAAATTGGCATCCTGAAAATTGTACATTGTCTCTCCCCGGCCGGTCTGCAAAAGTTTTTTGTAAAAAAGCGAAATATATGAAATTCTCGAAGAAGCATAAACTGAAAATTTCTTTCCGCACGGAACACCCAAAGTAAAACCCGAAGCCAACATTCCAACGTTAAAATCCCCTGTCAAATGTTTAAGAATCTTTTGTTTTGGCCGCAAATCTATCAGACCGCCGAGACGGTTTTCAAAATCCGCACCGTGAATGCTCTTTTCCAATGAAACGTCGGCAAAATGCGTCGGATTGCAAACCGAAAAAATTCCGAAAAGATGATACGGAAAAAATATCGGCGCACCCGCAATCCCGACAAACGTCTGCGAATAATCGCATCCCTGAACAGAAATACCTGAGGCATAATCACTTGAAGTACTTACACCGGGCAGCGTTAAAATGTATTTCATAGGATCTGCCTCGCCGAAAACCCTCAACGTGTTTGACAAACCTTCGGGAGAAAAAACAATTCTGTTGTTGTCTTTTATTGTAACGTTGTGTTTCTTTTCGGCTCCGATTGTGATTTCGTGGATTTCTCTGTGGATAACGGTATCTTGTCCGCTGACACTAAAAACGGACAATAAAAAAGCAAGCAGAAACAACGTCCTGCCTGCCTTTAAAAATATACCATGAAAAATTTTATTTCCAATATGCCTCATATTTGTCCCAAAGAGCCTCGCACTGATCTTCCGTATTAGCAAATCTGTCTTCGTTGAAATAGTCTTCAAAAGCATACGAAGTATTGTCGGCATTGAAATAAATTACGGGGTTAGCATCCCAATATTCTTCGCCACGCCATTCTTCTGTCAATTCCGGCAAAAATTTTATCCTTCCCTGTTCTACGTCAGAACCTGAAAAGAAAAACTTCACAACACAATATTTGTTCCATATATCACAAATCTTTTGTGCTTCTTCCTTGCTTTTCAACTCATCATAACCTTCCAATTTTGCATACTCTACTTCACTCTTAATCTGTACATTACCCATTATATTAACCTCTGCGGTAAAATTGTCCACATAATCCTGCATCTCCACATCTTCTTCGTCTTTCTGCGCAACTGTCTCAAAATGGTCTACATCGCAAAAACGGGTTCCCTTTGCGCTGCCAGTAGCCCAAATCAAAGTATTACCGTCAATAGCAACAGTCTGGTTGTCAGTAATTTCAGTGTTGGTAATTTTGGTATCGGAAGTAATTGTCAAATTAGCAAATTTTACAGAAACAGTAGTTTTCGTACTTTCCTGAGACTTGTAATTGACATCAAGAACGGTTTTAAAAAGTTCTGAACCTGCTTGCGTAAGGGTTATCGTTACACCGGCAGGCAAATCAATTTTGTATGTTTCTTCGCCGTCGTTGAAAGTCTCCTCAATCTTTCCGGATGCCTGAACCGCTTTGAACTCACAGTCTTTTCCGTTGCAAGTATATTTAAAAACAATGTCTGAACTTTCTGAGGTTTTTACCCATTCGTTGTCTTTCAACTCGTAAACACCGGTGTACTCTTTGAACTCCCAAACGAATTCCTCGTTTACGGTTGTTGCCTTTGAATACGCCTTTTTTTCAAGTGCTTCGGCAAGGTTTTTAGCATAAAGACCGGCGAAATTCTTTTTTGAAATCTCCTCGTCTTTGTCTTCATCCCAAGGCAAATTTGCATCGTCACAAATATTTGCAAAAGTATTCAAGGCTTCGATAAGTCCTTTTTGGTCTTCGGGTTTAAAAGAATTTAAGAAATCGGTGGCGTACGTTTGAAGTTGTTCTTTGGCTTTTTGGTTGTCCAACGCTTCTTTTACGTCGCCTTTGCCTTTCGGCTCGTTTGCGGGAGTAACACCGTCTTCTCCCTCACTGTCTTTGTGGCAGGCAGAAAAAGTAAGTGCTGCCGCCGCCAATAAATACACAATTTTTTTCATGTTTTTATAACTCTGGTTAATGTGAAAAATACGGGCGCAAAATTACAAAAGAAAAAACAAACACACAAAAAAAAAATTACCTTAAATTTCCGTGCTTTATAATTCCGCTGCCAAACTTGTCGCGCAAATTATCAATCGTACGGTCGAGTTTGTCTTTTTTAGGATTGTAAGAAAAAATGTCGTTTTGGGTTTCGGCGTTTGAAATGTTTAGCCTCAGACCAATCAACCTTAACGGCTGACCTTGCTGATACATATTTTTAAAAAGTATCAAAGCGGTTTCCGCCAAAGTGTCGGTAAAATCCGTCGGCGAAATTGTTTTTTGCTTTTCCTTGGTCTGAAAAGTCGGAAACTTAAATTTCACTGCAACGGCTGTGCATTTTTTGTTCTGCTTTCTCAGCCTGTATGACAGAATGTCTGCCATAAAAAGCAGTGTATCCTGCAAATACGTCCTGTCAAAAATATCCGTTTCAAAAGTCGTTTCGGTGCTGAGGCTTTTCGGGTCTCTTTCGGGGACAACTTTTGAATCATCAATGCCGTTTGCTTTCAGCCACAGGACATCGGCGGAAGGGCGGAACTCACGGATAAAAAGTCCGCGCGGAAATTCCCGCAAATCTTTTATCGTTTTTATGCCTAACACTTTGAGTCTCGGCATCATAGAATCGCCGACACCGGGAATTTTTTCTACCGGCAACGGGTCTAAAAAATCTTGAACCTTATTTTCGGGGACAAAAAGTTCGCCCATAGGTTTTGCTTTTCCGGAGGCTATTTTTGCGACGGTTTTGTTGACCGAAAGACCAAACGAAATCGGCAAACCGGTTTCGTTAATGATTTTCATTCTCAAATTATGCGACCATTCCAAAACGTCAAAATATTTGTCCATGCCCGACAAATCCAAGTAAAACTCGTCTATTGACATCTGCTGGTAAAGCGGCGCGTTATCTTTTATAATTTGCGTAACTAACTGAGAATAATGCATATAATTTTTTCTATCGCCGGAAATAACGATAGCCTGAGGACACAATCTCAAAGCCGTCTGCATGGACATTCCCGAATGAACGCCGAATTTTCTAACCTCGTAACTTGCCGTTGACACAACGCTCCTTTCAGACAAACCGCCGCAAATCACGGGTTTGCCATTAAGTTCGGGGTTCAAAAGCCGCTCCACCGAAACGAAAAACGTATCAAGGTCAAGATGAAGAATCATATTTTTTTTGCAATGTTATGAAAAAAATACAAAATTACAAATAAAAATTTTATTTGTTTTAAATCAAAATTATTTTAATTTTGCGGTTTCAACAAGCAAAAAAACAAAGCCGCAAAATATGATAATCAGATCACTTATCACAAACGACAACCCCTTCAACTCTACGGACGAGATACGAAAGTGGATAAAACAACGCAATGAGGAGGTAAAAGTAAGCGTTGTGCAGATTCCGTTCTCCGAGATGAAGAAGTGGCACAGCAATCCTGACGGCAGCCTTCATCACGACAGCGGAAAGTTTTTTTCCATTGTAGGCATTGACGTCAAGACCGACTACGGAAACAACAATCACTGGCGTCAACCCATTATCAATCAGGCGGAAGTGGGTTATCTCGGTATCTTGACAAAGGTAATTGACGGCGTATTGTATTGTCTTATGCAGGCCAAGATAGAACCCGGAAACGTAAACTGCGTACAAATCAGTCCGACGCTTCAAGCCACCAAAAGCAATTATTCGCGGGTACATTCCGGCAAAAGTCCCGACTATTTGGAATATTTCGTAAACGTCAAGCCCGAAAATATCATTCTCGACCAACTTCAAAGCGAACAGGGTGCGCGTTTTTTGCGCAAACGCAACAGAAACATTATCATCAAAGTTGACGAAGACGTACCGCTTTTGCCGGATTTTCGGTGGATGACATTAGGACAAATCAAAGAACTGATACATGAAGACAATATGGTGAATATGGATACTCGTACAGTATTGTCGGGCTTAAAAATAAGTGATTATGTAACCCCGCTTGACGGTCTCAACGGCATGTCAGAATTAGGAAGAGGGCTTATTCTCTCCTCCTCCACCAATCATAATTACACTGCTATTCGCGGACACTTATCTTGGCTGACATCGCTAAAATCCAAG
>JAEEGL014921342.1_pt1 | contig 11652 bp, 11 predicted proteins | sample 9134231 | NCBI WGS metagenome assembly JAEEGL01 (sample SAMN16246548, study PRJNA631951) | gut metagenome | biome: gut microbiome; feature: rumen; material: fiber-attached | host: Bos | place: Iran: Karaj | collected 2018-10 | reverse complement strand
TCGATCGGCGGGACCTCCGTCGGAGAAGACAAGGAGACCCACTGGCGCATGCTGGACTCCACCATCCCGTATCTGTCGGAAGACAAGCCGCGCTATGAGATGGGGATCGGTGCCGTCAATGACATTCTTGAAGCCGTGGAGCGGGGCGTCGACATGTTCGACTGTGTCCTGCAGACAAGGCTTGCCCGGCATGGCACCCTCATGACTTCGCAGGGCCGCATCAACATCAAGAAAGCCATCTACAAGGAAGACTTCGGTCCGCTGGATCCCGAGTGCGACTGCATTACCTGCAAAAACTATTCCCGAGCCTATCTCAATCACCTCTTCCGCAATCAGGAGGGACTGGGAAACCGGCTCATGTCCATACACAACCTGCGTTTCCTCATTCACTTCATGGAAGACATGCGCGAAGCGATCCGGGAAGACCGCTTCCTGCAGTTCAAGGAAGAGACATTGAAACGCTACGGCTTCGATGAGAGGGGATTCTGATGAAACTCAGCGATTTTGACTACGAACTCCCTGAGGAGCTGATCGCTCAGCACCCTGCCGACAAGCGGGATGAGTCCAGGCTCCTCGTACTGCATAAGAACACCGGTGCGATCGAACACCGGCATTTCTACGATATCCTCGACTATCTCCATGAAGGAGACGTCCTCGTCCGCAACGATTCCAGAGTCATCCCGGCCAGACTCTACGGCACCAAGAAAGATACCGGCGCCAAGGTCGAAGTCCTCATACTCAAGATCAACGGAGACGTCTGCGAGTGTCTCTGCGGCAACGCCAAGGCCATCAAAAAAGGTACGGTCATCCTCTTCTCCGACAAGCTCCATGGCGAATGCATCGAGCGGAGAGAGGAAGGCATCCGGGTCTTTCAGATGCACTACGAGGGGATCTTCCTGGAAGTCCTCGAAGAGACCGGACTCATGCCGACACCGCCGTACATCCACGAGAAACTGACCGACAACGAGCGCTACCAGAACGTCTATTCGAAGCCTTTGGGCTCCGCTGCCTGCCCGACAGCCGGACTCCACTTCACGCCGGAGCTCCTGAAGAAGATCGAGGAGAAAGGCGTCGAGATCACGGACGTCACGCTCCATGTGGGACTCGGAACCTTCAAACCGGTCAAGGAAGAAGAAATCGAAGACCATCACATGCACAGCGAACACTACTCGATGTCGAAAAAGACCGCAGACATCCTCAATAAAGCCAAAAAGGAAGGACGGCGCATCATCGCCGTAGGTACGACCTCTACCCGGACCATGGAGACGGTAATGTCTCTCTATGGCGAATTCCGGGAATGCGAGGGCGATACCGCCATCTTCATCTATCCGCCGTATACCTTCAAGGCCATCGACGCCCAGATCACGAATTTCCACCTGCCGAAGTCGACCCTGATCATGATGATCTCCGCCTTCGCGGGACGGGAGATGGTCCTTCATGCCTATGAAGAAGCCGTGAAGGAACGTTACCGTTTCTTCTCCTTCGGCGACAGTATGTTCCTGGACAATGAATAATTACCGAAAACACCTGGAAGACATGAAAGAGATCGAGGGACGACCGTCCCTTCTTTTACATGTCTGCTGCGGGGTCTGCTCCGTCTATCCCCTGGTCTATCTCCGGCAGCACTTCCGTATCACGATCTACTACGGCAATTCCAACATCTATCCCTATGAGGAATACGAGCGCAGACTCGGTGCTCTGCAGGAATACCTCGGCATCCTCAATGACGAAGAGATCGGACTCGTGATCCCTTCCTACGATAACGATTCCTGCACGAAGGAGCTCGCCCTCTACGACGATCATCAGGAAGGCGGTACACGGTGCTATCACTGCTATGAGATGCGCATGAAGGAAGCCTATGACTATGCCGGGAAGGAAGGATTCGATTATTTCACGACCGTGATGTCCATCAGCAATCGCAAAAACGCGGATTACCTCAACGAGATCGGCGAACGGCTCAGTGAAGGAAAGAAAACGAAATACCTCCACGCCGACTTCAAGAAAGCCGACGGGATCACAAAGAACGAAGAGATGAACAGGGAACTGTCCCTGTACCATCAGAACTACTGCGGCTGCGTGTACTCGATCCGATGATGAAACGAAACAGGGCAAACACTCCTCTTTTCCTGATTGGAGCCGTATGTCTTCTCTACGGCCTTTTCATCCTGTTCACGCTGTCTTTCCGCTATGTCTTCAACTACTTCTACTTCTGTCTCGGGATCCTCCTGCTGGCTCTCTCCTTTCTGTGGGAACGTCTGAAAAAGGGATTCCGGATTTTCTTTCTCATTGCCGCCGTCCTCTTTCTGACGCTGTTTGTCTTCGTCGAAGGAAACATCATCTCCCATTCCCTGAAGGGACCCCTTCCGGATGCGGACTATGTGATCCTCTTAGGAGCCGGGGTCGACAAGCGAGGACCGTCCATGGATTACCGGGCGCGTCTTGATTCCGCATTGGAGTATCTGGAAGAAAATCCGCAGACGAAGATCGTCTGCACCGGAGCGCAGGGTCCCAGGGAACCCGTATCGGAAGCGAAAGCCGGCATGGACTATCTCGTAAAGCGCGGTGTGGACGAAAAGCGGATCCTCCTGGAGGATCAGAGCGTCAACACCGCCGGAAACATCACGAACGCCAGAGCCCTGCTGATCGAAAACGGAGCCGATCCCTCCGAGACGCCGGTCGTCATCGTCTCTGCCGACTATCACCTCTACCGGGCATCCTTTATCGCGGAGAAGCTCGGATTCCGTCGCGTTTCCTGCAAAGGAGGGCACGGCCTTGCGGTCCTTCTTCCTCAGTGCTATACCCGGGAGTTCTTCGCTTACCTCAAGGATTTCCTTGTGTTCTCCCTTCGCTCCTGAGTTTTCCCTATATATTTAAAGAATTAGCGAAAATGTTTTCATTTTCTGCTTGACTCCTCTTTTGAATTGTCATAAGATAAAGAGGCTTAATGACTGGATCCGTATGGATCTATATATTATGCTTAAGTTTGGCACGCATGGTAGTGTGTGCATGGAAGAAAGAAAGGAGATTACGATGCCGACAATCAACCAACTGGTTCGTAAAGGCCGTCAGGCGAGAACATGGAAGACAAAAGCCCCTGCATTAAACAAGGGTTTCAACTCTCTGAAGTCCCGTCCGATCAACATGTCGTCCCCTCAGAAAAGAGGCGTATGCACACGTGTTGGTACGATGACCCCGAAGAAACCGAACTCCGCTTTAAGAAAGTATGCCCGTGTACGTCTGTCCAACGGTATGGAAGTCACCGCATATATTCCGGGAATCGGTCATAACCTGCAGGAACACTCCGTTGTCATGATCCGCGGCGGTCGTGTCAAAGACCTTCCGGGTGTACGTTATCACGTCATCCGCGGCTGTCTCGACTGCGCCGGTGTAGACGGAAGAAAGCAAGGCCGTAGCTTATACGGTGCGAAGAGACCTAAGTAAGTCATTGAAAGGAGAATAAGAAAGTATGCCTAGAAAAGGACATATTGCGAAGAGAGACGTTCTCGTCGACCCGATCTACAACTCCAAGTTAGTGACTCGCCTGATCAACAAGATCATGTTGGACGGGAAAAAGGGTGTCGCACAGAGCATTCTCTACAACGCATTTGAGATCATTGAAACCAAGACAGGCCAGCAGCCGATGGAAGTCTTCGAAAAGGCCCTCGACAATGTCATGCCTGAACTGGAACTGAAATTAAGAAGAGTCGGTGGTGCCAACTACCAGGTCCCGGTCGAAGTATCTTCCGAAAGAAGACTGACCCTCGGACTCCGCTGGATCGTCAACTACTCCCGCTTACGCAGCGAGAAGACGATGGAACAGAGACTCGCAAACGAAATCATGGATGCCGCCAACGGCGTCGGCGCATCGGTCAAGAAGAAAGACGATACGCATAAGATGGCAGAGGCCAACAAGGCATTTGCGCATTACCGCTGGTAAGGAAAGGAGGAGAAGTGAGCTATGGCTCGTGAATATACTTTAGAAAATACAAGAAATATCGGCATCATGGCCCACATCGACGCGGGAAAGACCACCTGCACGGAACGAATCCTCTTTTTTACCGGAAAAACTCACAAGATCGGTGAAACGCACGACGGCGCTTCACAGATGGACTGGATGGCTCAGGAACAGGAACGGGGGATCACGATCACATCCGCTGCCACGACGACTTTCTGGGCAGGATCCAGAAATCAATTCCCGAAAACGCGTGTCAACATCATCGACACTCCGGGACACGTTGACTTCACTGTAGAAGTCGAGCGTTCTCTCCGGGTCCTCGATGGCGCTGTGACCGTGTTGGACGCTAAAGCCGGTGTTGAACCGCAGACGGAAACCGTCTGGAGACAGGCATCTACCTACAAAGTCCCGCGTATCGTGTTCTGCAACAAGATGGACGCGACCGGTGCGGACTTCATGATGTCCGTCCGTTCCATCGGCGACAGACTGGGTGCCAAGGCAGCGGCCATACAGCTCCCGATCGGTGCAGAGAACACTTTCCGTGGGATCATCGATATCATCGAAAGAAAACAGTATCTCTACAACAACGATCAGGGAACGGATATCTCGGAAACCGAGATCTCCGCTCAGTATGCCGACCAGGTCGAAGAACTGCGCGCGAAACTGATCGAAAGCATCGCCGACTATGACGACGACTTCATGATGAAGTTCCTCGAAGGAGAGGACCTCAGCGTGAAAGAGATCAAGGCGACGCTGCGGAAAGCGGTCCTCACTTCGGAGTTCTTCCCGGTACTTTGCGGTTCCGCCTATCGGAACAAGGGGATCCAGTTACTGTTGGACGCTGTTCTCGAATACCTGCCGTCTCCGCTCGACATCCCTTCCATCAAGGGAACTCTCCCGGATGGGACAGAAGCGGAAAGACACGCAAGCGATTCGGAACCGTTCTCTGCTCTGGCTTTCAAAGTCATGACGGATCCGTTCGTCGGAAGACTGACCTACTTCCGGGTCTATTCCGGTGTAGCCTTGGCCGGAACGTATGTCTATAATTCCACCAAGGACACCCGCGAACGTTTCGGAAGACTCGTACAGATGCACGCGAATCATCGTGCCGACATCACGGAAGTCGATGCCGGAGATATCGCCGCCGCTGTCGGTCTGAAGAACACGACGACCGGAGATACGCTCTGTGACGAAAAGAAACCGATCATCCTCGAGTCGATGGTCTTCCCGGAACCGGTCATTCAGATGTCCGTGGAACCGAAGACCAAAGCCGACAACGACAAGATGAGCATTGCCTTAAGCAAGCTGGCCGAAGAAGACCCTACGTTCCGTACCTATACGGACGAAGAGACCGGACAGACCATCATCGCCGGTATGGGGGAACTGCATCTCGACATCATCGTCGACCGCATGAAGAGAGAATTCAAGGTCGAATGCAACGTCGGAGCTCCGCAGGTCGCCTACCGCGAAACGATCCGCAGTGCAGCCGAATGCGAAGGACGCTTCGTCCGTCAGTCCGGCGGTAAGGGTCAGTATGGACATGTCTGGATCCGCTTCGAACCGAACGAGGAAGGAAAGGGATTCGAATTCATCGATGCGATCGTCGGCGGTACCGTACCGCGCGAATACATCAAGCCGACTCAGGAAGGCCTCGTAGCCGCCCTGAACAACGGTCTTGTCGCCGGATATCCGGTCGTCGATATCAAGGCTACCCTCTTCGACGGTTCCTATCACGAAGTCGACTCCTCGGAAATGGCCTTCAAGACCGCCGCGAGTCTGGCTCTGAGAGAAGCCGCGAAGAAATGTCATCCGGTCATTCTGGAACCGGTCATGGACGTCGAAGTCATCGCCCCGACCGAATATCTCGGATCCATTCTGGGAGACATCATCAAGCGCCGCGGACAGATCCGGGATCAGGAAGAAAGAGGCAATGCCATGGCAGTGCGCTGCTTCGTCCCGTTATCCGAAATGTTCGGATATGCTACGGATCTGAGATCCTTCACCCAGGGCCGCGGAAGCTACGTGATGCAGATGGATCACTACTCGGAAGTGCCGAAGAGTTTCATGGAAACGATTGCCAAGAAAAACGCCAGAGATTAATTGATTTATATTTACCTTTTATCTTAAAATAGTTATTGTAATTAAAACAGGAGGAAGAAACTTACATGGCTAAAGAGAAATTTGACCGTTCACTGGAACACGTCAATATCGGTACCATCGGTCACGTTGACCATGGGAAAACTACTCTGACCGCTGCGATCACGAAGAGATTAGCAGAAAAGGGTCAGGCTGAATTCAAAGCTTACGATCAGATCGACGGTGCTCCGGAAGAAAAAGCTCGTGGTATCACGATCAACACCGCTCACGTCGAATACAAAACAAACAAGAGACACTATGCCCATGTTGACTGCCCAGGACATGCCGACTACATCAAGAACATGATCACCGGTGCCGCTCAGATGGACGGTGCTATCCTCGTCGTCGCCGCCAATGACGGACCGATGCCTCAGACTCGTGAACACATCCTCTTAGCGAGACAGGTCGGTGTTCCGTGCATGGTCGTCTTCTTAAACAAAGTTGACCTCGTTGATGATGAAGAACTGATCGACTTAGTCGAAATGGAAGTCCGTGAACTCTTAAACGAATACGGCTTCGACGGCGACAACACTCCGATCATTCGCGGTTCCGCTTACAAAGCCCTCAACGGCGATCCGGAAGCTCAGTTAGCGATCGATGAACTCATGGACGCTGTCGACACTTGGATCCCGTCTCCGGCAAGAGAGATGGACAAGCCGTTCTTAATGTCCGTTGAAGACGTCTTCACGATCTCCGGTCGTGGTACCGTCGCTACGGGTAGAGTGGAACGTGGTGTCGCTCACCTCGGTGATGCTGTTGAAATCGTTGGTATCAAGCCGACGAGAAGCACGGTCGTTACCGGTCTTGAAATGTTCCACAAGCAGCTGGAACAGGCTGAAGCCGGCGACAACATCGGTGCTCTGCTCCGTGGCGTCAACAGAAACGAAGTCGAAAGAGGACAGGTCCTCGCAAAGCCGGGTTCCGTTACTCCGCACACTGAATTCGTTGCTCAGGTCTACGTTCTGACCAAGGAAGAAGGCGGCCGTCATACTCCGTTCGTTGAGAACTACCGTCCGCAGTTCTACTTCCGTACAACCGACGTTACCGGCGTTATCAAAGCGTTCGAGTCCAACAACGGTGATAAGATGGAAATGGTCATGCCGGGCGACAACGTCAACATGACTGTTGAACTGATCTCCCCGATCGCCATCGAAAACGGAACGAAGTTCTCCATCCGTGAAGGCGGCAGAACCGTCGGTTCCGGAAACGTCAACCAGATCATCAAGTAGTTCCAAACTTAAGCACAACAAAAAAAGCTGTTCTCTGAACAGCTTTTTTCTTTTATTCTTTTTCCTGATAGAGTTCGACCGCTTTCCCGTAGATCGTCTCAAGCCCTTCGAGGTCGCTCATCCCGGAGGCATAGCCGAGTACGTCTCCTTCCGGATCGAGGATGAACAGCGTCGGGAATGAGGACACCCCGAACTCATAGAGCAGTCTTCCCTCATCATCGATGAGGACAGGGAACTGATCCATATCATTTCCGCTCACATACTGAGCGATAAAATCCCGGTTCCCCTCGTTGGATACCTTCGGAGACATGACGTAGAGACAGACGATGTCGTCATGGGCTTTCGCGAATTCGAGATAGTACGGGATCTCCTCCCGGCAATAGGTGCACCAGGATGCCGAGAAATTGAGATAGACGTATTTTCCTTTGTAGTCGGAGAGCCGGTGTCCTTCCTTGTGCTGATCATAGAAGAGGACGTCATTCGTTTCGATATTGCTGTTATCTCTTGAATTCTTATAGAAGAGGATCTCCTTCGAACTGTTATAGATCATGGACGATCCGAACGCGATCAGCAGGATCCCCGCCAGGATCATGACCCCCTTCAGGAATCCCCTCTTCTTCTCGAAGAACCGCAGAACGGCTGTCGTGAAGAATCCGGCTGCCAGGAACGGAAGCACGAGACCCAGGGCATACAGCAGCAGATAGATCCATCCCTGAGGCTCCGTAGAAGCCAATAACAGGGCATTGGACAGGAGCGGACCGATACACGGCGTCCAGGCGAAAGAGAAGAGAAAACCGAAGAGAAAGGCCTTGAGGACCGACATCTTCGAGAGATCCAGTTTCTCTTTCCAGGAGACTTCCCTGTCCAGAAGCGAGATCCGGAAGAGTCCGCATTCATGCAGTCCGAACAGGATGATCAGCGTACCGCCGATGATCGATACGATCTCCCGGTAATCCTCCAGGATAGCCCTGAGCCTCTCCGCCGATATTGCCAGCAATACGAACACCATCGAGATCCCGAGTACGAAAAAGACGGTGTTGAGAAACACCTGTTTCCGTTCATAGCGGACATTCCCCTCTTCGTCAACGGTCTTCCCGTCTCCCGATAGATAGGCCATATAGACCGGAAGGAGCGGCAGGACGCAGGGTGATAAGAAGGAAAGCAGTCCTTCCAGAAAGATCCCGAGGTAGCTCAGTTTCATAAGACAAAGGCGAATAAGATCAGGATGAGATATCCGAGGACGATCCGGTAGATCCCGAAGACCGTAAACGGATGAGTCTTGACATAGTTAAGCAGTTTCCGGATCACCAGTACGCTCACGGCAAACGCGGAGAGGAAACCCGTCAGTAAGACAAGGATCTCCAGGAACTTGAACGCGAAGCCGTATTTGATGATCTTCAAAAGGCTCGCTCCGGCCATGACCGGAATGGCAAGATAGAAAGTGAATTCCACGGCTGCCGGTCTCGCTACACCCAGAAGCAGAGCACCGATGATGGTGGCTCCGGAACGGGAGGTACCCGGGAAGACGGCGGCGATGAGCTGGAAGAGTCCGATGTACAGGGCGATCTTATACGTGATGCCTTTCAGATCGTTTACTTCCGGCGTTTTCCCTCTGATCATGATCTCCACGGCGATGAAGGCGATGCCGACGAGGATCAGCGCGATCGCCACGCAGGACGGATTGTAGAAGAGCTTGTCGAAGACATCGTCGAACAGGATGCCGATGACCGCTGCCGGCAGACAGGCGATGAGGATCTTGACCCAGAGGGAAAAGATATCCTTTTTCACATAGGAGAGGACCCCTTTCCCCAACGGCCTTTTCGATTCTCCGAACGGCCAGATCTTTTTCCAGAAGAAGAGGATGACCGCCAGGATGGCTCCGAGCTGGATCACGACTTCATAGATCTGATAGAACGCCTCGTTGCGGGCGGGATCGGTGGAGACAGCAAGCGGGAGGATCCTGTTGAGGATCATCATATGAGCCGTGGAAGAGACTGGAAGCCATTCCGTGATCCCTTCGACGATACCCATGAGGATGGAGATGATGATGTTGAGCACGTTTCTTTCCTCCTAGTTGAAGACGACAAGTTCGTCCTGCAGATATCCGGCGTTCTCGTATTTGTCCGCGTATAAGACACAGGTCTTGTATCCGTCCTCGTCATCAAGACAGCGGATCGTTCCGGTCACATACTGGTATTGTCCCTTGTCGATGGCGTTCGGATCGACCCCGACAATCGTCAGGGCGATGTCCTGGATATCGTTGGCGCAGCACACCATGGCTTTCCGTCCCATGATGACGGTGTTTTCGTATTCTTTAAGCGTTTCGACCCACTTCACTTTCAGGGTGATCTTCGCTCCGTCGTATTTGAGCGGATTGTCTACCGCGTCCATATACCAGAGACCGTAGTCCGCATCCTCGATGAAGAGATCCTTCGATACATCGAAGAGCTTGTCTTCGATGCGGGAATCCAGGATCCCGTTCTCGTTCTCGAAGATGACTTCCAGACGCTGATTGATGGACTTCATGTTGTTGCGGAAGGAGAGGATGTCCTCTTCCCTGTTCATGCGGTTGAACACGACGACTTCCGCATGGACCACATGGTTGTATACGAACTGACGCATGTTGTCGAGGTATAAGCGGAAGACGGATCCGTCAAAGACCGTCAGGGTCTGTGCCAGTTCCCAGGAACGGATGAAACCCTGTTTGTAGAGGATATTGTCGTCCTCGATACCATTGAGTTCGATGAAGACTCTCTCCGGACGGTATTTCTGGTCGAGCTGCTGCATCTTGTTGCGGGTGAGTTCCGTAACGCTGTCGAGATAGACGACTTCGCAGTGCGTCGCTTTCAGGAACTTCTCGTCGTAATCCACATCTCCCTGTTCCAGCGCGATGATCAGCGTCTTTTCCCCTTCGTTGAAACGGGGATTGTAGAGAGCGTCCTTGATGGCCGTCGTCTTTCCGCTGTCGAGAAACCCGCTGAAGACGTAGACCGGTTTAGCCATGGAAGACCTCTTTCAGTTTCTTATGATCCAGAACGGTACCGATGACGGAGACGAGCGCATCGTCCCTCTTCGTGCCATAGTAGACGTGATATTCATTGAGGACGTAGTTGAAGTAAAGCGTTCCTTCTTCGCCGTGTACGAAGCCCTTGACCCGGATGATGTCCGGATCCATATCCGAGAGGATCACTTCCATTTCTTCTTTGGAGAATACGTGTTCCGGAGTGAACACGACGTTCTTGAACGGTTCGTCCTCATCGTCGTCGTCATCGTGATGGTGGTGATGATGATGATGATCGTGGTCATGATGATGATGATGCTCATGATGGTGATCATGATCTTCATCCTCATCGTCATCGTGATGGTGATGTTCCTCAGCCAGGCATTCCGGGCAGATCTCTCCGCCGCTGACGATCACGTCGAGCAGTTCTTCGATCGAATACTCCTCGAGCGGTTTCCGCGTGATCTCCGCCTCGTCGTTGATCTCCTGAACGAGTTTCACCGCTTCCTTCACGGTCTCTTCGTCCGCGACATCGAGATGGGACAGGATGATGGCGTTAGCGGATACGACCTGATCGTCGAAGTACTCCTTGAAGTTTTTATGGTACTTTCTGCAGGTCTTGACGTCGACGACGCAGATATGGGAGACGATGCGGAAATCCTCCGCCTCCACGATGACTCCGATGATCTCAGAGAGCTTGCCGACACCGGACGGTTCGATGATGAGATCGCTGATCCCCATCTCCTCGATGTCTTCCAGTGCATCGGCGAAATCGCCCTTCAGGCTGCAGCAGATGCATCCGTTGTTGATCTCGCGGATATTGAGTCCCTTGTCGAAGAACGCTCCGTCGACACCGACTTCCCCGAATTCATTCTCCAGCAGCATCGGCTTTTCAAAGTTCTTTTCCCGTAACAGTTTCTGAATAAACGTCGTCTTTCCGGCTCCGAGGAACCCGGAAACGATATACACATTGATCATGATCTTCTTCCTTTCCTGTAATATCGAAGCAGAGCGTCCAGAACGGCTCTGTTTTCCGCTTTTTCCTTTATGAGATAATAACGCCCTCCGGTCTCGAAATGGAGCGTCACATAGCCTGTATTCTCCTCTAAGCGCATATCCCGGATCGCCTCGAACGGGAACTTCCGTCCCGCCACATACACATAGTCGTCGTCATAGCCGCTCGGGATCGACCGGATGAAGAATCCGGACAGTGCGATAAGGATGGCGCAGACGATGGCGAAGGGACTGCGGTCAGGGATCAGGACCAGCGCTCCGAGGATCGTGAACAGGATCGCGTAGGTCCGATCGGAACTGTGGGCGCAGGTGTATTT
>JAEEGL014175004.1_pt1 | contig 11652 bp, 8 predicted proteins | sample 9134231 | NCBI WGS metagenome assembly JAEEGL01 (sample SAMN16246548, study PRJNA631951) | gut metagenome | biome: gut microbiome; feature: rumen; material: fiber-attached | host: Bos | place: Iran: Karaj | collected 2018-10 | reverse complement strand
GGATTGGGCCCAATCCCCAATCCCCAATCCCCAATCCCCAATCCCCAATCCCCAATTTTAAAATTTTTAAAATTTAAATTTTGAAATATTAGATAATAATTCCAAAAATATGAAAAAATTAAAAATTAGAAATATTTTTAAAAATTTAAAATATTATGAAAAATTATCTAATTTTTTTCTGACCTATTCCAGAAGACTAATTTTTTTTTGGATTCGTGATGCTCAAAAAATCAATTCTCTTTTTCAATATTTTATTTTTATATAATTTGTATTCATTCAAATACTATTATTTAAATTAAATAAATATAATGGATGATAAATCCAAAAATGACTTTGAACTTTCTTCTAAAATTTCAAATGATAAAAGTGAAAGGCCTTTAGATAAAAATGATGATGATGATATTAAAAATATTTCAAATGATCAAAAAAGAAAAATAATTTTTTTTGATCTATCAAATATTAATCTAACAAACGAACAAAGAAAATTTTCTATTGAAATAAATAAAAGAAGTTTTGAAAATAATTTTTATATTAATAATATAGACCAATCTATTTCTTATGTAATTCCTTATAAAAATAAATGTCCCATTACTATGTTCCTTTTTCTAGGAATTCCATTTATAATATCTTTATTTTCAAATAAAAAATATGTAGAATATAGAGGAAAACCTTGTCAATTTTCAGAAGCAGATTTTTATTTAATTATTGATGGATATGGGAATTATCATATTTGTAAATATGAAAAAAAATATTTTGATGTTCATTCAAATTTTTATGTTTTAAAAAAGTTTAAAAAAAATATTTCAACTTTATTTTCTAATATTGAATTTTCTAAAAATAAAAGAGACTATCATGAAATTTATTATGAATATAATACTTATTATTGCTATTATAAATTTATAAATGAAAATGATATTGATAAAGATTATCCAAATAAAAATTATTGTTTTGAATCTCCAGTTTTCTATTTAGGTAATGTATCAAATAAAGATATATTTAATATTTTTTCAAATTACTATTTAACAGAAGAAGAAATCAATTTTCAAAAAACAATATATGGAGAAAATAAATTATCATTAAAAGTTTTAAATTATTATACAATTTTATTAGGTCAATTAACTCAATTTTTTTCAATATATCCAATTTTAGCTTTTATTTTTTGGTTATATCAAGGATATTATTTTGTTTATTTTATGATTATAGCATTTATAATAATATTATTAACTACTTCATATCAAAAATATATTAATAAAAAAAGTATAGTTGATTTTTCATTAAAAAAGAATGATTCATTTACAATTATTAAGGGACAAAATATTGAATCAAAAGTATTTTATGAAGATATTGTTCCAGGACAAATAATAAAAATAAAAGAAGGAGAAATATTACCATGTGATTGTTTATTATTAGAAGGTTTTTGTTCAACTATTGAATCAAATTTAACTGGAGAAAGTTCATCTGTAATGAAATATAAATTATCAAATTATACAAAACTATTTAAATATATTGATAATCAAAAATCTTTTCTTTATTGTGGTACAAAAATTGAAAAAGCATTTCCAAATGAATTAATTGCCTTAGTTGTAGGGATTGGATTTAATACACAAAGAGGAAATTTAATTCAAAGTGTTTTATTTCCTAAAAAATCAAATTTTAATTTTTATAAGGAAAATATTAGTTTTTACATAATTATATTAATATGGTTAATATTTTCAATAATAATAATAATAATTTTGTATAAAAAAAATGGAGATTTTGTAAAATATTTCAAAATGTTATTAGATACATTATTTATATTATTTCCACCTACATTATCAATCTCATTAACAGTAGGAACGTTTTATTATCAATATATATTAAAACAAAAAAAAATATCTTGTTCTGATGAACTTAGATTAATTGCAGCAGGAAGAGTTAATAAAATAATAATGGATAAAACAGGTACTTTAACAAAGGAAGATTTAGAATTATTTGGATTTATTGCAACAATAAATAATAATAAAGGAAAAATTTTTTTTGATTCAATTGAAAAAAATACAAAATTATATTTATCTTTTTTATGTGATTATTACAAAAAAGAATTCCATAAAAGAACAGAAGTATTAAATTATGAAAAAGTAAATGATGATATAAATAATTCAATGACTTATTTTCTTGAATGTTTAGCTACTTGTCATTCAATTACCAAAATTAATGATGAACCAAAAGGAAATTCTATAGATTTAAAAATATTTGAAAATTTAAAATGGATATATGAATCAGTTGATAAAAATAAATTATTTTCTGATAAAGATCAATTTGAAATGAGACCAAAAAAATATTTTCAAATAACAGAAGAACAATTTTTTTTAAAAAATTCTAATTATACAACAATAAATGATGAGTTAAATTCATATAAATTAAAAGTTATTTTAAGATTTCCATTTGATAGTAGACATCAATCAATGAGTGTTATAGTAAAAAATAATTTTGATAGTTCAATAAGATTATATATGAAAGGTGCACCTGAAAAAATTTCTAATTTATGTATTGAAGAAACAAAACCAGATAATTTTAATTATATTCATAAATTATATACTTTGCAAGGTTTTAGAGTTTTAGCTTGTGCTACAAAATTAATATCAAATAACTCTGAAAATGAAGATGAAATATTATTTAATGAAAATTATAAACATTATAATCATAAAGATATGACTTTTTTAGGTTTTGTTATTTTTCAAAATAGATTAAAAAAAAATACAAAACAAGTATTAAGAAATTTAGCTGAATTAGGATTATTTCCTATTATTTCAACTGGAGATAATGCTTTTACTTCTATTAGTGTTGTTAAAGAATGTAATATTATAAATCCAAATTCAAAATTTTGTATAATGGATATTAATAATGAAAAAGATGATAATATTTTTTATAAAAGAATGATTAATAAAAATAATTTTATATTACAAAATAATAAAAATAATAATATTCCTATTTTAAAATGTTCATTTGAAGATATAAATAATAAAAAATTAAAAAATAAAGTAATTAAAGACTTTAATGTAATTTTAAATAATTCATTAATAAAAGATAATAAATCATTTAACTCATCAGAAATAAAATCTTTAGATAAAATAAATTCAAAAATATTATCAATTTCAGAATTAAATACCATAATAAATGATTCAAATATGAAATTATGTGTTCATAGTAGAGTATTTGATTTAATATTTTTTGGAAGAAAATATTTAACAGGGAATGAAAACATTGAAGAAGAAGAATTATTAACATTAAGAGATTTAATAGTAAAAAATGCAATATTATATTTTAGAATGAATCCAAGTGACAAATCTAAATTAATTCAATTATATAAAAAGCAAAATAAAAATAATATAGTTGCAATGTGTGGTGATGGTGCAAATGATTGTTCTGCATTAATTTCAGCTGATGTGGGAATTTCATTAAAAACAGGAGAAAATATGTTAATGACATCTCATTTAATGGCAAAAACAAAATCTATTACAGTAGTAAAAGATATAATTACAATTGGAAGAACTTGTTTTGAAAATTCGACAATTTTATTAAAAATAATTTTATTATATTCTGAAGTTATGACATCATATAAATTATTACTAGGAAATGAAAACGATGATTTGACTGATAATCAATATTTTTTTATTGATTGTATTATTATTTTTATTGGATGTTGTTTAATTAGTATAAGTCTTCCTAAATTTAAAATTGATGTTAAAGACTATTCTAATGTTTCTAATAATAAAAAATTTTTATTTTCTATTATTGGTCATTCTATTTTTCAAGTTATTTTAACTTATTTATATTTTACTCTTATTTTAAAAGGAAATTTTTATGGGACTTATGATGAAGTTACTAATTCTGATATTTCATTGAATAATCTTACAATTAAAAATTCATATTGTTTTATTCTTGCTTGTTTTCAAAATATTTCTTTTGTTTTTGTCTTTAATTATTTTTCAATTCAAAAAGAAAATTTTTTTAAAAATAGATTCTTGACAATTTATTTATTTATTGTTCTTTTAATAATATCTGAAATGATTTCAATTGATATATTTCAAATTAGTTCAATTAATTTTGGAAAATATTTTGTTAAATTTATTCCTTTAGGATATATAAATAATACTTCTGAAAAAAGTAGAATAATATTATTTGGTTTTGGATGTTTATCTTTTATTTATACTATGTTTTGGGAATGGATAGTTTATTATTGTTTTAATGATAAATATTCAATTTTTTCTAACATTATTAATACAAAAAATGACTTTGAAATAGAAGATGATAATGAAGATAATAATAGTATAAATGAAGTTAATAAAAATAAAAATGATAAAAATGATGAAAATAATGATGAAAATATTAATTATTTTGGTTCAGATTCTGATAATTAAAATAATTAATAAAATATATTATTTTAAACTTATAACTTTTTTCCAAACTATTAAAAATTAATAAAAAATTATATAATATATAAAAATGAATCATTTAGAATCATTATATGAAAACAATCAAAATGAAAATTTTAATAATAAATTAGAATCAAAAGAGGATTTTTTTAAATTAAAAAAAAAATCTATATCTTCTTTTAATTTTCATTTACATTCAAATAATGAAATAGAAAAATCTAATTTAAAAAATAATTTTAAAATATTGGACAATTTTTTGCATGAATATAACGATAAAAATAATCAAAAAAAACATGAGTTTAAAGAAAATAATATTATTACTAAAAATATTAATAATAAATATGTTATGGAGAATAAAGAATCTCCTTTAAAAATTCAAATTCCTTTTGATATTCTTGATAATCATCCACTTTTTATTGTCAAAAAAATAAATGATAAAAATAATAATTGTAATATTATTATATAAAATATAGTATTAGGAAATAAGAGAAAAAATAAAAAAACAACAATAACTGAAAGAGATGATGAAATAAACAATTGTTCTAATGAAAAAACTGAATGTAGTAGTATGAAACAAACTGAAAATATTCAATTAAATAAGAATATTGAAAAAAATTTATCTTCATTAATTATGAATGTAAAAAATATTTATTAACTTTATAATAGTCTTTCAAAATAATTAAAAAATATTTATTAGAATTGAATAAAGAATATAAATGTGAATATAGTAAATTTGAAAAAATATATTTTTTTGAATTCAAACCAATTTCTTATAATATTAAAATAAAAAACAAAGAAATTGTATCAATTGTAAAAAAAAATAATTCTTCAAATGATTTATTATTATTTAAAAAGGAAAAACAATTATATAATGAAATTCAATTAATAAAAAATTATTTAGAAAAAACTTTCAAAATATAACTTTTTAAAAAACTAAATTTAAAAATTGAATATATAAAAATATAAATAAATATAAATTTTAATTAAAAAAAGACAAAGACATAAATTAAAGCAAAAATAAGTAAATATATATAACAAATAAAAAAAAACTTTTTTAAATAAAAAATATTTCTTTTATTTTGAAATATTTTAATTATATGATAGAAATATAAAAGAAAAAATTAAAAAAAACCACCAAAATCCATATCTTCTTCTTCTTCTTCTTTTTTTTCTTCTTCTTTTTTCTTTTCTTCTTTTTTTCCTCCTTTTTTTTCATGTTTTTCTTCTGCTTCTGCAGATCCAAAAGACATTCCTCCTAATTTTTTAATACCTTCTTTAACTAAATCATCAGCTTTTTTTCCTTTCATTGCATCTACTAATTTTTTTATTTCTTCATCATTTCCTTTTGCTCCTCCAGCATCTAATACTTTTTTAATATTATCTTCTGTTATATCTTGTTTTCCTAAAGCTAAAAGTAATGCAGCTGCTAATGATTTCATATTTAAATGTTTTAAGATATAATTTGATTAATATTTATTTTTAATTTTTTTTTTAATAAATTTTAAAGATAAAAAATAATTTTTTTTTTGGCTTTTTTTTTTAAATGTTTCTTTTTTTTTTGGAAGATAAAATATTAAAATAAATCTATTTATTCATATTTTTTTTTTCAATACTAATTTTTTTTAATTATATAAAATTAAAAATATTAAAGTTATATTTTGATTTATATTTATAATGATTTTCATTATTTTCAAATTGGTTTTTTATTATATAATTATAATCATAAATAATATTTTAATATTTTTTATTTGAAATTATTAGTTCTAATTTTTCATATAAGTCATTGTATTTTGGTTGAAATAGAATTTTAATTTTTTGTAATATTTCATTTTTATTTTCTGAGTCATTTTTCAATAATTTAATATATTTTGTAAATTCAATAAATGTTTTTGTATCTGCTTTTTGTTTTACTTCTTTTAAAAAATTGATAACATCCTTTTTAGGATTTAATCCATTTATACTTGGTGTACTTATTGGGGTATTCATTGGATTATTATTTTGTTTATTTTCATAATATTTTCCATTTATGGAATTATTAACTGGAATATTTTGATTTTGATTTTTATGCATTAAAAAATCATTTTGATACATATTCTTTTCCATTTGTCTTATTTTATATTCAAGAGATTGAACTTTTAATTCAAGTTCTTTTATAATAATATCTTTTTTTGATAGTTCATTTGCTATTATTTTGAAAGCATCATTTATTTCATCTGAATTTGTTGGAGGATAAAAATAAGAATTATTACTATTATATGAAGCCCTACCCATTTGATTATAGGCCATTTTATTTTTAAATATATTATTTAAATTTAAACATTTTTTTATGTCTTAAATTTTTTATAATGAAGAAATTATTTAATAATAAAAATCTAAATTATTATATAAGATTAATTAAATATACTTTAACTAATTAAGTTAAAATAATGTTTTAAAAATACTAATAAAAACTACAATATTTTAAATCAAAAAAAATATACATTTTAACTATATAAAGAATTATCATATGTTTTTCAAGAAAAGTAAATGAATTCAAAGTATAATATTTACAAAATAGGTTATTTGAACAATATTGATTATAATTGTTGTGGATGGCATTATATAAAAACAAATCATTATTGATATTATTATAAAATATATTCAATAAAATTAAGTGCAATAATTATTACATTGAGATAATTGAAAAACTTTCCCATTTAAATCCTTACAAATTTGGCTTACTCTTTTAAAACCCTTGGAAAAATTGATAATATCTTTTACTTTTAAAAAAACTTCAATATTCAGTTTTTTTTCTTGATTATTTATAAAATAAAATGAAGAATTTTCATTAATATAGAAGAATTATTTTCATTAGTTTGAGAGATATTTTTAGATGATAATTTTTGTTTCAATTATATTATCTCCACTATCATATTTATTTTTCCCACAATTAAAAATTTGTTCTGTTTTTTTAATATTATTGGAATTTTATTATTTAAAATTTTATGATATTCTTTTATATTTGTAAATTCTATAAATGCATATCCTTTTGATCTATTTATTACTTTATCCTTAATTATAGTAACTTTTATAATTGAAGAATATCTTTCTTGAAAAAATAATTTTAATTCATCATCTGGTATTGATTTATCTAAATTTCCAATATATAACTATAAATAAATAAAAACTATTTTAACTTACTGTATGTTTATTTGTTTTATTTGAATTATTTTTATTTTTTTTTTTTCCAATTTAATTCAATATTAATATTTTTATATTTAAAACCATTGAATTATTTATAAATAATATTTGAAGATTTAAATGAGTCAAATTGTAATAAAGCAATTTTTTTTATTATTTTTCGACTTAATAATAATTTTATTAGGATAAATTTTTAATTCATTTAAAAATATGAAAGATATTTATAGTCTATCCATGTTTCAAGATTTTTAATACATAAAGTTTTATTTTGTATATTTATTAAAATTATTATTGATTTAAAGTTTTGAAGATTAAATATTATATAAAAAAAGTTTTATTTTTATATTTTGTTTTAACTAAATTTTTTAATTAAATAATTTATTTCTCCACTCACACTTTTATTTTTTATTTTATATGTATTCAATTTTTTTTTTAATTTTTGAATTTTAGAATGAAAATCAATAATGCCACTTTTACCAGAATTTATTTCACCAATTAAAACACTTATATCATTTGATACTTCTTTACATTTCATTCTTGAAATTTCTAAGTCTTTTTGAAGTTTAATTGACTCAAAATTCTTTTCTCTTGTATTTTTATCAAATTGATTTATTTGATTTACTAATTTTTCATTTATTTCTTTAATCGATGAAATTTCATCTTTATTATAAGAATTTATTTGTTTGACTCTTTTATTTTCAAAATTTAATTTATTATTTTGTTTGAATGTGACTAAATTATTTTCATTAATATTTTCTAAATTAAATTTTTTATTTTTTACATCATTTTCTAAATCACTTATAGTTTTAAATTTTTTATTATATTCTTTTTTATTATTATTATATTTATTTTTCATTTCTTTTAAAACATTATCTTTAAATCTTTGAAATAAACCTTCAAATTGTTCTCCTTCTTCAGAAAGTTGAGTTTTAAATAATTTTAATTGATTTGTATTATTAAACCTTTCTGTCTTACTTATCTTACTTGTATTACTTTCATTGAAATTTGAAAATGTTCCTGAAAAAGTTCTAATTTTTTCATTATTTGATGATGAATTTGTTTTTGTTTCACTATTTATTTTTTGTTTATTTTTTGTGTTTATAGGACTTTTAATTTTCTTATTAAGTCTTTTATTTTCCATTATTTTTTATTTATTTTCATCATAATTAAATATTAATTTTTTATTATTTAAAATTTTTAAATGAGTAATAATGAATCAAATGAAAGATTAAATTTAAATTTAGAAAAAACATCATATAATGCAAATCATATAATGAAATTAGCACAAAATAATTTAAATGATGTTAAAGATTCATTATTAAAAAATATTGAATTATTAGATTCAGAAAATGTAATATTATTTTTTTAAAATTATTAGTCACAATTAAGAGAAGCATTAAATGAATTAAATTTAGATTTAAAAGATAAAGAAGATTCATTATCTCAATCGCAGAAAATGATAACTTTATTAAAAGATGAATATTCAAAAGTGATTAGACAATATAAAGAATTAGAAGAATATAATCAAGAATTAGAAAAAAAAGAAAATGATAATAAAAAAATATTTGATAATTTTAAAAAAGCACATTTAGTATATGAAAAAATTGAAAAACAAAATGAATTATTAAAATTAGAACTAGAAAAGACTAGAAAAGAATTATCAACATATAAAGGAAATTATACATTAAAATCATCAGAATTTAATAAAGTTGAAAAAGATTCAATTAATAAAGAATTAATAATAAAAGATTTAAAAATTGAAGGAAATAAATTCATTACAATGATAAAAGAAAGAGAAACAATAATTGAAAATTATTCAAAGAAGATTTTAGAATTAAATAAAATTATAGAACAAAAGGATGAACAATTAAAGTTAATGATTAATTTTTCAAAAGAAATTAACAAAGAAAATAAAACAAATGTTCAAGAATTAACTAAACAAGCAGTTAAAACAATTAAAATATTTTATAATACAATTAATAATAGTAAAAATGATGAAAAAGAAAATTATTATATCCAAATTAAAAATTCAACTAATAAAAATGATAAATATTTTCTTGATAATGTTAATGAAAATATAAAAGAAAAAAATTGTTCATTTTTTTTGAAAGATGCTATTGTTCAAAAATTATTTATTCCTGAAGGAATTAGTTTTATTAATAAAGAATTTTTCATATCAAATAATTTGAAAAGTGAATTACTTAAAAATGAATTAATGTCTTCTTATATAAGAGAACTTTGTTTTGTTGATTTTTTTAAAGATATTATTTCAAAAATTTATGGAGAAGAAATTCTTGGTCAATCAAAATTATCTCTTTATGAATTAGTAAATAGAATATCTAAATTCAAAAAAAATTTTGATGATTTATATCAAGAAAGAGAAAAATATAAAGGTGATAATGAAATTCTTAAAAATAGAATTAAAGATATAACTTTATATATCATAAAATTAAAAAATGATGTTAAAGAAAAAGGAAAAAAAATGAATGAAAAATTATTAATGTTAGACAAATCATATAATTCTTATTTTAATAATATAAATGAAAAAAATGAAAAAGATAAAATACAATTTGAAAATAAAATTGAAGAATTAAATAAAGAAATTTCAAATTTAAGAATTGAAAATGATAGAATAAATAATATTAATTTAAATTTAGAGCAAACTTTAAGAGAAAGAGATAATATTATATCTAAATTAAATGAACAAAATAATAATTTAACACAAAGATTAAATAATTTAAGACTTAATCCAAATATAAATAATAATAATGGATTAAATTTAATTAATTCTTCAAATCCAAAATATAATGAAGATTTGAATAAAAATATTCCAAAAATAAATGATATATATAATAAAGAGTTAAATCAAACTATCGATTATGATTCAAATAATTTGAATAAAAATAAATTTAAAAATTTTGATAAATTACCTTTAGAAGATAATAAAAAATTTATAAATATTAAAGAATCAAATAAAATAAATTTAAAAGAGTGTTTAAAATGTAGAGAAAAAGAATCAAAAATTTCAAATTATATAAAAGAAATCCCAGAAGATAAATATTATTTTATAACAAAATCAAATTTAGAAATTCCACAAATAATGAATAAATTATTCAATAAATTCTTAAATATAATTGGAAAATTAAATATAACAAAAGAAAATTTTTCAAAAATTTCTCAAGATAAAAAATTAAGAGTATCTCAATTAGTTGATATATTAAATCAAATTGAAAAATTATTTCAGAATTTATTAAATAATATAGATAAAGTTAATAAAAATATTATTCAAAATACAAATGATATTATGCCAATATTTAATTTTGTTTCTAATATTGCATATGAAGATAATTATGATTTAGATAAAACAAAATCAATAAATCCTTATGAAAGTTTAAATAATATTTTAGATAATTTAAATGAAAATATTAATTATAATAATCCAATTGATGCTATTAATAATAATAATAATAATAATTTGGAAAATAATAATCTTCAAATCCCAAATTTAATACAATTTTTTGATATAAATCCAAAAATTTTTTCATCATCTGAATTAATGAAATACTACTCTATATATGAAAATCATACAATTATTGAAGTTTTAAACATATTTAAATCTAATTGTCATGAATTAAAAAAAAATTTAGATAATATTCAATTAGCTTATGATACAGAAAGTAATTATGAATCAAGTGATAATAAATGGGTAAAGAATTCATCAATAGGTTGGCAAAATGAAATAAATACATATAAAATTGTAAATGAAAAAATTATGTCTTTAAAAAAATTTGAGTTTGATTATTCAATTATACTGGAATTAATTAAAAATTATTTAGTTGCATTTGAAATGATGTTTAGAATAATTCAATCAGAAAAGAATTATAATAATATAAATATTGCACAAGAAATAAATGAATTATATAATGTATTTGAAGACTTAATTTTTTATAAAATTGATGAAATGGGAGATGATATAATATTTAATAGAAGGTTTTTAACCAAATTATTACATAATCATAAAGAGTATTTATTGATTTATTATGATTTATAAATATTT
>JAEEGL013684971.1_pt1 | contig 11652 bp, 11 predicted proteins | sample 9134231 | NCBI WGS metagenome assembly JAEEGL01 (sample SAMN16246548, study PRJNA631951) | gut metagenome | biome: gut microbiome; feature: rumen; material: fiber-attached | host: Bos | place: Iran: Karaj | collected 2018-10 | reverse complement strand
ATGTTTGTTTTAATATTAAAATTTGCGCTATGTATAAACATTTTTTTGCTCTGTTATTAGTTTTTTTATTTTCTCTTGAAGTTTGTGCAGAAAATCTAAATTTAACAAAAATAACAGATACAAACAATAAAATAGATATAGAATTCAACGATACTTTAAAATTATGCGATTTTACTTTCTCGCAAGATAATTTGATTTCTCCTTTTTATGAAAATAACGGAAACAAATATTATTTTTTTTATTTTTTAGACAGACAATTTAAGAACGATATAATCACAAAAATAAAGGACAAAAAAAGTATTGTTAACACCGGCAAAGGAAAAATTGAATATAAAATAAACAAATGCAGTATTGTAAAAACGCCTAAAACAATATTGGCTTTTATGTCTGTAATTTTTAATGACAATATTGAAGTTTCTTGTAATATACTTAATGGTAAATACGGACTTTGGGTCTCTTGGCCATCAATAAAAGAACGAGATAAATGGAAGAAAATATTTGATATAAAAGACAAAAATTTAAAAGAAGAAATTGATACAAAATTAATAAAATACTACAAACAAAAAAAGAATGATACTAAATTTTAAAAAAAACAGAGTTTTCTTTATAGATATTTTTAAAACGGTATTGATACCCGTTTTCTCGGGTATTTGTTTTATTATTTGGTTATTCTTTTTATTTCAATATCCCGTATTAGTATTTCCTACAATATTTTTTGTTTTTATAATAATGTACATTTTTTCCGGTAGCGTATTCGGCGGAGTATTGCTAGCTTTTGCCGTATCTGCGGGAGTTTTTACTATAGCGGCAACCACAGGTACTCTAAATAAAATTTTACTGATACTTGAAATTTTATGGATAATACTTGTGTTTTTCAAAATTGAAAAATACAGGCAGTTATGGATATCGGAAAAAATTAAATTAAAAGTAGAACATGAGGTTTTAGATAGAGATTTGACTTTAATACAATCATCAATAGCTGATAATGAAAACAGAATAAATGCAATTAATCAAAGAATGCAAATATTTCAATCCTTCGAACAAATGATAAATTCAATAGAAAACACTATGAATGAAAAGGATCTTATAAAATTATTGGAAACACTGACACAAAAATTTATAGGTAAAGGGAAATGGAACATAAAAAGACATTCCAGCAAAGATATTTTTGTGAACTATTCAAAATTTAACAAGGTACCTCTTCTTATAACGAATACCGATGACGATAGAAGATTCACCGAAACCGATTACAAAAACATATCTTCTTTGATAGTTGTTCCCATAGAAATAGAAAACAATTATTGGGGAGCCATAAAAGGGTATTGTACCGATAAAAAAGAAGCTTTCGACGATTACGATTTAAGATTGTTGTCCATTTTGGCAAGCTTAATCGGGCTTATTTTAAATAACGCAACAATGTTTAAAAAAGTGGAAGCTTTAGCAATAACAGACGGTCTTACAGGATTATATACAAGAACCTATTTTATAGAAAGGCTCCAAGAAGAAATAGAAAGAGCAAAAAATGACAGCACACCTATAAGTGTTGCAATTATAGATATAGATTATTTCAAAAAAGTTAACGATACTTACGGGCACTTGGCCGGAGATACATTCTTAAAACAATTATCAAATATTTTAAGACGAAGATTTAGATCTGTGGATGTTCTCTCTAGATACGGAGGAGAAGAGTTTGCGGTACTGATGTATCATACAACAATAAACGAAAGTTATAAAATTCTTGAAGAAGTAAGGAAAATGGTTGAAGAAGAAAAATTTTTTATGCCGATAGAAAGTTATCATCCTATACAAATAAAAAAGACTATAAGTATAGGAATAGCAGAATTGAAAGAAGAACAGACACCCGACGAAATTATAAAAAAAGCCGATATTGCTTTGTATAAAGCAAAAGAACAGGGAAGGAATAGAATTTGTATTTACGAAGAATAAAATGAAAAGAGTATTATTTTATTTAAAACTATTGTTTTTGTTATTTTGTTTCTTTATGATTTACAATAATGTAAAAACGGATTATTGTAAATATATACTACTTTTATTTTTAGTTCCTCTACCGTTATTTTCGAAAAAAATAAATATAGTTTATTACACGGCGTTTTGTGTTACTGCTATAGTTACGGCTTTTTTTACTTTCGGGCTCACATATCAAACTTTAATCATAGCACTGATTTTTCTTACAATGATACCTATATTGTTCTTGTTTTCCACAAAAAAAATAATTCAATATCCAAACCTTAAAAAAAGAAATAACGAGTTAAGATTCTACAAAGAAGAATTGATTAACGAAGAAAAAAGTCTTGTTGATAAAAGAATAGCACTAGAAAAGAAATTAGAAAGAATCACACACTTTTATATTATTTCAAAAGATTTAACTAAAAACATGGATATTCCCGAAGACCTAGCAAACGGCTTATTGAATGTTTTAGCTACAAGAACCGGAGTCTGTTATGCAGTTATAACAACAAGAAACAGAAGCAGCATGGAATCTGTTACCGACAATAAAAGTTTGAAAATATTGTCCAGATTAAGCGAAGAAAAGAAAAAGCAATGGTTTTCGTTAATAAATAACAATGAAGAAATTGCATCATTAAAGGGACCTGCAGTAGTAAAATCTTTGTTTACAATTGAAAATAAGCCCGTAATTGCATGGCCTATGATAATAGATAATCAATTAAATTCATGTACATTTTTAGTCGTAGAACCTGAATATTCCAGAATATATGTGGAAGAAGGTGAGCTTTTTATTCCTCATTTGAAATTGGGAACAAAAAGAATAATGCTTTTCTCGGAACTCAAGGAAAAAGCCAGAGTTGACGGTTTGACAGGATTATATTTAAAAAGATATTTCCTCGGGAAATTATATTCGGAGATAGAAAGAGCAAAAAGATATAAAAACGATTTTTATTTAATGATGTTGGATATAGATCATTTTAAAAACATAAACGATACCTATGGACATTTAATCGGAGATGAAGTTCTTGTAGCAACGGCTAAAACAATATCCTCATCGGTAAGAAAGAGTGATATAGTCGGAAGATATGGAGGAGAAGAGTTTATAATAATTCTCCCCGCAATAACTCAAGATAAAGTTCTTGAAATAGCCGAAAACATAAGAAAAAATTTAAAAAACATATCTTTTACCGGCAACAACAAACCTTTCTTTGTAACGATAAGTATAGGTATTTCAAAATATGACAAAGGCACAGATATAGATACTTTGATAGGAAATGCCGACAATGCCCTTTACAAAGCAAAAAATTCCGGAAGAGACAACATAGTAATTTACGAAAAATCTGCCGAATAGAGAGATTAAATCAAATTCTGTCTGTACTTGAACTTTTTCATCGTTATATCAATTTCATGCATATTTGAACATTTTAGAAGTTGTTCCACCAGCTTTTTCGCTTCCGTTTTGGAAATGTTTCTTATAAACTTTTTAACTTTAGGTATTTGTGCTGCGGACATACTGAATTCATCAAGTCCCAAACCCAATAAAACGACGGTGTATGCAGGATCACCTGCCATTTCTCCGCACATACCTACATTTTTTCCTGCAGCATGAGCAGAATCGATTATATTTTTTAATAGCCTTAAAATTGCCGGATGCATAGGTGAATATAAATGTGCAACGTCAGAATTTACTCTATCTACAGCCATTGTATATTGAATTAAATCGTTCGTACCAATCGACAAGAAATCCACTTCTTTAGCAATAATATCGGTTATAATTGCTGCTGAAGGAACTTCTATCATAACACCAACTTCAATATCTTCTCTGAATTTTTTCCCTTCCTTTCTCAGTTCTTCTTTAGCCTGTTCTAATATTCTGTTTGCCTCTTTTATTTCCGAAATTCTTGAAATCATCGGATACATTATCTTTATATTTCCATGCATAGATGCTCTTAATATACCTTTTAGTTGAGCTTTAAAAATCTCCGGATATTTCAAACAAAATCTTATTGCTCTAAGCCCCATAAACGGATTTGCTTCTCTTCCTATATCCATAAGACCAAGTCTAGCTATTTTATCCCCGCCCAAATCTATAGTTCTTATTATAACTTCATACGGCATCATCATTTTAGCTACTTTACTGTAATTTTGATAATGTTCTTCTTCCGTAGGCATTGTTTTTCTGGATAAATACATAAATTCGCTTCTATATAAACCTATGGCATTTGCGCCATGTCTTAAGGCTGCTCTAACTTCTTCAGGATTTTCTATATTCGCACCCAATATAACTTCCCTTCCATCGGTAGTTACTGCAGGTAAATCTTTAAATTTTTCAAGTTCCTTCTTTTTTGTAATTTGTATTTCATATTCTCTCTTGTAATTTTCTATTGTTTCTTCGGAAGGATCTAAAATAACCAATCCCAAATTTCCATCAATAATAATCGGCATTCCTTGTTTAACTTGATGCAATACATCTTTTAAACCTACAACTGCAGGAATTTCAAGGCTTTGTGCAACAAGTGCCGTATGCGATGTTTTTCCTCCGATTTCGGTTACAAAACCTTTTATTAATACTTCTTTCATCGTAACCGTATCGGCAGGCGTAAGTGTTTTTGCGACAACAATCGAATCTTCTTCCAAGTTAGTTAAACTTTTTTTTGTTTTCCCCAAAAGATTTCTCATAACCTTTTTTGCAACGTCCAAAAGATCATGGTTCCTTTCTCTAAAATAATCGTTATCTATCAAATCGAATGTCTTGGAAAATTTTTCTACAACTTTATGCAATGCATATTCCGCATTAACACCCTCTTTTATCATTTTTATAATTTCATTCTTTACCATCGGATCATTTAAAATAAGAAGATGCGCGGCAGCAATCTTAGCATAATTTTCACCTAATACCTTGCTCAATTCTTTTTTGTTTTCTTCAAGCTCAATTTTCGTTTTATCCATAGCATCTTTTAAACGGCCGAGTTCTTGTTTTATCTCGGAAGCTCCGGACAGTTCTCTTTTTACTACAAGAAAATCGTCCTCTTCCAAAACAAAAACTTTACCTATCGCGACACCGGATGATGCGGCTATACCGTTTAAAATAATGTTATTTTGTTTCATTATATCTCCTCTCCGAAACCATTATTAAATACTTCCACCATCTTTTCCAATGCTTGTTCTTCATCGGGGCCATCCGTTTGAAGTTTAAGTTCTGTTCCGCAAGCGGCAGCAAGCATTAAAATACCCATTATGCTTTTGGCATCAATTTTTATCTCATCTTTAATTATGTATATATTGGAAGAAAATGACATTGCTGTTTGAACAATTAAAGAAGCCGGTCTTGCATGTAACCCTAACTTGTTAACAATTTTTACATTTTGCTCTTTCATTTTTATATCCCCAAATATCCTAATATAAAACTAAAAATTAGTGCAAAATAAAACATAATTACCGGTCTTATTCTGCCTAATAAAAAACTTACTAACAATATTGTTCCGTATATCAAAACATCAGGATAAATCAATCTGTGTAATTCCGTACCTATAACGGGAACACGACCAAAAGTTTTGAAATAAAAAAATATTGCAAGGGTAATTATTATAAGCCCAACTATTCTAAAAATATCCCCCATAAACTTTATTTCTAATTTTGAAACAATCTTTATCATTTTATCATTCAATCTAAAACTTACTATTAAAGACCAGTATCTGAAAGCTATATGAACAACATTATATAATACAATGAATATTATCGGAGCTATCCATAAAAAATTAACGCTGAACATATTCATGGATAATATTATCATCAATATAGCCACGAAAGAAACAAAAGGTCTCCATGTTCCCCAGAAAAAAGAATCTCCTATTGCAGCAACAGGACCGGCCAAAACGGATTTTATCATCTCAGGTTTTTTTATATTTTGTTCCTGCCCCGAAGCGATATTGTTTTCCGCATTTATAACCATTGCAATTATTATGTTTGCCATATACGGATTCGTATTAAAAAATCCGATATGTCTTAAAAGAGCTTTCTTTCTCTCTTCTTTATCCTTATATAAGCTTTTGAATACAGGATACAAAATATATAAAAAACCTATATTCTGTAATCTTTCAAAATTCCATAAAGCCTGTAAAAAAAATGTTCTTAGAAAAATAAAATTTTTAATCATTTTGTTTTTTTATAAACGGTATTTTTATATTTTTAAAATTATACAGTACTGCACCAAAACCGAAAACAGGCAAATAGTACCACGCTTTTTTAAATACAACGCAAACTTGAACAGGCAAATAAGAATACATCTGCTTATACAATAAACCACCTAAAAATATCAATAAACCATACATCAAGGCTGTCCTTATAAAGAAGAACAATAGGCCCAAATAAATTCCTTGCGATATCCTTTTCTCATGCCCGTTTTCAACACCTTTTTCAACCCAATGCATTATCTTTGTATTGAAAAGTCTGCCGGCCAAGTCTACTTCTTTATACAAATACGCAAATGGAATAGATATTGCCAACGCAAAAATTGCCGCTTCCTGACTACCTTGAAAGAAAGAGCATGCCCAAATAACTGCCAAGCTTGTCATAATAGTTAAATCTACGGGCACAGATACTCCCATTGGAATAGCATTTATCCACATCATTTCAACAATCATTCCGAGCCACAATCCGGTATGAATATCGCCTAAAATATATCCGAATAACGGACCGCAAAATATCGGTCTTGAAATCATAAATTGACCGAACATTGTTATATCGGCACTTAATATGGCTCCTATTATCGAAAAAATTATTACATGTTCCATAATTATTTATTATTTAAAATTTCCGTCTTTATTTTAAAATTAAAACTTTTATTTTTATTCAAAACAAATTTATATACATTAACAACCGTTGTTCCCTGATAAGTCTTTTCATAACCGTTTTCCGAAGTAGAAACCGTATTTATGGGAACAACCCAATTATCACAATTTTTTGAGCTTGTTACTTTAACCTTTATTCCAAGATTTTCATCCTGCCTCGTCCAAACTTTTTTATTTATGCATTCTTGTTTATCTTCCAATGTCATCTCGGAAAAGGCAAAAACCTGTTCAACTCCGAACGTAAATTTCATTTCATTATCCGAAAGATTTTTTATTCTATATTCAACTTCATATCCGTTTTTATTTAAAGGTCTAATAATCTTTTTTACTTCCACGGGCAAATGTGAATTTTCATACCAAACATGCCCTTGTCTTGTCAATTCTAAACTATCTGAAACTATTTTCGCATCATATTTTCCCAACACAAAATCGCCTTCTTCTCTAAAATGCATACTGTATAATTGATCATACTTTGTATCGTTATTAAAGAAATGATCGAGTAAAGATGCTTTTCTGTACCAATCATATACCAAATGATTTTCCAAACCTATTTCCTTTACTTTAACAGCATCGGTATGAATAGAAGTCAATTCTTGAGAATCGGTTACTTTGTTATTTTCTATTGCTTCCTTTAATTTTTTATGATATCCTTCATACCTTCTGGTCAACACATTTAAGAAATTATATTTTTTACTCAAAACATCAAACTCAAAAATACTTCCGCCGTTTTGTGCTGCAACATAAATATCTTGATTTAAACTTTCATATAAAAATTCACTGATACCGTCGCTGTCAAAATCTTGTTTTACCCACATATTTTTGATTTTAAATTTTTTATTATATAAATTTTCAGCTTCCAATAAAGAATCATATATTGCATTTCTCAAATGCGGTAAATATAATCCTCCGAAAACTCCGTGCCAATATGCACAATTGCACTGCCCTGCATATAGAGCTTTTTGCATTTGAGAATTTAACGGAAGTTTTTTATCGTGAATTTTGTCGCTTATTCTAATCATTTTTTTGTGCATATTGTTTGCTTCATCATATTTACTTAAAAAGTTTCGCCAAAAACCGCCTCTAATGAAAGGTTTTACTTCAGACTTAAATTCATTTTGTTTAACAAAATTATCAAAATCATTTTGAACCGTTGACGGCAAAGTCCATTCCGACATTTCAAAGTAAGAATTTGTAGGTAAATAAATTCTTCCGGACGGTTTCATTGTATTTAATACTTCCGAGAACGTTGCGGTTTCAACAATATCGGAATTTTCCTCTATCGCCGTTAAGAAATTATCCAACCATCCGTTTTCATAAACATGCTTATATGTGCCCGGCCACATACCGAACTTCTCACCGTCGTCAGCCATAACCACAACGATATCCTTATCTTCGTTTGCAAGTTGTCTGAAATAATCAATACATACGGACACATCTTGAAACGGGATTAAATATCTTAATTTTTGACTTATGGGAAATACCGTCAAAACCTTACCCTGATCTTCGGTCGTATAAAAACCTTTTAAATCGTTTTCTTTAAGTCCTGCTGCCATAAAATGAACATCATCGAGTATTGTATATTTTATTCCTGTATCTGCAAGAGATTTTACTAACGAAGGTTCCCAAACTCTCTCTGCAACCCATGCTCCTTTGCAATCATATCCCAATGTATTCTTTATAAAGTCGGATAACTGTTTTATCTGACCTTGTCTATCGTAATCGGGAATAACGGACAATATAGGTTCGTAATATCCGCCGGAAATAATTTCCAATTTTCCTTTCGAAATCATATTTTTTATATTTTTTATGTAAGATGGATGCTCTTTTAACATGAACTCCCATAACATTCCGCTCGAATGTAAATTCCACTTTATATTTTTATGTTTTAACATTGTAACTAAAAACGGCTTATATGCAACATCATAACCCTTTTGAAAAACCCACTTAAAATTCCCCACAGGTTGATGATTGTGTATTCCTAGTACAAATTTAATTTTTTTCATTTTAAAAAATCCTTTATCTTTTTATTCCTAAAATTTCTGCTTCTTTTTGAATATCACTAACAGCATTATATCTGTCGTCTTGAGGCAAAGCTCTTGTTTCCAATTCTATTCCACAATCTATAAGCTTCAAAAAAGAGGCAATATCGTTTCTGTCAACGGAAAGATTTGTTAACAATTGTTTTTTACCATGAGAATAATGCATCCCGCCTATATTTATCGACTGAAATTTTATACCATTATCTATAATTTTAACTACATCTTGCGGATTAGAAAACAAAATCATAAGGTTATCATTATCATAAACTTCATTTGATATTTCATAAGTCGCATCTTTTATATTTTTTATTACGAGTTTTACGGAACTTGGGACAGCCATAGACAACAAAATTTGTTGCATCTCATCATTAGCAACTTCATCCGAAATGATGAGGATTTTATCTACATTCACGGTTTTAAGCCATCCTTGAACTATTTGTCCGTGAATAAGTCTGTCATCTATTCTTACAATTTTAATAGTCACAGTTTTAACTCCTTTTTATTTCATTCTTTCCAACAATAACTGTTTTGCATTTACAATACTTTTTTTACCGTCGGCTAAAACTTTATCTGCCAAATCTTTCGCATTTTGAGCGGTTCTTCCTGCAAAAACGGCAGATAATATCATCGGTAAATTTACACCCGTCAAAACTTCTACATTAAAATTTTTAGTCAAAAGAACGGATGCGTTACACGGCGTTCCACCAAGCATATCCGTCAAAATTAATGTTCCTTTATCATCATTTATTTTTTTGAGAATGTCACTAATTTTTTCTTGTAAACTTGCAAGATTCTCATTTTTTATATCCTGATCGATATAAAATAAATTTTCTTGTTTCCCGGCAATAACTTCCGCCGTTTTTATCAATTCTTTAGTTAATTCACAATGAGAAAGTATTAAAATATTTATCATCTTATTTCCCCTCTCAAAAAATTAAAAATTGCTCTTGATAATTTTACAAAATCATGATGGGCATACTGACTTTTTGATACAAAATTTTTTTTGATTATTTTTATTTTTTTATACTCTAATTTATCTATTTTTACCGGAATGGAATTTAACTTTGCATATCTTTCAACAATATGTTTGGGCAGTTTTCCGTTATTTACAAAAACGGCATCCAATATTTCCGGATAAGTATGCTGTATTATTGCATTTACATGATTACTTAACGTAAAATTCGATGTTTCTCCTACCTGTGTCATTATATTTGCGATATAAAGTTTTACTGCTTTCGATTTCTTTAATGCGGGAATAACACCGTCAAACAACAAATTAACTATAACCGAAGTATATAACGAACCCGGTCCCAAAATAATACAATCTGCTGTTGATATGGCATCAATAACACTTTGAGATACTTTTGCATTTTTGGGTTCTATTTCAACAGTCTTTATAGCACTTTTGCTTTTTGATATTTTCGATTCTCCGATAATTTTTTCACCGTCAACAAGAGTAGCTTTCATTTTAACATTGTCCAACGATACAGGCAAAACTCTTCCTTTAATCGCCAAAACATCACTCGCGTTTAATATCGCTTTATCAAATCCTCCGGAAATTGATGTAAGTGCCGTTAAAAATAAATTTCCGAAAGAATGATTAGATAAACCACCTTTTTTTGGAAATCTGTATTGAAATAATTTTGTTATTAGATTTTCTTCTTCGGCTAATGCAACAAGACAATTTCTTATATCGCCGGGAGGAAGCACACCCAACTCCTTTCTTAATTTTCCGGAACTTCCACCATCATCGGAAACTGTAACAACTGCCGTAATATCAACATCATAGGCTTTTAATCCTCTTAACAATGTTGAAAGCCCGGTTCCTCCACCAATTGCAACTATCTTATATTTTAAGCTTTTCTTACCCTGCACGAAGAATATCCCTATGATATAATTTTACTTTGTATTTATTCTTAACAAAAAACTTAGCAAGTTTTTCCGCCATCGCTACGGAACGATGTCTGCCGCCCGTACAACCTATAGCTATTGTTAATTGACTTTTACCTTCTTTTATATATCCGGGCATTAAAGATTTTAATAGTTCTGATATTTTGTTAAAAAACGTTTTATATTCTTTTTGTTTCTCCACATATTTTACAACTTCCAAATCTTTACCTGTTTTTGTTTTAAGCCCAGTAACATAATTAGGATTCGGAATAAATCTTACATCAAAAACAATATCTGCTTCAGCAGCAATTCCATATTTAAATCCGAACGACATTATAGATAAAAGTAATTGTCTGTTGCTTGACGATATACCTATCAATTGTGCAAGAATATTTTTAAGTTCTCCAATAGTTAAATTTGTTGTATCTATTTCCTGATCGGAAACTTTTCTTACAACTTCCATCTTTTTTCTTTCGGCAAGAATACCTTCTTTAACTATCATTCCTAACGGATGTTTTCTTCTCGTTTCGGAATATCTTTTTAACAATGTCGCATTATCTGCATTTAAGAAAAAGACTTTACTTTTTATTTTTTCTTTCTTTAACACGGCAAGAATTTCAGATATTTTATTAATATTTTTCCCTGCTCTCACATCTATACTTAAAGCAACATTCTTATATTCATTTCTGTTTTTTTTACATAACTGTATAAATTCAAAAACAAATTCCAACGGCATATTATCAACACAAATAAAGCCGAAGTCTTCTAAAATATTTAAGACTTGGCTTTTACCTGCTCCGGATATACCTGAAATAATTAAAAAATTATTTTTCATTTTTTGTGTTATTCATATGTTCCATCAATTTTTTACTCATTTCTAAAGCAGTGAAACATCCTTTATTTTT
>JAEEGL012979147.1_pt1 | contig 11652 bp, 9 predicted proteins | sample 9134231 | NCBI WGS metagenome assembly JAEEGL01 (sample SAMN16246548, study PRJNA631951) | gut metagenome | biome: gut microbiome; feature: rumen; material: fiber-attached | host: Bos | place: Iran: Karaj | collected 2018-10 | reverse complement strand
CCCAAAGGTGAATATCACGTAATAGGACGCCAAGAAGGAAATATCATATTGTTCGATAAGAAATTCGAATTACAATAGTTTTGATTTGTGTCTTCGTATGATACGACGAGGTTGATGGGGAGATGCGAATAATTTTGCATTTCTGCAATTATAATTCTTTTCGAATATTTTGTTCTCTATGCACAACGACAACCTGAACGGGAAATGTTTCTTTGACGTATTTTGCCAATTGTTCTGCAAAATACACCGAACGGTGTTGTCCGCCTGTACAGCCAAAGTTTATCATTAAATGTGTGAAATCACGTTCCATATATTTTTTAACGCTTTGCGAAGCGAGGGAATAAACACTATTAAGAAACTCTTCGCATTCGTTTGGGTAATTTGCAAAGAACTCAATTACAGGTTGTTGCGTGCCGTTTACGGTTGCGTATTCTTTGTATCGTCCAGGATTTGGCAATGCGCGGCAATCGAACACAAAACCGCCGCCATTTCCGCTCGTGTCCTCGGGATATCCTTTCTTAAATGAAAAACTTGTGATTTCTACGGTAAGCATTTTTATGAATTTTATTCAATCGTTAATACATCTAATTGATTTATGAGAGTAGAAAGATACGGAATGGAAATAAGTTTCTGAATCACAGGCAGTTGCTCCTTCAAATTAGCCAATGCTTGGGGAATACTTTGAATGAAATGTTCCTTTCGTTGTATGTATCCTCTAAATCCGTACGCGCCAAGGGTTTGTAAGATTCTGATAAAGACAAATCCTTGAAATTGCTCACGAAATTCTTTCTCGTCTATTGCAATGTGTTTTTTGAGTTCCTGAACGTAATATGAAAGCAGTTTTTCACGCGTTTCGTTCGACAGGTTTGCCTTTGCCTGATACAAAAGCGACACCACGTCGTATTGCAACGGCCCTTTCATTCCGCCTTGAAAATCAATGTAACCTAATTCATTGTCATTCAGCAAGATATTTCGTGCTTGAAAATCTCGGTACATAAAAAAGTCCCGTTTTGCCCGTTCGAGAAAATCAAGGATTGTTTCAAAATCTTCCTCTAACTTTTGGTCGTTACATTCTATTCCGCTGATTTTCAGGTAATAGTATTTGAAATAATACAAATCCCAGCGCATTGCCGTTCTATCAAACTCCTGACGGACAAAACAACGGGAGAAATCAATGTGTTTTCCGCCTTGTATTTGTATCTGTATCAAATCTTTAAGTATTCGTTGGTATAAGGTTTCGGTTTCTTCGGTGGAAAGTTGCTTTTTTGCCGTCAATACGTCGGTAGTGCCCAGGTCTGAGATAAGATATATCGTGTTTTCGTCGTTTATGGCAAACACTTCGGGAACGTTTATGCCAGATTCTTTGAGTTTCTTGCTGAAATACACGAACGTCTCATTTTCGTCGGGATTTGAGCCGTAGCACGCAAGAATGGGTGTTTCGCTCTTTCTGAATATTCTATAATAACAGCGTGACGAACCGGCGCCGGGTAGCAACTCTATTTTCTCGATAGGGGTGGAAAACCTTGTGTTGTAAAGTTGAATGACGTGTTCTTGTATCGTAATATTCATTTTTCCTTAATGATATCTTTATTATAATGCATTCATACTCAATATTTTGTGTTGTAGAGCAATGAAAATATCTTCTACTAATTGATTGTGTAAAAATAAAAAAAACAAGAAATCAATGATTGTTTCTGACGCTCTAATTCAACGAATTTTTTAATTCTGGATACATGTCGGTAAATTTCTCGTATTGCCAGCAGATAGTCATAATAATTTGAAAGTCAGATGTTTGTAGCAAAAAATCGTCGCTAAAATTGCAGAAAGCAATGAATCTGTCAAAATATTCGTCGGGAATGTGTGTCATTTCAACGACCATCGCCTTGTTGAATTTCTTGTTTATAATCAAGATATTTTCCTTGTGCGAGAGCAGTTCCGCTGCTTTTATCGCGTTTCGTGCGTGACGGTTGGTCGCATTGTATAATTCGGTGATAGCCCCCGTATAAGTGTAACTTAGTTGGCCGGGTTGATGATTGTTGACGGGCAAGAATGGCTCGTGTTCCAGGTTGAGTTGCAACGAGTCTTCGGTCGGTTTCATAGCCAACACTTTTTGCGTTAATTCTTCGTAGGAATAGGGGAAATATTTGGTAATGGCACCGATTTCGTAAATTTGAGGAATGAGGAAAATGTTTGCGTGATTGTCAATCGTCACAATGTGTTTTGCCCAATAATAGCCAATAAATGAGAAGATAAGCGTATCGCCAGGAAAAGAATATATTTCAAATGTTCCCGACGAATTCGACTCGGTGACGGTGTGCCGAGTGATGTTTTCCACATAGACGTGGGGCAATACGAGTTTCGTGTCGTTGTCGAACACTTTCCCCGAAAATATTTTCTGAGCAAATCCAACCGAAGTCAGACAGATGAGAATTACTATGGTACAGAATCTTTTCATTGAAAATATTGTCGTGCAAATATACAATTATTTGTCTTTGTTGATAACTAATGAAAAACTCCCCGTTATTGTTGGTGTAGTATCTACGATTGATTTATACCTTTGTTTGAATAATCAAAGTAAGTGATTAAATGGTTAAAATTGATTTTAAAACGATATTAGCCAAGATTTGGCACGTTGTGAAATCGGTTTTTCGTTGGTTTTGGGCTAAGGGAAAACCCGTGTATGTAAAAGCGTATCGTTGGCTTTTGTTCCTTATTTTGCTTTTGTTTTTGTATGTGACGGCGGTAGAAATCAACTTCTGCAACTTGTTTGGCTATTCTCCGTCGATTTCGGAGTTGCGAAATCCGAAACAGAATGTCGCGTCGGAGGTGTATTCGGCTGACGGTAAGTTACTTGGACGATTTTTCTATGAAAATCGCACGCCTGTGGAATACGACGACTTGTCGCCATTGTTGATAAAAACATTGATAGCAACCGAGGACGCTCGTTTTTATCAGCATCACGGCATAGATTTCAAGGCGTTGTTGCCCGTGATGAAGGATATGTTGCGTGGAAATCCTCGTGGTGGTAGCACTATTACGCAACAGTTGGTGAAGAATCTTTTCAAGACTCGCCACCAAGACCACGGTTTGTTGGGGAAAATTCCAGGTGTGAAAATGATAGTGGTCAAGTCGAAAGAATGGATTTCGGCGGTGCGAATCGAGATGCACTTTACCAAGGAGGAATTGCTTACCTTGTATTTCAATACGGTTGATTTCGGTAGTAATTCCTATGGCATTAAGGCGGCTTCCAAAACATTTTTCAATAAGTCGCCCAAAGATTTGGATGCCAATGAATGTGCCGTTTTGATTGGTATGTTGAAAGCTCCCACGGCGTATAGTCCCGTGTTGAATCCCGATCGCTCGTTAGACAGAAGGAATGTGGTGCTTGGCATTATGAAACGCGACAAGGTGATTTCAACTGACGAATACGTTCAGTTGGTGAAGGAGCCGATTCGTTTGCAATATAAGGTTGAAAGTCCTATCGAAGGTATTGCGAATTACTTCCGACAAGCCGTGTATGCGTATTTGAAACCGTGGTTGAAGGAAAACGACCTTGATATTTATTCCGATGGTTTACGGATTTATACCACGCTTGATTATACAATGCAGATGTATGCAGAAGAAGCAATGGCAAAGAACATGAAACGTGTGCAAAAACAGTTCGATGCGCATTGGAAAAATCAAAATCCTTGGATTGATGCCAACAAGAAGGAATTGCCGAATTTTATTGACAACGTGGTGCGTAAATCGTGGTATTACAGCCGTCTTGACGCAAAATATAAGGGTAATAAGGATTCTATCGATTATTATATCAATTTGAAAAAGCCACAAAAACTCTTTTCTTGGCACGGCGACATTGATACGGTGTGCAGTTTTGTGGAAGCTACAAATTATCTGAAACGATTCCTTCATTCTGGTTTGGTTGCCATCGACCCTGAAACAGGTGCCGTGAAAGCGTATGTGGGCGGTTTGGATTTCAATCATTTCAAATATGATAATGTGAAATCTATGCGTCAGCCTGGCTCTTCGTTCAAGACCTTTGTCTATACTGCCGCAATGGCAAATGGCTGGTCGCCGTGCGACAGTTTGGTCGATGCACCTATAACGATTCGCTATGAGGAAAAAGGCGAGAAAAAGACGTGGGTGCCTCGAAATGCTGACAGAACGTATGTTGGCGGGAACGTGGGCTTGAAATATGCATTTGCTCATTCCTTGAATACCATCAGCGTTCAACTGACGCAAAAAATCGGCGTGGAGACGGTCATAAACCAGGCACACGAAATGGGTATAAAATCTCCGTTGGATACTGTTCCGTCCATTTGTCTTGGCTCGAGCGACGTTTCGCTGCTGGAACTTACCGATGCCTATTGTCCTTTGCTGAACAATGGCTATCGCGTTGAACCAATGTTTGTTACACGCATAGAAGACCGTGAGGGAAATGTGTTGAAAGTTTTTGAGCCCGAAAAGGAGAAAATTCTTGATTCGGTGACGGTTTTCCTGATGCAACAGATGTTTATCGCTTCGTTACGTGAACCATATGGCACGACGCAGAATTTGTTCAGTTACAAATTGTTTAACTATGAAACCGATTTTGGCGGAAAAACGGGTACGTCATCGAATTACTCCGATGGCTGGTTTGTGGGCGTTACGCCTCATTTGGTCGTAGGTTCGTGGGTAGGTGCCGAAGAACGATGCGTGCATTTCCGTACGTCGTCGTTGGGCGAAGGTGGAAAAACGGCTTTGCCAATGTACGGTTTATTTATGGAAAAAGTCATTGCTGATACAAGTTTTGCACAATATAGAGGTCGATTCCCACGTACATTGCGCGGTTTGAAAAATCGTCCATATTCTTGTCACACGCTGTTTGTGCCAAAAGATTCTGTATCAGTCGATTCTGTTGGTCATACCGATGGCGTCGATGAAGAAATTACTATAAAAAAATAACAGGTATGAAAAGATTGTTAAGTGTTTTAGTTGTTGTTTGCTGTACCTCGCTTGTAATGGCACAAGAAGCGTATTTTGACATGTATAAGGCGAAAGATTGGGATAAATTAGAGAAGAAAATCGTTCCCGCATTGCAAAAACAACCCAAAAACATTGTGGTCAATTACGTTGCGGGATTGATGTATGCTCACGAGGAATATCCCAAGGTAGATTACGATAAATCGTATAATTGTTTGGTGACGTCGAAATTGGAATTGGCTCGTTTGTCGGCTGAAGAACGAAATAAGTATTCAAAATATGTGACGCAGAAAAAGATTCAAACGGCGTTGGATACAACGTGTAATCGCCTGTATGACAAAACAATACATTCAAATTCCATTGGTGCATGCAACGCATTCTTGAATAATTACAAGAAAGCGAAACAAGATTTGATTGATGGCGTGATAGCGTATAGAAATACTTTGGCGTTTGTGGATGCACAGAAGCAAAACACGGCGGAGGCATATCAGTCCTATGTAGTGAATTATCCTAATGCAGCCGAGGTGTCCGTGGCAATGAAGCGACGTGATAAATTGGCATACGAGGATGTTCTCAAAAAGAATACGTGCGAGGCGTTTATGGCGTACATAAAAAATTATCCAAATAGCGAATACACGCCGCAAGTACAACAATTGTACGTTGACAAAATTTTTTCGGAAAAAACTGGTGGCGGAACATATTCAGAATATGAACAATTTGTGAAGGCAAATCCTAAAAACAAGATGGCTGTTCCTGCAATTCGTAAAATGATGGAACTTGCTAAAAGTCAGAATGATATGGCTCTTATGATGAAGACGGTGGAATATAGTCGTGATATTGATTTTGAGCATACATTGTATGATTTTTATAAGGAATTTACCCGTGATGGTGAATCGCTTACCTTGTATTATTTTTGTGATTTATACCCACGCACTTTTTTGGACACCTTGGTTGCAAAAGATGTGAAAATAGCGGCGAAAGGTGATGCATTGGAACTTATTGAACCTTACGATTCCGCAAAATCTTATCGGTTGTTCACGGAATACATAAAAATGGCGGCACCAAAGGATAAGGCATTTGTCGTTCTACAAAAGCTGATTTCTGCTGATGTGGCTGCAAAAAATTGGAAGAAAGCATTGAAGACGGTGAATACCTATAAGCCATATTTTGGCAATAACAATAAGGAAATCAACAATTTAATTCAAATCTTGTCGGCTACCGATGATAAAACCGTCACGCTTCAGGAATTTCCTTCCACTATCAATACGAAAGAGGGAGGCGAATATTCACCCATAATCACTGCCGATAATAAATATCTTTATTTCTGCGGAAAAAATCGTCCCGATAATATTGGTGGCGAAGACATTTTCGTCTCGGAATGGCAAAATGGCGACTGGGCGAAGCCCTCACTCGTGAGGGAATTGTCAACGCCAATGACGAATGAGGCGGTCATTAGTGCAAGTACCGACGGAACGAAACTCATATATTTCAAGGAAGGGGTCATTTATTCGTCGGAAAAGGGTTCCATGGGTTGGGAAGAAGGCAGAAGCGTTTCCGATGCCATCAACAATGCCCGTTGGTCGGCCGATGCAATGATTACAAGCGACGGAAATGCTATCATTTTTGCTTCGGTGCGCGATGAAGGATACAATCTGTTTAGCAAACAAAATGCGAGTCTGGGTGTGTACCACGGTGCCATTCATCATCAATCCGATATTTATGTGTCGCTTAAGACTGACAAAGGCTGGAGCAAACCAATAAATTTGGGGCCGACAATCAATACTATTTATACCGATAGAAGTCCGTATCTACATCACGATATGAAAACCCTGTATTTTAGTTCCGACGGTCACGGTGGTTTGGGAAATTTAGACGTGTTCGTTTCCACTCGTTTGGCCGACACATGTTGGGATTGTTGGAGCGAGCCAATAAATTTAGGTAAGGAAATAAATTCTTCGGAAGAAAACTGGGGATATAGAATCGCACCCAATGGTAAGGATTTTTATTATGCAGCACGCGAAACTGGTGCAAAACAAAATGACTTGTGGTACATAACCATTCCCGAGAAATATCGTCCTGAAGCCGTGGTGAATGTTACGGGAAAAATCACCGACAAACAAGGGAAACCCATTGAAACACAGATAGTTTGGGAAGATTTGACTTCGGGTGATATGGTCGAGAAATCACAGTCTGACCCTGTGAATGGTAATTATTTTGCCGTGTTGCCCAACGGAAAAATGTATGGCTATTATGTTGAAGATGAGAGATTTTATCCTCAAGCGCAAAATATAGACCTGACGAATGGCAAGTCGGCTCAAACGGTGACGAAAGATATTGTCGTTACGTCGTACAAGGAAATGAAGGAAGAAAAGGCTGCCGTTCGCTTGAATAATTTGTTTTTCGATACCGACAGAAGTGACTTGTTGCCATATTCAATTCCTGAATTGAAACGCGTTGCCAAAATATTGAAAGCAAATAATTTACGGGTGGAAATCGCAGGCCATACTGACAACGTGGGTGACGATAATTATAATATGAGTTTATCGTTACGACGTGCTGAGTCCGTCAAGGCATTTTTGATTCAAGAAGGGTGTGACGAAACGCTTTTAGAGGTTGTCGGCTATGGAGAATCAAAACCGGCAACGACAAATGATACAGAAGAAGGTCGTGCAAAAAATCGACGAGTTGAGATGAGATTTTTGTAATGTACTTATTTCTCGTAAAGTTTTTGTAACTTATTGAAATCAAGTGTGTTGAAAGTGGAACGCTTTATGTACATACAAAGTACGTCGCAATTGTTTTTGTAATATTCCGTCCAGCCAAAAATGCAGTAATCTATTGATTCATCGGAGAATACACCAGAAAGAATGGATAAGATTGCTTTTGCATCAAATGACTTCATAATATAGAATGAACTTTCGCCCATTACCTTGTTGCGGATGGAAATTTCTCCCGTTACGATGTTGGCAAGGGTATAAACAAATACGGCAGGCGAGGGATAGTAGTTTTCGCTGTCTTGTATTGTCTTTTGATATGCCGTGTCGTCATCGAGCGAGGAACTGCTGTTGCAACAAACCACGGCAATATTTTCTTTTAAAGTATCTCTTTCAAAATCAGTTGCTTGCAAGGTGAGTTCTGCACCTAAAAATCCTGCTTTTGCAAGGTTGTCCATTTTGAAGAATTTGGGATACGAAATGGCCTTCGAGTGATAAATGTCGGTCAACCACGAGGAATCAGTGCGAGTTATGTTCTCTTCCGTGCCGTTTACAATGACTTTGTCGTTGGTTATCCTGCAATATGATAGTAGTTCTAAATTCATTATTCGGTAACTTTTGTGAAAAGTAATGCTGCGTTGCTTCCTCCAAATCCGGAAAGGGCTTTAATGAACTTGTTTTCGGTACAGCGCTGGTTTTCCATGATGGAATTGATTGGCGCTACAGTGCCACGTTCTGTTAAGTTGTTGACTTTCAGTACGGTATTGTCAATGATTGCCAATGATGAAATTATCGATTCCAATACGCCAGCAGCTCCCAATGTGTGACCGAAATATGCTTTGAGACTGTTGATAGGTCTGTCTTGCAACAGTGCACTCGTAAGAGCCAACGATTCCATGTCGTCGTTGTAAGCCGTTGCTGTGCCATGTGCGTTTACAAAGGCAATTTCGGAAGGCAAGGCGTTTCTCATCGCTTTTTTCAAGGCAAGATAAAGCCCGGCTCCTGTGCGCGACGGACCCGAAATGTGATTGGCGTCGTTCGCCATGGCTCCGTTTGTGAGGATTATGCTATTTTGAGGCAACGATTTTTCTGATTTTCCATAAATGATAGTTGCAGCCGCCTCGCCTAAATTCAATCCGACACGATTCTTATCGTATGGCTTGCACAATTCTGGCGAAAGCGCCTTAAACGATTGAAACCCTGAAACAATAAATTTTGAAAGCATGTCGGCACCTACTGCGATTACCATGTCGCAATTGTTGTTTTTTAGTATTCGCATAGCGGCGATTTGCGCAGAAGCACCTGATATACAAGCGTTTGAAATGACGATTGGCTCGTTGGTGTTTCCAAAGAATTGAGCGATAATTTCTGCCGATTTCCACAAAAAAACTCGCTCTTCGGGAAACCCCTGCAAATCTTCTAAAAGATGAACGTTCCCTTTGGTTGTCGATAGAATGAATTGAACTTTCGGGGATTTGGGGTTTATGTCGGTCTTTTGTAGTGCTTTTGCCACACTCACAATCGCCATTTTCTCAAATTTGGTATATTGGATGTTTGTGTTGTTAATCTTCTCAAATTCCGCATTTAACAACTCATCGTTAACCAGTGCACCGACAAACGGCTCAGGCAAGTTAAACGTATTTTCCTGTAATCGGAGATTTGTCTTTCCCGCTTTTACGGCGTTGTAATTGTCTTCCGAAGAAAAACCGAGCGAAGAGACTATATTATGTGAAATCTGATAAATCATTAAAATTGCGTATCCATTGTTGTGAATTCAGCGTCGCATTCGTTTGACACAGAATCAATTATCTCTTGCTTTAATTTTGTTGTGTCGGCAATAGCCTTGACTTTCTCATACACGCAATCACAGTAGGCTGGCGTTTTGTCTCCGTAAAATATAGCGTTGTTTTTGTCTTTCAGACATGTTTCCTTGACGCTTTCGGGAGAGGGCGAACAAGCAACTCCAAACGCTAATAGCAGTGCAAATAATATGAATTTCTTCATTGTCAGTTTTATTTTGTGCGAATTTAGTTTTTTTTTCAGAGTGTTATAACTTGTTAAATAAAAAAACGCAACTTATTTATGAAACAGTTGTTGAATCTGTATTTTAGTTGCAAATAAATTTAAGAATGTATTATGGAACAACAAACTGATACTGAAAAAGTTACGTGTTTGATTATTGGTAGCGGACCTGCTGGTTACACGGCGGCAATTTATGCTTCGCGTGCAAACTTACATCCTGTTTTGTATGAAGGAATGCAAACGGGTGGACAATTGACCACAACGAACGAGGTGGAAAATTTTCCTGGCTATCCTAACGGCGTTTCGGGTACCGAAATGATGGAGGATATTCGTAAACAGGCATTGAAATTCGGTGCTGATATTCGCGAAGGAAACGTGACATCGGTGGTTTTGACCGATTCTGAGAAAAAAGTTGTTGTTGATAGCAAGAAAGAAATAGAAGCACAGGCAGTCATTATTGCAACTGGTGCGTCGGCGCGCTATTTGGGCTTGGAAAGTGAACGCAAGTTCCGTGGTATGGGGGTTTCGGCTTGTGCGGTGTGCGACGGTTTCTTTTATAGAAAACAAACTGTTGCCGTTGTTGGTGGTGGTGATACCGCTGTGGGCGATGCTCTCTATTTGGCAGGAATTGCAAATAAAGTGTATTTGATTGTTCGCAAAAATTATTTGCGTGCATCAAAGGTTTTGCAAGAAAGGGTGAAAAATACGCCAAACATTGAAATTTTGTTCGAGCACGTGACGAAGGAAGTGCTTGGCGACGATAGCGGTGTGACGGGACTTTTGCTTGAAAAACAAGGAAAGGAATCTGTTCAAATTGATGTTACTGGATTGTTTCTCGCTATTGGTCACCAACCAAATACCGCTATTTTCAAGGATTATATCTCGTTGGACGAAAACGGTTATATCGTTACCGAAGGTAAGGGATCACAAACCAACGTGAAAGGTGTGTTTGCGTGTGGCGACGTGCAAGATCCTATTTATCGCCAAGCAATTACGGCTGCAGCTTCGGGCTGTAAGGCCGCCTTGGATACGGAAAGATATTTGCAGTCTTTGTAATTATTGCGAATCTTTCGCCTTACTCTTATTTACAAGGAATACGCCCGTAAATACAAGTATTGCGGCAAGGATTTTTTGCCACGTCATAGCATCCATTCCAATTATGATGCTGACAATTGACGCAATAAATGGTTGCACGTAGGCATACATACTAACAATGGTCGGACGAAGATTTTTTTGCCCGATGGGAACAAGAAAATAGGCTATGAACGTCGCACAAATCACAGTAAACGCTAAATTCCACATAAATTCAGAAGTGAGCAATGTGTAGTCCGTGGTAATCATCTCTTTGATATTGAACGGAATAGCGATGAGCATCGAGAACAAAAACATCCATTTCATAAATGTGATGGTTCCGTATTTTTGCACCAATGGTCTGAACGCACCTAAATACAAGGCAAAAAAGAGACAGTTGCATATCATCAAACATAAGCCTAATGGATGACTGTGTTCCACGCCGTTGGGCGTATGTACGCTGTTCAAAATCAACAAAATAACGCCGACAAAACTAAGTCCCACGCCGCCTGCTTTTTTGAACGTGATGGGTTCTTTTAGGAAAATGGCGGCAATAAACATTGTGAATATTGGCGTAAGTGTGGTAATGATTGCCGCATCAACGGGCGTGGTGATTATCATTGCCTTGAGAAAACTCATCTGGGTGAGAAACAATCCCAACATTGACGCAAGAAAAATTTTCGGCAAATCTTTTTTGTCAACTTTTTCTTTCGGTAGAAAAAATGAAACAATCCAAAAACAGATAGTTGCTCCCAATGCTCGCAGAAAGAATATTCCGATAGGGGAGATTACTCCAAATGAAACAAGATTCTTGCACGTGATGATGTTGAACCCGAAAATGCTGTATGCAAGGAATATCGCTATGTGACCAATGAGTTTGTTG
>JAEEGL012937403.1_pt1 | contig 11652 bp, 6 predicted proteins | sample 9134231 | NCBI WGS metagenome assembly JAEEGL01 (sample SAMN16246548, study PRJNA631951) | gut metagenome | biome: gut microbiome; feature: rumen; material: fiber-attached | host: Bos | place: Iran: Karaj | collected 2018-10 | reverse complement strand
AGGAGACCATTTATCAATACTTAAACAATTTAATTTTAAATTATTTTCCATATCAAATAAATTATCAAAATATTTTCCAGAAACATATGAAATTAAAGGAGGAACAAATGGATATTCTTCTAAAAAAATAATTTGTATTTTAAATAATTCTTTAAATTCAACATACATTATAAAATCTTTTCCATTATCTTTTAAAGAATATGGTGAAATTTTTATATCAAATTTTCCTGTTGTTAATCTTTTATTTTGAAATTCTACTAAATCATTTTTTATTCTTGCTTCGGCTTGTGAAAAAACATATGGTTTATTTATTGTATGAAAAACAGGAAAAATTTTATTATTTATTTTTATATTTTTTTCATTATCCATATCAATATCTTCATCCATTTAAATTTATTAAAATAAATCATTATTTTTTTCCATTATAAAAAAACTATTTCTTAAATTAAAATTAAAAATTAAAAAAAATAATAAATTACTTAATAATGATTTTATATATGTTATAAATATTCATACAATAAAATAACACTGATTATATTATATATATTTATAAAAGAATAATTCAAATATACCTTAACAATCAATATTATAATTCAAAAAATTAAACATGTTTTACAATAACAAATATTATCTTTTTTTTTCATTTCATTTTTTTTTTCAATCATATATGAACTTTCAATTAATATTACTTCTGCAATTTTATCAGAAGAAATTTGGTCAATAAAAGTAACTTTATGATTCTTTGTTCCTTTGATAATTTTATTACCTAAAGCATCAATTCTTGAATTTGAATAATTAGTTTTTAATCTATTATCTAATAAAAGAATTGAAGATCTTGATCTTCTTGTTTTATTTGATGAATTTTTAGTGCTTAAAATATCAAAAGAACCTGAAGTTACTTTTGAATTTCTTCTTTTATCTCTTTCTGGATCTATTAATGATACTTTTTTTGATTGAGATGAATTATCTGTTAATAAATTATCCATTTTAAATCTTACATTTCTTGAATTTGGTCTTGACATATTATTTTTTTGGTGTTTAATAATAATTATTAATATTATTATAAATTTAGATTATTTTGTTTTGTTTATTTTTCTTTTAAAAATTATTTTATATATCAATGTTTTTTGGAAATGAATTTTGCACTTTAAAAATGAAAGAAAGTGGTTTTTTATATCTAATTTATAAATACATTAATAACAGGAATTTAAAAAAATTAATAATTAAATAAAGTCAAATTATAAATAGATTATAATAATTTTTTATTTATTTTTTCTCTCTTTTTTTCTATATTTTTAATTTACTAATTTAATCTTCTATACTTTCAAACAATTCTTTTTCAACGATATCTAAATCAAGTTTTAAATCATCTTTTTCTATTTTTATATTTTTAATAACCTCAATTAATATATTTAGTATTTTTTCTTCACTATAAAATTGAATCCATTTTAATAGAGGATTTATATATAATGTATTTAATAAGTATCTTGGTTCGCTTTTTTCAAATATTTTTTTAATAATAATAAAACATTTTGTCAAACCGAATTTCCCTTTTGATAAAATTTCAATTACATTATTTTTAACTTTTTCACATAATTTAAAGTTTCTATATAAAGGATATATTAATAATCTTCTATAACAACTTATTATTAAATTTTTTATTAATTCATTTAAAATATCAAAAGAAATATGTTTAGATTGAGAATAATAATTTTTATTAAAATCAATTAAATTTGAAAGAGTAGAAGATAATTTATTAATAGTCCATCCACTTTCAGAAGAATGTTCAAATTCAGTAGTAATACAGTCATAAATAAATGCAAATAGAATATCAATAATATTTAAATAAAATTTCAAAGAACAAAAATTATTATTATTATGATTTAAATTATTAATCATTGAATCTAAATTAACTTTATTTACTTCTTTTAATATTTGTAATTCATTTTCATTAAATAACATTTCATTCTCCTGAAAATTATCTTTAGAAATACTTTTCATAAATTCAATATTACTTAATTTTAAAATATTATTAAAATTTTCATCATAAAAATCACTTTCTTTATCCTCTAAAAATAAATCAGAAACATAATGTTCAGCATCAAAATTTCTAATTTCTTCTTCTAATTTAGCTAAATATCTAAATTTAATTGGAATTTTTTTTGGATTTATATCACAAATTTCTAACATATCTTCATTTCTTTTATCAAATACATCTATAAAATAATTATTAAATCCATAATAGTAATCCTCAATGTTTTTTCCTGTTATATTTGGAATAATTTCTTGATTTTCTTCTTTTGAATATTGATTAAATAGAAATTCATTTAATTCCTTTAAATTTGATATTGGTATTTTACATCTTTCTTCAAGTTTATTATTCAAATTTGAATTAATTTCTTCAATTTTTGTTATTTGATTTGAATTTTTTTTTGGATTTTCTAATAAAGTACTAAGTAGATTTAAATTAGTAAAATTTTTTCCTGGTTCTAATTTCTCTAATTTACATGTTAATAATTGATTTTCTAAATCATATTTAAATGAATTATTTTCTGATTCACTTTTTAATTTATCACTTAAATATATATTTAAATGATATGGTTTTAATGTAAATCTAAAATTATTATCTTCTATGAAATAATCAAATTCAGAAATTTTTATATATTTAACTTGAGCTTTTATTATTATATAATTTTCATCTTGATCAATTTTGAATAAAGGTGTAATCATATTTCTTCAAAAAGAGATAAAAAAATTAAAATTTTGAATTTAATAATTTTTGAGTAAATAATATTTCATATTATTAATTTAATTAAAATTTTATAAAATTTATTAAAAAATGTTTTACTTTATATAAAAATATTGTTATTTTAAAATAAATAACAATTTAATTTTCATTTTAATATTTTAAATTTTATTTATTTTATAATTGATTTATTAAACTTCTTCATCAGTATCAACATCAGAATCTCCTTCATTTAAATCATTAGGTGAGTCTTCTAAATTATTACAATAAGATAAAATTTCCCTAATTATAGTTTTATATTCCTTTTCTTTTAAATTATTTTCAGGTAATTTATCTAATTTATATTTAGCATTAAAATATTTTTCTCCTACTTTCTTTTTTCTTAAATCTTTTTTAAATTGTTTTTCATTAAAATCTTTAAATGGATATTTTGTAGTAATTAATGTGAAAAATTCTTTTCTAGATTTTTTAAAAGCATCATCTAATTCTTTAAATATTTCAGGATGTGTAGATTTGAAATTTTCAGAAAATTCAGAATTTTCCATTTTACCTTGTTCCTCTAATAATTTATCTCTAAGTTCTGAATTTTTTTGATACCAATCTTCTTGATATAAATTATCTTTATATAAAACATCTTTGATAAGTTCTTCAACTCTATTACATAAATCTAATATTTTTTTAACAGGATAAATTTTTGTTTTTCTAAAAGATTGAGCTAATTTTGCTAAACATAAAGCTTCAAATTCAATATTATTTTGATTTTGAATTTCAATTAAACATGTTCTATAAATATCCATTGATGAAAATAATAAATTTTCATCATCATTATTATTTATTGCTTTTTCTAATAATTCATCCCCTTCTTTTATTCTAAATAAAAATTTTATATGATTTAATAATAATATAATTTGATCTTTAATTTCAGGAGGAAAATTTAATTGTTTAATTGATAATTTTTGTAAATCAAATTCTAAAATTGATTTATTTTCAAGTAAATTTTTCCTAGATTTAATACATTCATTAATCCTTTCACAATGAAAAGTAATAATTAAAAATGCAGATTTACTATAAACATCCTTATTAATTTCTAAACTATTTATAAAAGATAAAGGAATAATTTGAGAATGTTTATTTAATAATGTTAAATAATGATTTAAACTTTTATTTACTTTTTCAATATAACTATCATTAATATAAATTGAAGAAGAAAGTGAATTTCCATAACAATTAATTAATGATAAAAAATAATCTTGAAATTTTTCTAAAACAAAACTATTTTCTAAATCATTATCATTAATTGATTTTAAATAAGCTTCATATGCAATTTCTAATTTATTTGAAATATTCATTCTATCTAATTCATTTGATGAATCTAATAAAGCTTTTCTTAATTCTTTAATATCTTTATGAATATTTATTTTTTTTTCAGGATGTTCTGATTGATAAATCTCAGTTCTAATTTCATCAGTTAATTCATTTTCATTTGTATCTAATCTCATTATACTTTCAATTTCTCTTTCTGTTAAATTTCCTGTATCATTTATTATTTTCATTGTCTTTGGAGTTCCACTTGAAACTTCTTTTGCAGTAACATGTAATATTGAATTTTCATCAATTTCAAAAGTAATATCAACTTTAACTTCTCCAGCTTTTCCCTTAGGTAAATTTTCTAAATTAAATTCTCCTAATTTATGATTTAATTTATATTCTTCACTTTCACCTTCATAAATATCAATATTCATAGTTTTTTGATTATCAACAACAGTAAAATAACTTCTAGTTTTTTTAATAGGTAAATTAGAATGTTTCTTAATAATAACACTACTTTTCCCAGAATATAATCCAGTACTTAAAGATAAAGGATTAACATCAATTAAAATTAAATCTTCTAATTTTTCATTATATTTATCAGTTAATATTGCAGCTTGAACTGCAGCTCCATATGCGACTACTTCATCAGGATTAATTGATGAGTTTACGTTTGTGTTTGGAAATATTTCTTTCATCATTTCTTTTAATTTTGGTATTCTACTTGAACCACCAACGAATAATAATTCTGATATTTTTTTATTTTGTACTTTTTTATTATTTAAACAATCTTTTACTATATCAATACACTTTTCAAAATGATCTTTACAAACTTCTTCAAATTCTTGTCTTGATATTTTAATTTCTAAATCTTTCTCATTAATAAAACCATCAATATAAATTGTAGTTTCTATTGAATTTGATAAAATTCTTTTTGCTTTCTCACAATGTGTTTTTAATCTTAATAATTTATTTTTATATTTATCTTGATTAAGATCAATTTCTTCACTTTCTTTAAATTTCTTAACACATAATTTAACTAATTCATTATCAAAATCTTCACCACCTAAATGACAATCACCATTAGTAGCAATAACTTCAAAAGAATCTTTTTCAAGACATAAAATAGATACATCAAAAGTTCCTCCTCCTAAATCAAAAACAATAACATATTCTTCATCATCTTCTTTCATTTTTTTATTTAATCCATAAGCAATTGCAGCAGCAGTTGGTTCGTGAATAATTCTAATTGGATTTAATCCTGCAATTTTTGCACTTTGTTGAGTTGCTTTTGTTTGAACTGAATTAAAATATGCTGGAACTGTAATTACTACATCATTTATTATTTTTTTATCTTTTGAGGTTAAATCCTTATTTATATTTGATTCTCCTATTTCTTTCATTTTTTGAAGAATTTTTGCGGAAATTTCTTCTGGATAAAATTTTTTTGTTGTATTATTGTATGTTACTTCAATTTGAATTCTATCTTCATTATCTCCTTTTATTGTATATGGTAAATTTTTCATATCTTCTTTTACTGATTCATCTGTTATTTTACGACCGATTAATCTTTTTACGTTAAAAATTGTGTTTTTTGGATTTCGAATTAATTCTACTTTTGCTGATTCACCAAATAATTCTTCATCTAGGAATGATATTATTGATGGGGTTGTTGTTTGTCCTTCATCATTTTGGAGAATTTTAACATCACCATTCATCCAGGCACCGATTACTGAATATGTTGTTCCTAAATCTATTCCTATTGCTGGAATTTTTTTTGACATTTTTTTTTTTGTAAATTAATCTATTTTTGTAATATTTATTAGATAGGAAAAAAATTTTATATATTTTAAATTAATTATTTTAATATTCAATTGGAAATTATTTTTATTAAAATGAAAGTATTAACTTTTGTCATTCCCTGATTTTTAATTTATTGTTTTAATTAAATTAAATTATTATTTTCAAAATAATTGTTTTTACAATATCATAATTAAATATGAATATATAAGATATATTGATTTACAATTACTTATAAAATCTCAAAATTATTATTAAAAGTAAAATAAATAAATTAATAAGAAATATATTTAAAAAATATTTAAATTTTTTTGCTAATCATTTATTATAGTAAAAAATTATAAAATCAATAAAAATGTTTAAAATGAATGAAAAATGCCAAAACACTGAAACAGCAATTAAATTATTAAATCAATATGCGGACTCTTATCATCAATTAGAAGAACAAAATAAATTTTTAAAGAAAGAAAATAGTGATTTACAACAAAATCTTCAAATAAATAAAGAAATTATACAAACTTTTTTTAAAAAATCTCCAATAGATAAAAAAGTTGATTTATTTATAGAAAAAACTAAACAAGAAAATAAACTTTTATTAGAACAAATATCAGATTTAAAAAAAGAAAATAATAAACTTACAAAATATTCAAATCAAATAAATAAATATCAAAATGATATTGATATTGCAAATAGTAAAATTTTTATGTTTGAAAATTTAATTATGGAAAAAGAAAATGTAATTTCAAATTTAAATAAAAAAGTATTAATGTATAAATCAAAAGATAAAAATAACTTAAATGAAGTTTTTATTGTAAATCCATCACAAGTAGTAAATAAAATTAATGAAAATCTACAATTATATAAAGATATAAATCAAAAATTAGCAAATCATATCAAAACATTAAAATTAGCATTAAGTAAAAAAGAAAAAGAATTATCAAAAATGGAAAAAGAATTATATAAATATAAAAAAGAAGTTTCTCAATATAAACAACAAAAAAATAATGTTGAAATAATTACTCAATTAAATCAATATCAAGCAATGAATAGTTCATTAAATAGAAGTACAATTAGTAAAAGTCAAAATACAATTCATAATCAATATAGTGATAATTTTCATACATTAAATTCATCAAAAAGTATAAATAATTTAAGAGGAAAAAAAAAATCATTATATAATGAAATTGAAAGATTAGAAAATGTAAATAAAAATGCAAAAGAAATTACAGAAAAACAATTTGATTTAGCTTCTGAATGGTATGAAACATTAAAACATTGTAATATGACACAAGAAGAATATGTAAATTTTTGTAATAATAAATTTACTATTAGATTAACTGATATTATTGAATATTTATATAAATTTCTTATTGATAAAAATATCCAAATTAAATTATTAAGTGAAGAAAATAATTATTTAAATAGTGAAAATTTAAATTTAAATAAATTGAATTTAGAATTACAAGAAAAATGTGAAAAAAAAGTAAAAAATACATTAAAAGATGATAATTCAACATTTGTAAATGTAGATAATAATATTACAAATAATAATATAAATATAAATATGATGATGGATTATATGAAAGAAGTAAAACAAAGTATGACATCAAGTGAATTTAGAGATGGAATGATAATAGATCAATTTGATATTAATAGTGATATTAATATTTTTAGTATTAAAAATAGTAAAGTTAATAGTGAAAGAGAAAATATTACAAATGGAATTAAAACACAAAAATCTAATATTGCAAAAGATATTCCTTCTTTAAATAATATTAAAAAAATTACTAATGATAGTAAAACAAGTAATGGGGCTACCGAAAATTTAAAGATAAATTTTGAAAAAGATAAAAATAGAGATAATAAAAAAAATAGTGTTAGATATAAACCAAATGAACATATTTCAAATTAATTTTTACAGAAATAAGAAATAATTGAATATAAATTGAATTTTCTATTTTTTTAAATTTTCTAATATATATATTTAATTTTTATATTTTATTTTTGATATGTAATAAAAAAATTTTTCTAAATTAAAATTTATAATTTTTCTAAAAATAAATGAATTTTCTTATGAAATTTAATCAAAAAAAAAAATTTTAACATAATATAATAATGATTGAAAAAAATGCAGATATACAAATTGATATTAATTCAATTGATAAAATAAATTTATTTAAAGTTCCATTTGATAGTCATAAAGTAATGAATATTACTAATCATATAAAAAAAAAGTTATCAATATTAGATTTTGAAAAAGAAAAACTTCAAAATTTTTCATCAGTTGAAAAGAAAAAAAATCAATTTGAAATTCAAACAACAAAATTTTCTGGTATAAATGATATAAAAAGAAAAACAAAAAAATCAAAGAAAATAAGACCATTTACAAATATTTTAAAAAAAAGTTCTTTAACTAAACTTTATAGTCAATTAAGTAGTAAAAATAATTCTAAATTATTTAATTTAAAAAGAATTAGTATGAATAAAAGTCAAAAACAATTGTCATTATTTGATAAAAAAAATTCTCCAAAAAAAAATAAAGATATTTTTATAACTGAATCAAATAAAAAACCAAGTTTATTACATTTAACATCTAATTTTTCTTGCAATAATTCTGATTTAAATGTAATGCAATTTAATGGTTTTTCTAATAATAATTCATTTTCCAGCGAAAATATACAAATTATAAGTAATACTAGTAAAACTTATAGTTATGATTTTAATGATATATGCTTAGATTTAAATAATAATAATGTAAATAATAATTTAAATAATAATTTTGATAATTCTAGTAAGAATAATAATTTGAGTCAAGAAAATAGTTTAATGTATAATATTAAATTAAGAAGAAGAAATATCCCTCATCCAATATATAAACATATAAATGAAACATTACAAAATTCAAAAAAAATTAAAAATGAAATTATGAATTTATCAAATTCATATTCTACAAATAAACCTTTTAATAATTCAGATAATGATATTAAATATTATGCAAAAAATATTCCTTTAGAAAGAAAAGAAAAATATTTTATTTATAATTTAGGATATTATTTATTTTTAGATCCAAAAAATCAAAATTCTCTTACATCAACTAAAACAATATCATTATTAAATCCAGTATCATCTTTTATTTTTAAAGACAAAATTGAAAAAAATATGGAAATAAAAATAAAATATATTCCATTAGATAAATTTAAAATAATATCCGATAAATCATATAGTTATAAATACCAAAAACCAAATTGGGTAGACAAAAAAAACATTCAATTAAACAAAGGTTTTAAAAATATATACAAACAATTAGAAAAAAATAAACTAGATCTAAAAAAAATAAAAAAAAAGCACAATTTTTAATAATAAAAACAAAATTCAAATTTTTAATAATATTTTTATAAATACTTAAAAAAAAATAAATTTTTATTATATTAAAATAATTATATCAAAATATTAACAAGCATAATTAGTCTAGTGGTAGGACAACAGCTTCCCAAGCTGAAAACCCGTGTTCGATTCCCGGATTATGCAATTTTTTGTTTTAAAATATTTGATTAATAATTTTTATTCTTTATAAAATTAATAATTATTGAAATATATAATTAAAAAAAACTATTTATAAAATTACCCAAAAAAATTTGCTATTTCAAGATTTAACATACGAGATAATTTTTCTTCAATAGAATTTTTTTTTTTCATTTCTAAAATTTTAGTATAACCATTTGAAAAATCATCTAATTCTTGTTTTGTAAATTCTGTATTATATAGTTTTGGTAATAAATCAATTAAATTACATTTATAACTTGAAATTGATATATATGGTTTTGAAAGAAATTTTAAAATTGTATTTTGATATGGTTCAAATAAAATATAATTAAATAATTCTATCATTTGCATTTTTGAAAAATAAATATGAATATCTAAATTATTAAATAAATTATCTACTGATTTTTTCATATATTTATTTTTTTTTGATAAATTACCTCTTGATAAATTATTACAAAATATATATATTAATACTTCATTTAAATTATAAATTAATGATATTGATGTTCTTTTCTTTTTTATAAAATTTTGAATTTTTAAAGGATTAAATTTAAAATTAAATGAATTTCTTGATTTATGGAAATCTAAAGACTTTGATTTTGCATTTGTGTTTATATTTATTGTATTTATATTATTTTCTAAATTATCATTTTTTAAAAAAAGCATTGATTCATTTTTGTCATTTAAAATTTGATTTATTTCTTTTTTATCATCTTTATGATTAAGAGATAAAATTTTTTTATGTAAATCTGGTTCTGATTTATTTTCTATAAATGGCATTTTTTCTTTAAAAAATTTTACTTGTTCAAATTTATAATAATTTTTCATATTCATTTTTTGAGCTTTTAATATTTTTGATATTTTTAATTTTTTTTGTAAACTATTATGAAGATAATAAGTATCTGTTCCTTCAATAGAATTAAATTTAAATATTTTTCTAATAATTGAATTATAAGCATAAAATCGATTAATATATTTAATAATAATTTGAACAAAAAGAAAAATTGTAGAAAAAAGTGAAGAAATTCCAGCTATTAACATTGATATTTTATCATAATCTCTTGAAATATGTGTTCTCTTTGAGTCAACTCTTAAATAAATTCTTACAAATTTTTCATAATCAGGAATTTTCTTTTTAAATCTATCACTTGATTTAAATAAATTATAATCATTAAATGATGAATAATCCAAATAATAATTAGTTTGAAAAGTATCAAAAATAATATTTTGAAAACTTCTAAATCTTTGAAGTTTAAAAAATACATCTCTTTTATAAAAATAAATTGGATTTAATTGAAGAAACAAATCAAATAAATCATATTTAAAAGGAGTAGAATAATTATTCATATTAAAAGAAGTAATAGGGAAAAATAAATGAAATTTACAATCATTATAAGTTAATAAATTATAATATTGTTCATAATAATCTTCATCAGTATAATTAGAATATAAAGTAATTTCAAAATAATCAAAATGTTCATCAGTATAAGTACCACCAATAGTATTATTTAAGTAATCAGGACATAAATAAATTCCAGTAACTCCCATTAAATCTAAAGTATCAGTTGATTTATTATAAAAATCTGAATATGTACATAAATGTGTTTTTATTGAATATCTTTCTTTTTTTTGACTCATATTATTTTTAGTTGCTTTTACGTAATTAAATTGATAATTAAATAATTGATTAAATAATGTATTTGCTTCATCATTATCACATCTTCCTAAAAATCCAATTCCATATGAAAAATTATGAAATGATATTGAATCTGTAATTGATAATTGAGAATCATAATAATTTATAGTCACTTTTTCTTTTTTGAAAAATATTATTAATGTTATAATAGAATATGTTACTACAGATATCAAAAATATTATAAATATTATCCCTCCTAATAAACTTTTATATGATTCATATGCTTTGTATTTGAAAGTAAAATTTGTTCCAAAATAATCAAACAATTTTATAAAAGTAATCAATTTACTTTTCATTCTATATTTTTTAATTAAATTTAATTTAATTAATTCAAAAATGTTTTCTTTTAATAATTAAACAAATTATTAATATTAAACCAAAAAAAATTTCATAAAATAATTTTAAAAATTAGTACATTTTTTTCATAATAAAAGAAAATGATGAAATCAAACTGTGTAGTTTTGATTATATTATGAAAAAATCTCAATAACTGAATAATGAATAATTCAATTTTTAATAACTACTAATAATTAAATATAAATTATATTTTTTATTTTTT
>JAEEGL011574518.1_pt1 | contig 11652 bp, 7 predicted proteins | sample 9134231 | NCBI WGS metagenome assembly JAEEGL01 (sample SAMN16246548, study PRJNA631951) | gut metagenome | biome: gut microbiome; feature: rumen; material: fiber-attached | host: Bos | place: Iran: Karaj | collected 2018-10 | reverse complement strand
TCCTTCCGGCTCGGGAAAATCTACCCTGCTCCACATTCTCGGCGGCGTTGACCGTCCCACGTCAGGAAAGGTCTTCCTCGACGGTCAGGACGTTTACGCTCAGAACGACCGCGACCTCGCTGTCTTCCGACGCCGTCAGGTGGGGCTTATATACCAGTTTTACAACCTTATTCCCGTCCTCGATGCCGAGGAGAACATCACCCTCCCTATGGTCATGGACGGAAGAAAACCCGACAAAAAACACCTCGAAGACCTGCTCGAGCTGCTCCAGCTCAAAGAGCGCCGTCATCATCTGCCCTCGCAGCTATCAGGCGGTCAGCAGCAGAGAGTCTCTATCGGCAGAGCCCTCTTCACTTCGCCGGGAGTTATCCTCGCCGACGAGCCTACAGGCAACCTCGACCGCAAAAACAGTGCCGAGATAATCAAGCTCCTCCGTCAGTCGAACCGCGACCTCGAGCAGACTATGATCATCATCACTCACGACGAGAATATCGCGCTCCAGTGCGACCGCATCATCACTATCTCCGACGGTCAGATAGTCGGCGACAAGATTAACGATATCAAGTAAGGGGGCGGAACTATGCGTTTTGAAGCTATGCTGGCGCGGAAATATATCAGCGCCCAGAAAAGACACTCCGCACTTACGATTTGCAGTATCATTGTTGCTGTAACGCTGATGAGTATGCTATTTACAGGCTATGCGACTATGAACAAGTGCCTCAGAGCCGCAAGCTATGAGCTCCAGCCGTATCATATGTGCGTTACAGGGCTGACGAATGAGCAGTTTGACAAGATGTCAAAGCTCGACACCGTTGAATCCTACAACAAGACCAAGCTCCCTGACGGCGGCTATCAGCTTGAACTCATGTTCAAAAAGAACAGCGTCAAGGATATGGAGGCGTATCTCCAGGATGTCATGCTGAAAGACCTCGGCATGAAGGTGCAGGATTATCCGGGCTGGAAAGACGGCAACGTTATCATGAACCGCAGTCTCATGAGGTACGACTTTGTCGACGATGAGGCTAAAAAGTCGAATCTGCAAGTGCTGGCTCTTTTCTATGTTTTCATCGTGTTCATCGCTCTTGCGCTCCGTCTTATCATCGACACCGCGTTCGAGATATCCTCAAAGGAACGCGAAAGGCAGTTCGGCGTTTTGCAGTCCGTGGGAGCTACTCCAAAGCAGATAGTGCGCATTATGACTATGGAGGGGCTTTACCTCTCTATCGTCGGCATACCGGTAGGACTTCTCACAGGTATCGGCGTTGCGTATATCGCTTTCCGCCGCATCCTTTCAAGCGGCATCGCGGACGCTTACTTCACCTCTGAAAAGGCGGAGGAGCTCGTCTGCTTCCATGTGAGCATTCCGCTGCTCATACTCGCAGGTGTGACCGGTCTTGTATGGGTGCTGCTCTCGGCTTACGGAACAGGTATGCGCGTTATCAAGAAATCGCCTGTTGAAGCCATTTCTGCCCGCAGCAACACCGTTAAAAAAGTCCGCAGACATACTCTCATGGGACTCCTTTTCGGCTGGATAGGAAAGCTCTCTTCCCGAAATGCCCGCCGCCAGCCAAAGCGTTTCATCGTTACTATTCTTTCACTGATGATATCGCTCGCTCTCTTTGCGGGAGTTGGAAGTGCCATGAACTATATTGCTGATTTTGAAGAGGCGGCTCTTAGTATGTATATCCCCGCAGACCTTGAAATAAACTGCGACTACGATGTGTTCGACCCGCTCAGCTACACGAAATATGCCAGAAAGCTTGAAGATTCCGGATATTTCAGCAAGTCTTATTTCTCTGTTACAAAAGCAGCTCAGCCTGTTGACAGTAAAAAGTCAAATACCTATTATATCACTTATCTCAGCAGGGACGAATACGAAAAGGACTTCTTCAATAAGCCGCCCGTAAGCTATGACGAGCTTGCAAGGTCCGGCGGCTATATCCTCAATACCGGCGATGAAGAGCCTGATACGAGCCTTGATTCGCTCACGCTCAGTGTAGGAAAAATGTACGCCTCCGACAAGGTAAAAGAGGAATGCCTGAAAGAAGCTGAAGGCAGGCAGAAAAAAGTGACCGTAGATCACGATTACACAGAAGTCGAATACGCTTCGCCGAAATACTTTGAAGTCGTTAAGAAGATAAATGCAGAATCAGAGGATAGCATCACTTCCGAGGAGCATACCTTCAAGATAATCCACTCCTGCAAGCAGCCCGTCGATGAGGACGCTCTTATGCCGACCGATATTATGTCGATGCGCGAAGAAAAGACACTCATTGCCACTATTGACCAGTATGAAGCCGGTGAGTATGAGATGTACGGCAATGTTGGCATTCCTGCCATGATAGAGCTGGATATCAAAGACCCCAAGCAGCACAAGCAGGTTTTGAAATACTTTGACAATGCGGAAGATATGAACGTTATGATAGACTGCTTCGAGATGACACAGCAGCTCCGCTCGACAACAGCTGCCTACTCTATCGCGGCAAGCTTTGTAACCGGTCTTATCGCACTCATCGCTGTCGTGAACATGATAAACATCGTCTCGACAGGTATCATCAACCGCAAGAGCGAGCTCGCCTCTATGCAGTGCTTCGGCATGACCCGCGGACAGCTCTATAAAATGGCATTTATCGAGAGCCTGCAATATACGCTGTTCTCGGCGATAGGAGCTATAATCCTCTGCTCAGTCATGGTGTTCCTCACAAGGAAGCTCTTTACCCTCACGGAGATGCTCACTGCTGACAGCGTTGCGCGTCTTGTGGGCTACTCCGAGCCGATAATGCGCGTCTGCGCGGCAACTCTGTTCGCGTTTGTCGTGTCGATACTTTCGGCGATAATACCGCTCAGGCTCATGCGCAAAACTCCGCTCGTAGACCAGATAAGAAGCGTTGAATAATAATAAAGTCCGCCTTTAGAGTGCTTCCCTTAGCGGAATTTGTGGGCTACCGAGCCGTAAATTTACGGTACATATTCGGTATCCTGCGAAACCGCCAAAGGGGGCTCCCCTTCGGCTGCTCTCCTTAGCGGAAAAAGCAGGATACCGAGCCGTAAACTTACGGTTCATATCAGGTAACCTGCGAAATCGGCTAAAGGGACACCCTTTCGCGGACTTTATTATTGTAAATTCAGAATTGAGAATGGAAAATGGAGAATGAATGTGTCCGCTTACGCGGACATATTTTTTTAATTATCGCGTAAGCGATACCTCAATTCTTAATTCTCCATTCTCAATTCTCTCCGCTTGCATTTTCGGCTTTACTGTGCTATAATATGTTGTGATCAAATTGATACGGAGGTTCTGGAAAATGAGCTTTTCTCCAAAGGAAATCCTTAAATTCGTTGAGGAAAACGATGTTAAATTTATTAGACTTACCTTCTGCGACAGCTTCGGTAATCTCAAAAATATGGCTATCATGCCGAACGAGCTTCAGCACGCTTTCACCTATGGCATACCTTTCGACGCTTCCGGATTCGGCGAAAACTGCTCCGACCTCATGCTCGTGCCCGATATTTCTACGCTTTCGGTGCTCCCGTGGAGACCTAAGTCCGGCAGAGTTGTCCGCTTCTTCTGCTCGCTGAAAAATATCGACGGAAGCGACTACATCGGCGATATGCGAAGCGACCTCATCAACAGCATCAACGAGCTCCGACTTGACGGCTATTCTTGCGAAATGGGTACACGCTGCGAGTTTTACCTCTTCGAGCTCGACGAAAAGGGCGCTCCGACAAAAACTCCTCACGATAACGGCGGATACCTCGATGTTGCGCCTCTTGACAAGTGCGAGAACGCACGCCGCGAGATATGTCTCTCGCTCGAGGAAATGGGGCTAAGCCCGAAAAGCTCATGCCACAAGTACGGTCCGGCTCAGAACGAGATAGAGTTCCGCGAGAATGAACCTGTGACCGCTGCCGATGACATGGTGCATTATAAAACAGTCGTAAAGTCTATCGCCGCGCAGAACGGTCTCTTCGCATCGTTCATGCCTAAGCCGCTCAGCAACGAGCACGGCAGCGCTCTCAGCATCTCGCTCAGTCTCAAAAAGAACGGCGAGTACATCTTCGACGGCGAGCCCGAGAATATGTCCCGCGAGGGAAAATGCTTCATTTCCGGCATCCTCAGCCGTATCCGCGAGATAACGGCTTTCCTCAACCCGACTACGAATTCCTACAAGCGCTTCGGCAGGGGATACGCTCCTAAGTATGTGGACTGGTCGTATGAGAACAGCTCTCAGCTTATACGCATTCCTAAGGCGCTGGGTGTTTCCCCGCGTATAGAGCTCCGCTCCGCCGATGCCGCCTGCGACCCGTATATCGCGTTCAAGCTCATTCTTGCGGCTGGTATGGAGGGTATCCGCTCGGGCGACTGCTCGCTCATGGACAGCACCATGAAGACCGGTCACGCTCCCTCGGGCTTTGAGCCGCTTCCGGTATCGTTCGAGGAGGCTGTTAATATCGCCGAAAACAGCGAATTTGTCCGCAATGCTCTTCCCGCTGAGGTGAGCGGAAGTATCCTCTCGCGCCTGAAAACTCAGATCCAGGAGTACAACCTCGCCAAGGACAAGGACGAATTTGAAGAGAAGACCTACTTCATGTATCTCTGAGGAGTAGGCTATGAACAGAGCAATTATCGTTTCCGCACAGTCGGAGCTCATATTCACCATTGAACAGGCTGCACGTATCGAGGGCTTCAGCTCGGTAGCCGTCATTTCCGGAGGAAGTGAGGCGCGCAGGCTGATAAAGGGTGAGCCCGAGCCTGACCTCATCATCATAAATGCGCCCCTGCCGGACGAATTCGGACAGGAGCTCGCTGAAACTGCCGCGGAGGAGACTGCGGCAGGGATAATACTCATATCGCCCTCCGATATCGCGGAGGAGCTCGCCGACAGGCTCTCCGACTACGGCGTCACGGTCATTGCGCGACCCTTCACCCATGAGGAGCTCAGCCGCAGTATCCGCCTTATCGCGGCTTCGCGGACGAGAATGTCCGGACTGAAAGAGGCTCCCGAGATAATGGGCAGGATTGAGGAGATTCGCACGATAAGCAGGGCGAAAACAGTCCTGATGAAGTATCTGAAATTCACCGAGCCGCAGGCTCACCGCTACATCGAAAAGCAGGCGATGAACAACCGGCAGACCCGCCGTGAAGTCGCTGAGCATATAATTCAGCAGTATGAAAAATGATCGGGCTGAGGTTTTTCCTCAGCCTGTTTTTTATGCCTGACAAAGATTTGTTAGCACGACCTCTTGCCTGTATATAGGTAAATTTCCGCTTTTGTTCATTCTTTGAATTATGTGCAAGGTTTATCTTTTCAGCATTTGTGAGTGAGGAAATATTGTTTGTATGTGCAATAGACAATGAAAGGAAAATGTGTTATAATATTAACAGTTAGAAATTACTAACGGAAGGACGATGAATATGTTTATAGGGATAAGCGATATCAAAAAGCACTTCGGCGAGGGTGAGAGCAGAGTTGAGGTCCTCAAGGGCATCTCGTTCGAGCTCGAAAAAGGTGAATTCTGCGTGCTTCTCGGGCCCTCCGGCTCGGGAAAATCCACGCTTCTCAACATTATCGGCGGCATCGACCGCGCTGACAGCGGATACATCTCTATCGGCGGCGAGAAAACTGCCGACATGAGCGAAAAGGCTCTGACTCAGTACCGCCGCAAGCACCTCGGCTACATCTTCCAGATGTACAACCTCATTCCAAATCTCAATATCAAGGAGAATATCGAGGTCGGCGCTTACCTCAGCGATAACCCGCTCAACGTCGACGATATCCTCAGGACTCTCGGACTCTATGAGCACCGTCACAAGCTGCCGAATCAGCTCTCGGGCGGTCAGCAGCAGCGTACTGCTATCGGCAGAGCTATCGTGAAAAATCCCGATATACTGCTCTGCGACGAGCCTACAGGCGCTCTCGACTATAACACCTCCAAGGAGATACTGAAGCTCATAGAGACCGTTAATCAGAAGTACGGCAGCACTATCATCATGGTAACTCATAACGATGCTATCAAGAATATGGCTGACCGCGTTGTTAAGCTCCGCGACGGCGTTATCAGGAAGAATACCGTCAACGAGAAAAAGGTCAGTGCCGAAGAGCTTGAATGGTAAGGGGGCGGTCGCATGAGAAATCCTATGAACCGCCGCGTTATCCGCGAGATGAAAGGCGAGCTCGGAAAATACGTCGTTATTTTCCTGTTCATGATAGCCGTCGTGAGCGTTGCCTCGGGCTTTTTCGTTGCGGACGCGAGCCTGAAAAAAGCCTATGACAACAGCTTTGACAAGTATAACATAGAGGACGGAAACCTCGAGCTCGCCGTGAAGCCTGACAGCGATGTGATAGCTTCCCTCGAGGAAGAGGATATAAAGCTCTATGAGAATTTCTACGCTGACCTCGGATCTGTTGACGGAAGCAAAGTCCGCGTTTTCAAGGTCAGGGACGAGGTGAATAAGATATGCCTACTCGAGGGCGATATGCCCGAAAGCGAGGACGATATCGCTCTCGACCGCCTTTACATGAAGAGCAACGAGCTCAAACTCGGTGATACTATAGAAATAGGCGGAAAAGACCGCAAAATCGTCGGAATGGTCGCTCTGCCCGATTATTCCGCGCTCTATGAGAATACGACGGATTTCATGTTCGATACCGAGAAATTCGGCGTCGGCACTGTTACTGAGAAGGCTTTCTCGGCTATAGATGAGGATAAGCTCCATTACTCATATTCGTGGAAGTACAACTCGCCGCCCGATGAGGTCTTCGGCAAGGAGGCTTCCGACAAGAGCGAGGACCTGCTCAAGGCTGTATCGAAAAAGGCTCAACTTATGAATTTTGCCGCTGCGTGCAGCAATCCTGCAATAAAATTCTCGGGCAACGATATCGGTCACGACAGGATAATGTTCGTCGTGATGCTCGATATGCTCGTGGGCATAATCGCTTTCGTTTTTGCAGTGACCACAAGCAACACTATCACTAAGGAAGCAAGCGTTATCGGTACTCTGCGCGCCTCCGGATACACAAAGGGTGAGCTCATACGCCACTATATGGCGGCTCCGATAATTGACCTGCTTGCGGCTTCGGTAGTCGGAAACATCCTCGGCTACACCTGCATGAAGGATATAATGGCGGAGATGTACCTCGGCTCGTACAGCCTTGTCAGCTACGAGACTCTGTGGAATGCCGACGCTTTCATCGACACGACCATAATCCCGCTAATTATTCTCGCGGCGATAAACTATTTCATGCTCGCTTCAAAGCTCAGTCTCTCGCCGCTGAAATTCCTCCGCCGCGACCTCAAAAGGCGTCAGCGCAAAAAGGCTTTCAAGCTCAATACAAAGATTCCGATAATGCTCCGCTACCGCATGAGAGTGCTCTTCCAGAACATTCCCGGCTATGTTACGATGTTTTTCGGCATCTTCTTCGCGAGCGTCATCATGATATTCGCGCTGCTCTTTGAGCCTCTTCTCGACAATTTCAGCAAGGATACCAAAAACAGCATGATAGCTCAGCATCAGTATATCCTCAAAGCGCCTGTCGAGACTTCTGACGATAAGGCTGAGAAGTTCGCAGCCGGAGGTCTCGTTATCAGAAACGGCGATTTCAAGGAGGACGTCTCGTTCTATGGCATTACAGATAACAGCCGCTATTTCCACGCTGATATCGAGTCCGGAAAGGTCGATGTTTCATCGGCTTATGCGGATAAATACAGGCTCAAAAAGGGCGACGAGATAACTCTCTACGAGGAATTCGGCGACGAGAAGTACAAGTTCACTATCGGCGATATCTACGACTACCCGAGCACTCTTGCTGTGTTTATGGATATCAGGGACTTCAACGAGACCTTCGACCTCGATGAGGACTACTTCACCGGATATTTCTCCGACCGCGAGCTCGATGATATCGACAGCAGATACATCGCCTCTGAGATAACTATCGACGACCTCACAAAGACCTCCCGACAGCTCAAACGCTCTATGGGCAATATGATGAGCATTTTCATCGTCCTTGGCGTTGCTGTGATAGTCCTTGTTGTGTATATGCTCTCGAAGGTAATGATAGAGAAGAATGCGCAGTCGATATCCGTTGCGAAGATACTCGGCTACTCGTCCGGCGAGGTGAGCGGTATCTACCTCCGCACGACGACGATAGTCACGCTTGTATCGCTCGTGCTGTGTATGCCTCTTGTGAGCGTCGCACTCGACGCTCTGTGGCGCGGCATGATGATGAGCTACGGCGGCTGGCTTGCTCCGGACGTTCCGTTTTCGGCTTACGTGAAGACGATATTGCTCGGTGCGGCGACTTATGTCGCGACGGCACTGCTCCTCAAGCGCAGGATAAACCATATCCACATGGACGAAGCATTGAAGAATACAGAATAAAAGGCAAAAAAGATAAAGAAGTTTTTACTTCTTTATGGCTTTTTCGAGGGCGTGATATGATTCTATATCACGCCCTCGCTTTTGTACTTATTATTTGTAGGTTATGTTTTTCGGGTCTCCGCCGCCTAAGATGAACTGCCTTCTGATTCTGGCTTTTTCCTTGGCGTTGAATTGTGTATCCTGATAGAATACCGGCATTCCGTAATCGTCTATGCTGAGCTGGACCTCGCGTGAATGGAACTTGGTATCCTTGTTGGTGTAGTTTATCATGAACGTGGTAAGACCTTCCTCCTCGCTCATCTCACATTCGATGTCGAAGCCGTTATAGTATCCATTGCAATAATTCAGCTCGTCGGAAATGTCGCGGCGGACCTGTTCGATGTCTATCTGCGGAATGTCTTTGTAGTAATCTGAATATACCTCATTTTTGTATTTGCCGCTTTCGGAGTAGGTGAAGCCGTCGGAGGAAACGTTGTATTTTATCTTTGTGTTTTCTGCGGAGTCTTTGAGGCTTATTTTCTGCTCGTGGGTGGCGGCGTTGTATTTTATCGTTCCCTTTCCGCCGGTATGGTACATATCATTTTCATCAAGGCTGCCGTCGGGATACATATCGTAATAATCAGTGATATCAGCCTCGAGGGAGACAAAGTCTTTTTTCGGCGAGTAGAGCAGATACTGTGCGCAGATAAATTTATTATTTTTTGCGCATGATTCGAGGTATTCTATACATTCGTGGAAGTTTTTGCTGTTTGAGTAATACAGATCCTTGTCTTCTATTTGCAGATATCCTTCACTTGTAAGTGTAAGGTGGTTCACATAGAAAATATCGCCCTGACTTAAAGCATAGGAGGCTTCACGGCTTTCGGGATCGACCTTTTCCCAGTGGTATTTTTCAAGATATGAATCAAGTATGCCTCCGTTGATATCAAATGCCATATCACAATAGAAGACACTTTGGGTAGTATTGTAGCAGGTGAGCCTGCCTTGATTTCTGAGACGAGCTGAAAGCGCATCGAATACCGCCTTCGCGTCGGCAACTCCTCCTTCTCTGTGTTCGAGCACAATATCCATGACCGTTGCATTCGCGCTTCTGTCGAGCTTGTAGTAAACGGGCTCGGAGTCCTCTGTTTCCCAGTATACGGCTATACTGTCAACGTGCAGCCACAGCTTTGAGCCGGAAACGTTGAATTCGAGGTAATTGTCACTGAATCTGGTCTCAAGCTTGCCGTCAGCGGGAGTCCAGTCGAGGGATTCAAGATAGGTTATTACTTCCGGATAGTCTTCTATCTGACGTCTGCCGCAGTATTCCTGTCCGTCGTCTGTTGTGAAGTTGTCGGTAAAATCACCGTATGGTGTCCAGCCCTTTTCTGCCCACGGCGGAGGATTCTTCTCGCCGCTCTGAGTCGTTTCAAATTCGGTCGTTGATTCGGTCTCGGGTTCGGTCTCGGACTCAGTCTCTTCCTCGGTCGTTTCGTATGAGCTGTTTATTACGTTCAGTACGTCGGTGTAGAATTCGGGTGGGAACTGGTAGGATATCTCGCTTCCGACCTTTACCATTGCGGTGGAGCTGTCGTTGTATTTGATGTTTACAACTCCGGTGTCGTATATGTTCACGACGAAGAAGTCGGTTATATACAGAGTTATGTAATCATTTGCACCGTTGCCGAACAGTGAGAATTCGTCGGTCTCGACTGCCTCGGAAGCGTATTTCGCAATTGCTCCGCTTATCAGTGCAGTCTCTTTGCCGCTGAGATCTGTCTTGTCAAAGTCAGATGAGCCGACTTCCGCTGACATCGGCTTATCAGCGAGGGAACAGCAGATGAGCCTTTTAGAGACAATAGAAGCGATATCCATGAACGCGGTCTTGCTGACGTGATATGTGAGGGGGCTATCTGTTGGCGTGACCATAACGAGTCCGCGGGAGTCGATACTTAATACGAACGGCTCTTTGCCGTCGCAGGTGAGCGTGATATAGTTTGGAGCCTGACTGAAATCATCGTATGTTTTGGTGAGGGACTTCCCGGTTTCCTCATCTTCGGCTGAGCTTTCCCAGTCCTCTTTCAGGATATCCGCTTCGTCCGGGGTTATCTCATTCCATTGGCTGTTTTGGAGGTAGTATGCGATGTCCTTTACCGTTGAGGTGGGGAGCAAGCCGAAGTTCATATACTCGTCGTCCCCGGCGGTGCGGAGCCTGAATTCCATTTCGGCTATCTCGCCGAAAGGAGTGGAAACGAGCTGGTCTGCCTGCCATATCTTGTTTTCGGCTTCTATCTGGCTGTAGCGGTAGTAGGCTCCGCCGCCGATGCCTCCGGCAACGAGAACTGCCGCCGCGGCTATAGCCGCAAATTTGCCCCAGTTTCTGCGTGGAGCAGGCTCGACTGAGCTTACACTGTCGGCGTATTCAGGCTCTTTTGTCTGCTGAGCAGGCTGCGAGAGCAGCTTCTCCATTTTGTTTCTGAAGTCATCGCTGCATTTTACGTCATCGAGAGTCTTTTTGTATTCGCCCATTTTCATAAAGCTCCCTCCTTTATAAGCTCAAGTTTCAGCTTTTCTCTGCCGCGCCGGAGCAATGAGCCTATCGTGTTTTCGCTTTTGCCCTGCATCTGCGCTATCTCACGGGTGTTGTAGCCCTCGTAGTAGTAGAGGTATATTACCGAGGCGTATTTTTCGGGCAGCGCCTCTATCTGCCGTAGGAGCGATTCGTCCTCTATGACCATTTCGTAGGTCGCCGCAGTGATGTCCTCGGTCTCGATAGAGCCGGTGCGGCTGACGCGGAAGCTGCGTTTCAGATTCTTGCATTTGTTGACAGTTACTCTCAGCAGCCACGCTTTCAGGTGGCCGTCGTCGGAAAAGTACATCGGTTTCGAGTGCAAAAGCAGGAAAACGTCCTGCGTTATATCTTCTGCTTCGGCAAAGCTGCCGCAGCAGGCATATGCCGCGCGCAGTACAGTATCGCCAAAGGTGCGGAACGCATACAGCGCGATGTTTTCTTCATTATTCATAGTCAGCCTCCCTCCGTGATGAAGTGCATCATCATATATATAAACACCTGAGAAATGCAAATCAGTGCATTCGGACGAAAAATTTTTTAAAAATCTGTTTGCTGCCGTGAACGACAAGCCGTACAGCTCTTATTAATGTCTGCTCAACAACTCAAAAATGCCTTTATAGAGCTTTTTAAAGGCATTTCTGAGTTGTCAAAGTGCAAGAAAAATAATAGCTTTTATGATTTTTCTTGCACTTTGTTTTGCCCTTTAGGGCAAAATGAGCTT
>JAEEGL010024064.1_pt1 | contig 11652 bp, 9 predicted proteins | sample 9134231 | NCBI WGS metagenome assembly JAEEGL01 (sample SAMN16246548, study PRJNA631951) | gut metagenome | biome: gut microbiome; feature: rumen; material: fiber-attached | host: Bos | place: Iran: Karaj | collected 2018-10 | reverse complement strand
TGATGACCTTCCTGTTGCAGATGGAGGATTCGTTTTACGAAATCGCGAAGGCCACTGGCAAGCCTGCGCTTGTCGTCAACGACCGCGGGGCGATGGACCTTTCTGCCTACATGAAACCCGAAGACTGGCAGGCTTTGTTGAAGTCTGTCGGCAAGACCGAAGAGGAACTATTGGCCCGATACAAGGCGGTTTTCCATCTGAGTACCAGTGCGAAGGGGGCGCCGAATAGCTACACCTTGAGCAACAATTCCGCCCGCATGGAGGAGACCTTGGCGGAGGCCATCCGTGTGGACGATAACTTGGTCAAGGCTTGGGAAAAGCATCCCAACCTGCACATTATCAAGGCCGAAGAGTTCGTCAAAGACAAAATCGACAATGTGTTGCTCGGCATTTCCGAAGAGCTGGGAATATTGGATTCCGTACGTGACATGATTCTGTAGTCGATAGTTATAGATGATCTTTAACGCGTCATAGTCATAATCAAAGGCCAACCTAAAACCGATACATTCCTTGCACTTTCACCTCCGTTTTGTGCGGTTTGTCGATTTGCGTCAGACCGCTGCTGATGGTTTCCCTGTCTAAATAATGGGTTCGTGAAACACGCAGCCAGATGCTGAGGTTCCGAATCTTGTAGCGCAACATCAAATATGCCCGCATCCCTTGGTAATAGTACGAACCGACCGTGAATGCGTAATAGACATCGTTTTCGTAGGCGTACAACCTTTCTTCGTAGGTGTCCGTGTCGAAATAAGCGACCCGCAGGTAGAGGCTGAGTTGCGGCCGTTTCAACGTGAACACCAAATCCTGATACATCAGAATGCCTTTGCGCCAAAGGGGGTCCGGGCCCTTGTTAAAGACCATGTTGACCTCGGTCCTCGTCCTCATGAAGGGGAATGGTTCATAGTTCCATTGCACTCGCAGTTTGTGCCGACACTGATCCCGTAGTCGGTGCATGTATGCATTCTCGCTTTCGTTTCTCGGTCTGTTTCTCCAGTAGTACCGGGCGAGGAGGGTGCTTTTACGCGACGGTTTGCCGGTCAGCGAGATTCCGGCGTCTATTCCTTGTACGGGCGCGTCTGTACGGTAGCTAAGCCACAATAGGCGGTAGTAGTCGCAGAAGAGGTCGGCTTCCACATTCCTTGACAGTACGAGGTGTCCTGCAAGATAGGTCCCGAACTCACCGCAGTCGCCGGAGGTCGTCCGGAACCCGCTTCCCATCGGGGATTGGTAGCCTGTGGCGAAGTAGCGGACCAGTGTGGCGAACTGGAACACGGGAGCCAGCCTGATCACTGCCGACTGCAGTATTGCAGGTTTCCCTTTCTCGCTGACTGCCACTTCACCGAAAAATAGCTGCTGGCCCGCCACCGCTTGATACGAGAGGCTGGCGTTCCACTGATTCGGTTGTGTCAGAGAGCGCCATTTGTCGCGCCAAGCTGCTGTGTCGGGATACTCCCCGAGGCAGACGAACTGTCCTCCGACGGTGAATTGAGCCCGCCGATGACAGAGCGCTCCCCCGAAGGCGGTGCGGTCGCTTTCCGTCACTGCGCCGGCAAAGCCGGTGCCCGACCACTGCGCGTTCCCTAACGTGAACGCACCCCCGCGGAAGAATTCTCCCTCGTTGGTGGTCGCCACCGCGCGCACCCCGTCGGTGAACCGACGCAGCGTCGATACACCGCCGCCCTTTCCCGAAATCATGGAAGAGCCGAGCACCAGTCCCTGCCCGAAGTTGAGCCGATAGTCGCCTAGCACCGCATATTTCAGCCATTTGATATTTTTTACGTAGACCGAGCCCGAGTAGTGGTCGAAGCCGTATCTCTGCTCCCCTCGGAAGAATCGCTCTCCGGCATCTTTTTCGCCGGCAATGCGGAATCCGAAATGCTCGCGGTTGCTGTAATCATATCGGAACTGCAAACGGGCGGGCGACCCGGGATAGTGGTTCGCGCGCGTGGTGTCGTAGCCTGCCTGCCGTTCCACCACCTGACTGTAGCGAAACCAAAGCACGTGCTTTCCCGACTTCCAGAGTTGCCGGAAGGTCGGACGTTGTCTTGGGGGTGGCGCAACAACAGTCACGTACGACAACCGCAACCGTTCGGCAACTGTGAACCCGTCGATGACATCCAGTTCGAAAATGCTGTACAACGGTCCATGCGTTTCGATGTATAGCTGCAACTGATAATATTGATAATCTGTAAGATAGAGCTGTTTCGAGGCCACTTCGTAGCTTAAGTTGTTGAGGTTGGGCTTCCTGTTCGACTGCGACAGTTCCAGCTGTTCCAGCAGTTCTTCCGACACATTCTCCAGATTCTCCAATTCCTCTGTCAGAAGTTCCATTTCATCCACCGCATTGTCCATTTGCCAAAGACTATCCTGCTGCGCAAATGTGTGGGCAGGGACTGTCACGGCCATCATGCACCCTAACAGCAATCGGATTCCCGTTACCTTGGGACCGAGACTTTTCATGAGCCAACCCTCCTTTCTGGAAAGTAGTGACCGCCAATTAGAGGGGAGACGGAGATTCGGTAATACCATGCCGTCTCCACAGATATCAGGAATTTTCTGTATATCAATCCGATAAAGATTCCTAAATGTGTGTTGGAGCCGTTGACGGAGAGCAATAGTGACGGAATCGGTTGGGTGAGGAAGCGGCAGCCCACTTCCCAGGCGCCGGGTAGGGTTTTCGCCATCGACAGTGACATCAGCAACATCTGCACAGGCCAATAAGAACATCCTACGCTAAACCTCATCGGGATGACTTCATGGCCGATGACGCCGTAACGCATCATAAAGGGATTGTAGGCTGCGGCATCGAAATAGAGCTTATGGGAGACCTTGCATGCAATGGAAAAGTCGGTACAGAGCGAGTGTCGCCCCGGGTATCCCCGGGCGTGGGTCATCAGGTAGAAGATTCGCGCAGTCATGGCGAAGCGATTTCCGAAATTGCGGCCATAACCGAGGGACAGCTGCATGTTTCCATAATCGGTGTATCCGTAATGATTCACCGCCGCTATCAAAGCGTTGTTGTTTCGGAGCCAAATTGAGGACAAGTCGGCGAACATCATCTCCTTCATCCCGAAATCGTTTCGGAAACGGAATCCTGCAAAGGAGTTCGAAAAGCAGCTTGTCGCAGGTGTCTCCGCAAGTTTTTCGACGGCAAGAGCGCGCAACAAGCTCTCCTGCGAGTGTCCGCAATACCAAGATGCCATATACAAGCAACTGAAAATCAATATTTTTGAATTTATTAAAGTTTTCATAATTCCAATAAATTGTTTCGTGGCAAATATACAACGGCAAAATGCGTTTGTCAAGTTAAAAATTGTTAATAATTTACATACTATACGTTAATATATATTATGGTATTAATGCTTCGATAATTTGTGTACTTTTGCCGCCATGATTGATTTGAACCGAAATATTCGCATTGAAGACTACGACTATCCATTGCCGGAGTCACGCATCGCATTCTATCCTGCATCTCAGCGAGACAGATCCAAGCTTTTGATTTTCGATAAGAAAGAGGCTAGGATCACCGATTCCGTTTTCCATCATTTGCCGGATTTCCTGTCTGAGAACCAATGGCTGGTGTTCAATAACTCGAAGGTGATTCATGCGCGGTTGCTGGTTCACAACATGACCGGTGCGGCCATCGAAATCTTCTGTCTGGAGCCGCTCGCACCTACCAGCGATCCCGCCGTGGCTTTTGCGTTGAGTGGGCGTGTGACTTGGAAGTGCATGGTTGGAAATGCGCGGAAATGGAAGTGTCCATTGGAAATAGAAGTGCCTATGAACGAGCGTGTCATTCGCATCAAAGCGGAACGTGGCGAGGCGATTGAGGGTACTTTTGAGGTGACCTTCACGTGGGCGGAAGCGGAGGTCTCCTTCGCGGAATGGATCGAGGCTTACGGAAAGGTGCCGTTGCCGCCTTACATCCATCGGGATGCAGAGGAGAGTGATACGGAGCGTTACCAGACTGTATATGCCCGTCATGACGGTTCCGTGGCCGCACCCACCGCCGGACTTCATTTCACGGACGAACTGTTGCATGCGCTGAATACGAAAGGTATTGAAACCGAGTATGTTACGTTGCATGTAGGTGCTGGCACTTTCAAGCCGGTCTCTTCGGAAACCATTGGTGGCCATTTCATGCACGAAGAGAAGATTGTGATTACGGAGGAGTTTATTCGTAAACTATTGAGAAACAAGAATAAACAGCTCATTGCGGTGGGCACTACCGTTACCCGTACTCTCGAGTCGCTGTTTGTCATCGGGGCTAAACTGTACATAGGGCTGGAGAATCCGCTTTTGGTGGAGCAGTGGGAGACCTACGACAACCCGAGTATCCATGAAGTGACTGTGGATCAGTCCTTGACGGCTATTCTTGACTTCCTGAAACAGCATGATACGGATTTGCTTCGCGCCAGTACGCGACTTATCATCCTGCCGGCATACAAAAGACATATTGTGGATGGGTTGATTACTAATTTCCATCAACCGAAAAGTACACTCTTATTGCTGATTTCCAATTTTTTAGGGGACGATTGGCATCGCATTTACCAACATGCGTTGGAGAACGATTACCGTTTTTTGAGTTACGGCGACTCCAACCTATACCTGCCCTAAGCCCACCATGCTCTCCCAACGTTTGAAAGATTGGGACTGGATGTCGTAGAAAACGTTGTAAATGGTTCTGGCCCAATAGTTTCTGACTCCGATGCCCGCTGGCTTTTTCAGGAATTTTTCGCAGAGCACCACTTCGCAGGTTTCGGTAGCCACCACAGCCACCCAGATGGCTGCATTCTTCAGGGTTGCATTGAACGATTCGACGATGAAGGTCAGCGCGTATTTCATTGATGTTGGGAAATTCAATCCTGAGACATATTCGCACATTTGTTCATCGTTGAAAGTGTCTTTGACACTGACGTAATTGGTTAATATATCATTGATTTTCAACGATTTGTTAGTTTTTGTAATCACAGACAAATCGTACTGCATCTTGGGTTTTCGGAAACTCATTCGAACATCGTATTTCTTTTGGTCGTTGAGAATCAACATGTTCCATTCATGGAAAAGTCGATGCAGGGCATCTTGCGTGAGTGAGAATCCGTCTTTGGTGAATTTGGCTTTCGAGAAGTTGATGCCGACCCATAGAATCTCCTTCGTATTGAGAAAATCGATGAAAAGATGTTCGTTCAAATACATAATGGATCGGAGTTAAACAGTTGTGGATTATTGGTTTAATGATTCCCAGTCGGTGAGGATGCGGCAGTATTCCTGGTTGTTGCCGGGCGAGTAGAGGACGGTTTGGCGGCCGGTTTCGGAAATGGGTTGTGAGAAGACAGCGTAATGGTCGCCGAGCTTTGCTTGGGAGATGAAGTTGACAGTTACATCTGTGATTCGGTGTGTTTCACGGAATTCCGGGTTTACAGCGTCGAAGGCCCATTGGATGTATTGGGCGTTGTTGACGTGTCGGTTCATGTCGATGTCGGAAGGCACCACCTCCTTACAGACGACAGGGGTTTCCGGAAGGGTGAGCGGGCCGATTTTCTTCGGTTTCTGATCGATGGCATGGCGATCTTGAGGCAGGAAGCAGCCGTCGAACATTTGCATGTGTTGCGGATGGCTGTTCGCGATGTCGAGAATGGCCCAGATGGAGCTTCCGGCCACCAAAACATCACCGTTGGCATCCACCATTTCGTAGTCGCGGGGAGAGGTGGCGGCGTTCGATTTTTTTACCCAAGACTGCAGCGTTATCGGCTCTTCCCATTTTGGTAATCGCTTGATTTTCAGCTGTATCTTTGTGATTACCCAAAAATACCCGCGTTCGCGCAGTTGATACCATCCGGCCCCCAAGAGGCTGGCGTGTTTGTTGCTCATCTCTTGAAGGATGCGGAAGAGACAACTGACGGTCAGTTGTGCATTCTCATCTACAAAATAGGATGGGATGACGAATTTTTCTTCTAATATAGGTGTGATTTCATTCATTTCCTTCAGATTCTACCACATTCCGTCAAACTTTGTCCAGAGGTCGTCGCCGAGTTTCCAAGCACGTTCAACCGCTTCGTTTCCGCAGATATCCGTGAAGTTGGTGAGCACTTGGATGGCATCTTCGTAACGGTCTTGCTTGATGAGTTCCATGGCTTCTTGTTCGATGACGTAATGTTCCTTGATGAACTCTTTCTGCACGGGAGCCCAGGTTTTATCGACCAAGAGGTGCATGTCGCCCCAACGTTTCGCGGCGATGGTGCCCACGCGATTGAAGGCCCACCAAGCCGATTCCCTGCTGAATCCGGTGATGCGGCCGTCGGTTTTGTAGGTGGAGGGCAGGTCCGTGACATTCGCATAGATAGGCACATAAATGGAGGACGCCACATTGTCGAGAGCGAACCAGCAGAGGGCGCCGACTTCATCGGGCAGCCAGCTGCGGCATTGGATGATGGTGGCATAGACGGTGAAGTGCACCGCGATGCTGCGTTCGCCGCGCTCGTTCCAGCCGCCGTTGATGCGGTGGAGCTGGAGTTCATCCGATTTCATAAACGGATTGGCCATCGGGGAAATGACTGTTTTGCCTTCTTTGTCGGTGACAGTCAGTGTTTTACGCATATCGTATGGAGTGCCTTCGTAGTAATCTTTGAAAACGCTCATCATCTTTTCCAAGGTCACCAAGGTGTCGGGCTTCACGGAGAACGGGTAGTTTTCGGAGTTAGGGTCGAGGTGCAATGACGGGGCCAAGAGGTCGAGCACGCGCCATTCGCGACGGCGGCAGGCCATCATCGTGCGGGTCTGCGGGGCATAGGCGTATGCGAAACGGAAGGGTTCCTTGCCGTCCCACCAGCCGTTTTCGCGTGCCAGCGAATAGACATTGTCGGAGGCCATGAAGTAGTCCTTGTCTTTGAGATTGATTTCGCGGATGGTGGAGGCGTTGGCGTTGACGGCAACATGGTCGTCGGGCACTCGCTGTGCCGCCCAAACCGCACCGAGTTTGCCCTTTCCGGGACCGAGGATTTCGAGATGCCATACCTCGTCCTTGTCGGCGATGGTGAGGCATTCTCCCGCATCAATCCAGCCGTATTTCTTCAACAGCACGCCCGCGGTTTCGATGGCCTCGCGAGCGGTGCAGCAGCGTTGAAGTATCAACATGCAAAGTCGCTGACAGTCGATGAGTCCGCTGTCGGACTTCAGTTCCGGACGTCCGCCGAAGGTCGATTCTCCGATGGCCAACTGCGCTTCGTTCACGCAAGGATAGGCGGTGTTGAGGAACTGGTAGGTGTGTTCCACCTGCGGAATCTCGCCGACGGGGATGTTGTCGTAGCGCAGCATTTGCCCGGGAAGTTGCTGCTTCGCCCATTGGCGCTTGTAGAGGGTTTGGGTCGCCCCGCGTTCGTAATCCTGTTCCGGGGTCACGTAGATGTTGGTGCGGGAACGGTGGCTGTCGTCGGTGTGCGAGGTCATCACCGAACCGTCCGCAGACGCCTTCTTGCCCACCGTGATGGAGGTGCATTCCATACCGTCTGACTCGTAATCGGCCATGTTTTGCGCCGAAACAGTGGCTCCCCACAGAATGGCCACAAGGGCGAATAGTGCTTTTTTCATATTTATGACTATAACTTAGACTTATTACTTGAGACTTAACTGCTGACTCCTAACTCCCATCCCCTAAGCTCCTAACAAATTAAATCATGGCGCAAAAGTACAAATTATTAATGTTAAACATACGGTCTGTAGGATTTTTTTTTATAATTTTGCCGTTAATATGAGCAAGCAGAAAATGGCGATAGAATATCCTGATAATTACCGAGAAACGGCGGTGTTGATTGCCGTTTCCACCCCTGATGTGGCGGAGGAGAAGACGATGGAGTATCTCGACGAGCTGGCCTTTTTGGTGGAGACCGCCGGCGGAATGTGCGTGCAGAAGTTCATCCAGAACCTCGCGCACCCTGACACACGCACCTATTTCGGCTCCGGCAAAATCCGTGAAGTGGCCGACTACGTACACGAAAACGATATCGACATGGTGGTGGTGGACGATGAACTTCCGCCGTCGCAACAACGTAATATCGAGGAGCTTATGAAATGCAAAGTGATGGATCGCACGCATCTGATCCTCGACATCTTCGCGAAGCATGCACAGACGGCACACGCCAAAACGCAGGTGGAGTTGGCGCAGTACAAGTATCTCCTCCCGCGTCTGACGGGTATGTGGACGCACTTGGAGAAACAGCGCGGCGGTATCGGTATGCGCGGTCCCGGTGAGAAAGAAATCGAGACCGACCGCCGTATTATCCGAGACCGTATCTCTCTGTTGGAGAAACGGTTGAAGGATATTGACCGACAGAAAAAGACCCAGCGCGGGCATCGTGAGCAGTTCGTGAGAGTGGCGTTGGTCGGCTATACCAATGTCGGGAAATCGACTATCATGAACTTGCTCAGCAACTCCGAAGTGCTGGCGGAGAACAAACTCTTCGCGACGCTCGACACCACGGTGCGCAAGGTGGTGTTCCAAAACCTTCCCTTCTTACTATCTGACACTGTGGGGTTTATCCGCAAGTTGCCGCACGGGCTGGTCGAGTCGTTCAAATCGACTTTGGACGAAATCCGCGAGACGCATCTGTTGCTGCACGTGGTCGATATCAGTCACCCCGACTTCGAGGAGCAGATTCAGACGGTGCAGAAAACGTTGGACGAGATCGACTGCGGCGGAAAGCCCACTGTCATCATATTCAACAAGATAGACCAATACACTTGGGTGGAAAAAGCCGAAGACGACCTCACGCCCAAAACGAAGGAGAATATCACGTTAGACGAGCTGAAAGCCACCTGGATGGCGAAACTGGGTCCGAAAACGCTCTTTATCTCTGCCAAAACGAAGGAGAATATCAACGAAATGCGGGATTTTTTGTATGAAGAAATCAAAAAGCTGCATATTCAGATCTATCCCTATAACAATTTCCTGTATTAGGCAATAGGCAATAGGCAATAGGCCGCTGGGGGACATATTGTTTTGCAGGATGTCATTTATGGCATCCTTTGTTATGGCATCGCTATTATTATGGCGTTGCTAAAAATCCAATCGTTGGAAGAGTTCAATGGCGAATTTCACCGTTTCGTACAGGAGCCCGTGGCGGAGTCCCGGTTCCGCGTTGAGGTTCATTGTGAAGGAGTGGTCGTCCACATAAGCGACCATGTCGTGGATGGGCAAGGCTAAATCCATGCCGAAGAGATGCACCAAGGTGCTGAGATCGGCTCGTGCATAGAGGTTGTGTTCAAAATACTCCTTCGGCCATTCGCGCTCCAATGGTTGCGACAGCGACGTAAGTGCACTGAGACTCTTTGTGAAGAACAGCAGGTCGTCTTTCATCAGCACACAAGCGGAGTCTTCTTTCACGATTTCCGTGTAAGTCTCATAGTCCATCTCTTTTTTGTTGGTCAAGATGATGTAGGCATCCCATCCGTCTATCTTTTTGTAAACCAGTGTTTTCATACCGATGGTGGAATCTTCGGGGATTTCTGCATAGCCGATGGAGTCGATTGATCCGACATAGTATTCGTTATATTCCACGGGTTCTTCATTTTCAGGCCGGGTCCCGGGCGTTTCCGGAGTCTCTTCCTCTTCTACAAGGGGCTCTTCCAAAGGTTCTTCCAAAACTTCCACAACTGGGATGTTTTTTCTCACCGAATCCGTAATATGGTTGCAAGTCTCCACATAACGTTCCAAAACACCACGCACCTCTTCGGGATGCTCCGCAATGGTGCTGAACATGAAGTAGTTTTCGTCAAGGGAAGACATGGTGAAGATGAACGGTTTGTTCAGCAGTCGGAAGAGCTCGCCCCATTGCTTCAGTATGCCCTCGTAAGGCTTTATTAGTTCACCGTAACCTTCCATCGTATTGACGGCCAAGAGGGTATAGTCGCCTGAAACATAGGGAAGCAGCTTTTTCAACTCAACGGGGGAAGATTTCAGCTTCTGCATTTCCGGCTGTTGGTTGCCAAAATGAAACTCGCTGTAGGAGGAGAAGCGGTCGTGCCGGATCTCTCCTTTCGAAAACAACTCTAAATCCAATTGGTTGACAGTCTTTTTCAATTCCGTGGATGCAGGAACCAAATCCGCCATTACGTTAGATAATGCATTAAGGATCGAGGAGCCTTGTTTGTAGCCCGTATAGGAGTCCCATCCGTTGGCTATCATGGTGGTTGCCGTTTCGCTTGACGCAAACTTGGAGTGGCTCAGTCGCTCCCACACCTGCATAGGGGTCTCCGGCGTTAATATCGAGCTGATCCAGGCTTCCATATCCAGGCTGTCGGTACCCTCTATGACGGGAGGTTGCGAGTTGAAGATGGCGTTCAGGTTAGTAAGTATCACGAAACAGGCGACATCCTCGGTGCAGATCAGTGCCGAGTTCATCATCCCATACTCACTCTCAATGGACATGCAGCGGAATTTCCGTCCCTCGGGATCGGTCATCGTCTCGAACGGTGGAAAAGATTTGTCGATGGAACGCACCGTTTTTTCGAAGTTGCGTTCGTTGTTCAGCGGCAGAAAATAGTAACGGGAATCGGCGTAGGCTGCTGTCGCAGTGAAGTCGATACCTGTCTTGTTGTCGCGCTTTATCCAGCTTTGTACCAGCTTTTTGGAAAACTTCACACTGTCGTAGATCGGTTTCAGGACTTTCTCCAAGTGCAGTGATTCCAGTTCCGCGGCCTCCGCCAAAGTGTCGAGGTTTAGCAGTGTGACCGTGTAGCAGCTGTCGGGCACGTAGTTGAGGACGCGCAGGTGATTCGGGACTTGTGCAAATAAGCCCGAAGCAATGCAAATCAATACGATTGTCAATAGTTTATGTTTCATAATGCTTGAATGTTTATGTGGTGAAAAAAAGTCCTGAATAAAAAAGCGTCACGACCTCCGGAACTTGTGGAAGTCGCTGGAATCCCACGATTGGTAGAGCAAGATGTGGTGGATTTCGTTGATAATCAAGATAAAGAGTCGCAAGTCGTTGTCAACAAACCATTTGATGGCGGCGTCCTCCTTGCGGCAGGCGGCGGCGAAGGTGGCCAGAAAGGTGCAATGGTATTTGTCGAGCCACGCGATGGCGGCGTCCTCGTTGTCGATGGCGTTGCTCAGCACCGCGAATTCGGGGTAGCCGTTGTCGAGAAGCCACTGCAGCGCTGCTTCGTTGGAGTGGATAGCCGACGACAACGCCTCCAGCTCGCGGAATCCGTTGTTCATCAGGAAATCGCTGAACTTCCGGTCGCCCTCTAAGCTTTTGAGGAAGGCCATCAGTACTTTGGGGTCGTAATCGAGTAAACTATGCATAGCCTTTTCCATTTGCTCCCACACTACGCTTCGCTTGTGTGGTTTGAATCCCACACTACGCTTCGCTTGTATGGGGTTAATTGCGCTTCGCGCGTCTTGCCTCTTCGAGGCTGCTCAAGGAAAGTTTTAATGTGTATTATTGCTTGAGGCTGACGGTTTTGTTGAAGACCAGTTTCTCTTCGGTGGAGTCGGGGTCGCAGTAGAAGTAGCCGATGCGTTCGAACTGGAAGTGCTTGATGGTGGAGGCTTTTTCGTGGGTGAGTCCCTCTTCCACCCAAGCTTGTTTGATTTCCAGGGAGTTGGGGTTCAGGTTGTCAAGGAAGGTTTGGCCCTCTTCACAATGGTCG
>JAEEGL017243825.1_pt1 | contig 11653 bp, 8 predicted proteins | sample 9134231 | NCBI WGS metagenome assembly JAEEGL01 (sample SAMN16246548, study PRJNA631951) | gut metagenome | biome: gut microbiome; feature: rumen; material: fiber-attached | host: Bos | place: Iran: Karaj | collected 2018-10 | reverse complement strand
ACATGGATAACACCTGGTAAGCATTCACCAGCGATTTTATACATGTTAGGAATTTTTAATAATAAACCTTGTGATGCAGTGTAAGTAGTTGTTAAAGCACCTGCTTGTAAAGAACCGTGTACTGTACCAGCAGCTCCCCCTTCTGATTGCATTTCTACAACCTTAACAGGCATTCCAAATAAATTTTTTTGTCCTTTTGCAGCCCATTCATCTGTATACTCTGCCATTGGTGATGATGGAGTAATAGGATAAATACCTGCAACTTCTGTAAATGCGTAAGATGAATATGCTGCTGCATAGTTACCATCTATAGCCATTCTTTTATTGCTCATTTTTTCCCTCCTAATGAGTTAATTTTTATGCATATATTATTATAAAACAATATTAGTTAAATATCAATAATTCAAAATAAAAACGAAACATTAAATCATACACGACAAATTTTATTTTAAATAAAATATATATTTTATTATATTATGAAATTTTCATTTAAAAACACGTCAAAAAATGATATAATTATCACATAAAGGTTGGGATAAAACATGAGGAAAAAATTTAAAAATAAAATCCAACTAAATACTAAGCAACAAAAGTCTTATTGCTAAAATGCAATAAGACTTATTTTTTTGATAAAAAAAGGAGAATAACAAATGAATAATATTAAAAAGAAATATGAATTAATAAAATTTGAAGACGGAGAATTAAGTTTAGATGTGAGTGTATCACCAGATGAAAAAACATTATGGTTAACTCAAGAACAAATTTCAGTTTTATATCAAAAATCTAGATCCACAATAACTGAACATATAAATAATATTTTCAGTGAAGGAGAATTAAAAGAACTAACTTCCGTCGGAATTTCCGACCGAACTAATCATAGGCCATCTAAGCTTTATAATCTCGAAGTGATACTGGCTGTTGGTTATAGAGTAAAATCAAAAAGAGGTATTTTATTCAGACGCTGGGCTAATTCCATTTTAAAAGATTATCTATTAAATGGTTATGCTATTAATGATGAAAGAATTATGGTTTACCAATCAAATATTTTACAATTAGAATCTGAGGTTATAAATATAAAAGACAGATTAAAAGCTCTTGAAAACACTACATATTCTAATAATTCAAAAATAATATTTGAAGGTGAAATATTAGAACCTTATACATTTATAAGAAAGCTCTTCTTTTTAGCAAAGGATGAAATAACGATAATAGATCAATATGCAGATAAATTCTTGCTATCTATGTTATCAGATTTAAAAGTAAAAATTACTATAATCACTTCTACTTCGTCATATTTGAATAAAGAAAAAACAGCAAATAATATAACTATTATACATAATGATTTTATACATGATAGATATATCATTATAGACACCCAAACATATATTATAGGAACATCATTTAATGATATTGGAAAGAAAAGATTCTTTATTATAAAATCAAATGACATTAAAAAGGATACATTATTAAAAAATATAAATTAAAAAGGTCTCATGCGAGACCTTCATATTTATTCAACAACTATTGTTTGTAGATATGCTCCACCTGTTGATGTTGTATATGTAACCTTTGCTCCAGCAGCAATAGTAATTTCTATTGTAACTGCTGTTTTACCAAATGTTGTTTTCTTAGTTCCGTCATTGAAATCTTTATTTGAACCATTACCAATAACAGTTATTTTTAATGCTTTGCTAGTAGTACCTGTATTTGTTATTTCAAAACTACTACCTTTTCCAAATTTTAATCCATTTGCTTCTACTGCATCAATTTTAGAACATACAATCTTCAATCCATTCGCATCATATGCTGTAACATTTGACCCTTTAGTAATTGAAGAAGACTTGAAGTCTATTGTAAATGATGTTTGTTCAGGTAATGCTGCTAAGCATTGTGTTAACTTATCTGCATTTGTTACTAATGCTTTATCGCTTGCTGATAATGCATCATATGCAGTCTTTGCTGCATTAATAGCAGCTCTATCCTTTTCTAAAACAGCTGATGCTTCAGGTAATGCTTGAATTAAATCAATTACATCTTGAACACCATTTACTGTTGGATTAACTGGCTCTGGAGTTGTTGATGAAGCACCATCAATTCCTTGAACTGATACTAATTTAGATGTATATGCAACTAATGCTGCCTTTAATGCTGTATTAACCTTATCACTTGCATCATCTGCATCGGTAAATGTCCACTTGAAATCTCCACCTTGAACTCTACCAGCATGTGCAATTACTGTATTTTTTGCATCTTCTGCAGTTTCTACAGTATATTGATACATAATTGCTGAATTTGTATCAAAGTTATTATAAGTTACACCTGATGCTGGAACTACAGTGTTAGGAATTATTTCATTTCTTGATGAAGCTTGATATGCATCAAAGCTCTTATTATTATCTTGATATTTAGTATATCTGAATTTATCTCCTTCAAATACATTTCCATATTCCTTAATTACGCCACCTGATTCACCTGATAATACATTTGAACCATCATCCTTAATATCATGAGCCATCTTACCTGACATAAATGGAATTGTATTAGTTGTTGAACGGAAATAGTTATTTTCAGCAAATATAGATGCACCCATAGCTGATGCAATGCCATATTTTGCATTACCATCAAAGTAGTTGTTATAAATATGAACTGTACAAGTTCTTACTCTTGGATGTCTAGAATCTGAGTGATCATACCAGTTATGATGATATGTAATATAGTTTTCTGTTGATTCACTCTTCATACCTTGAAGATTACACTTACCATTATCATAGAAATGGTTATATGAATGTGTAATATAAGATGAAGTCTTAGTATCTAATGCACCATCACCTTTAGCTTGGTCTGCATCAGAACCTGCATCACCATAGAAGAAATCACAATTATGAACCCAAATATGGTCATTCTTTTGTTGTAATCCACAGTCATCGCCTTCACTACTATTACAGTTCATAAAGCCGATATTTCTAATTTCAACACAGCTTGAATTCTTAGTTACAATACCAAATCCATTTGCTGTTGCATCAGTACCAATGCCTTCAATAGTTAAATTCTTAACATTATCAATATATAAATCCCCCTTATTTAATACTTGAGGGTCTGTAATATTACCTAATAATCTAATACATACAGGATCTGAAATACCCTTTTGAGCTTTCATAGCTGTAATAATATTTTGAAGACCTTTTACAGTTACTTCATTTTTGCTTTCAATTGCTTTAGTTTCAACTGTATCCTTATTAGAATTTGAAACATAAATAACTCTAGCATTTGCCTTTAATGTGCCATCATCATTATATGCACCAGATGATGAACCCTTAACAAATCCAAAGCCTGATCTATCATGAGCAGAAACAACTAAATCATTAATTTCAGCCTTTGCTCCATCAATTTCAGAACCTTCTACAACTGGAACAATCTTTAATGAATAAGTACCTGCTTTGATACCTACTGCATCTACTCTAATATAAGTATCATTACCATCCTTATATTTTCTTATTAATTGATCATCTATCTTTTGATATGAGCCACTTTCTGCCTTAACATAAGCCTTATAGCTTTCTGCATGATTATATTCCATGAATTCAGCATATAAGCCTTCTTCATATCCATTTGAAGATAGTACTGCAACAGAAGCTGATGTATCTACATCTTCATATGAAGCAACTAAAGTAATATCAGATGATTGAACACTAGATTTGTCAAATAACTCTCCATTTAGCTTCCAGCCAACAAATACCTTTCCATAAATAGATTTTACAGATGGGTAAGATGGAATAGCCTTACCTGCATCAAATTTATATTCAGCTATTTCAGTAGAATCTTCATATACATATGTAACTGTAATTTGCTTAACAAACTTAGCAAATAAAGTAACATCTTCAGTTAATGGCTTTGTTATATCAAATTTAGTTTCAAATGTATCATCAGTATACCAGCCTTCAAAACGAGAACCATCTACACTATTTAAAACAGGTAATGATGAAACAGTTTTATTCTTTTCAACTGTTATTTCACTAATTTCTTGAGTTGAAGGTGCTATTTCAAAATGAATGATTGCATAATCATCAGGATTATAAACCTTCCATTTTGCAAATAATGTTACATCTTCTTTAATTTCTTTTGTAATATCAAATAAAGTTGTAAAGCTTGAATCAGTATACCAGCCTTCAAAAACAAATCCTTGTTCTGAAAGCGCAGGTAATTGAGATAGCTTATCATTCTTTTCTAACAATGTCGCAACAGGATTATATCCATGTTCTGATGAATAAGTTACTGTGCAATAATTAACAGTTCTTGTAACCTTTAATAAAGAAATCTTAATAGCTTTATCAGATGAAATAGTATATGTACCTGCTTCTAATTCTTTTTCAACACTAAAAGCATCATTTTTATTTAAAGAATCAGATGAATATAAGCTTTGTGAATCCTTCTTAATATAAGCTTTACCAGCTGTATCAGAACCCCAAGTACCAGCTAAGCTAACTGTTGCCTTACTCTTTAAAACAATAGTAACTTCTGCACCTTGAGTGTTATATGATTTACCATCTGTTTCAACTCTATTTTTAGTGTTTGATGAGAAAGTAATATCATTTAATGTTACATCTCCAGCTAAAACATTATATGTTTTTGTTTTATCTGAGTTTTGTACCTCATTTGTTCCGACTTCAGCCTCTAACTCGCTCCAAGCTGTTAAGCCTTCACCAAATCCATATGTAGTTGTTTTATCCTCTGCTTTCCATGCTGCAACAAGAGTAATACTTTTATCGATTATAGTGTCAAAATCGAATAAAGCACCATTATAGTACCATCCTTCAAATGTACAATCAGCTCTTGTTGGGTCTGTTGGCTTTCCAACCTTTTCATTTTTCTTAACAGTTACAGCATCAACATTTGATCCTCCCGCAGAATTAAATGTTACTGTAAATAATGTGTCTTTTTCGTCTCCCTGTTTAGGATCATCAGGATTTACCTCGACTCCTGGTGTGTCTCCCTCCTTAATTTGATGACATGCAGCAACTGATGTCATACCGAAAAAAACAAGTCCCAATAGTATTAATTTTTTGATTTTCATTGTTCAAATTTCCCCTCTTCTTGAAAACGCTTTACATAGATTATACAATAACAGCATTTTATATACAAGAAGAATTTTAAGAAATGTAAAAAAAAGTCTCAAAAGAGACTTTTCAAGCAATAAATTTATTAATTTTTAGGCTTATAAACCTTCATTTTATCTAATACACCAATTGCTTCTGTATAGCTTCCAGCATCAGTATTTTCTAATACCTCACCTAATACTCTAAATTTAGAATCAATTGTATCAATATACCATAATACTAATGCTTCTGGAGTAGTAGGCTTTTTAGCTGCTCCAAATTGAGGAAGACCATGGTGGCTAACAAGCATATGCTCTAAAAGCATAACCTCATCAGTATTTTCATAGCCTAATCTTTTAGCAACATCTTCTATTTCCATTGCGCCTAAGACTAGATGTCCTAATAATTGGCCCTTTAAGGAATATGCTGTATCCATTACACCTGTTAATTCAGTAACCTTACCAATATCATGTAATAAAATACCTGCATAAATATAATCCTTATTTAAATATGGATAATTTTCAATAAAGCCATCAGCAAATTTAGCCATACCAATTGAATGATATGCTAATCCACCAACATAAGCATGGTGAAGCTTAGCTGCGGCAGGATAAATGAAATATTTATCATGGTATTTTTCAATTAAGGCTTTTGTAATATCCTTAATGATTTTATTTTCTATTTTTTCAATATATTCATTAACTAATTTAATTGCATCTGTTCTTTCAATAGGAGATTTTGCATAGAATAATCTTAATGCACTATCCTCTTGTTCAAATGGAAGCTCTGTGATTTCTTTATAAGAATCAATAATATTAGCTACTCTTTCACTACCTTCAACAGTATGATAATTAAATAAATAAGTATGCTCCTTTTGTAAATTATTGTCATAATCTACAAATTTTAAATTATAAACATTTCCCTTATCATCAACTACAGTGATATTAGCTAATTCATCACTTTCATTTATTCCTTTAACCATTGCAATTAAATCCATTTTTCTTTTTCTCCTTTAAATAAATAAACACCTGGCTTATCTATAATATAACTATCTTTTTTAATATTTGAGCTTCTGTATCCATCAAATATCATTGTAAATCCTTGAAAATCGATGTTTCTCTTCTCATAATCATTTGATGCGAAAACAACAACATTATAATCTTCTTCAATAATGATATATGCTAAAGAACCCTTATCAATTAATTGCTCTAATGGATGAACTCTTCTTCTGATTTCAGAAGCCTTAGAATATCTAAAGCATGAATACTCTTTTCTAATGCTAATTAGATCTCTTACAGTATTAACCATATCAATAAACTTATCTCTTCTATCATAATCAATTTTGTTGACTTCATCTTTAGTATTATAAGAATTTTCAACACCCTGTTTAGTTCTAAAGAATTCTTGTCCTGCATGAATAAATGGAATACCTTCAGAAACAATAACTAAAGATAAGGCAAGTCTTGCAGCATCTAATACCTTTTCTTCATCATCAAGCTCTAAAGCAACCCTAGTATAATCATAGAAGGTATAATTATCATGACATTCAACATAATTGATTGTTTGAGTTGGTTCATTAAATTTAAAATAATTTAAACATGAACCTAATGCTAAATGATAAGCATCAAAAACATCATTATCATTATCAAAAACAAATCCAGGTAAATTTTCAAATTGAGATCCTCTAATTTGTTCTCTATAACGATCATTAAAGAATGCATAATGAGGAAGCTTATGATGATTAATCATTGTAGCTCTTATATCAACAGGTAAAGGATTTTCCATATTCCATCCTTCACCATACATCATTATAGTTGGATTTATTTCAGATAGTATGTCATACGCTTCATTCATAGTATCAATATCTAATAGACCCATTAAGTCAATTCTAAAGCCTGATACCTTAAACAAAGACGTATAATATTCTAACACATCTATTATAAATCTTCTACACATATATTTTTCTGATGCAAAATCATTTCCACAATAGCTTGCATTTGATCTATGGCCATATTCATCAACTCTATAGCTATAGCCTGGAACTAATGCCTCAAATGGGAATGCTTCAACCTTATAGACATGGTTAAATACAACATCCATATTAACAGAAAGTCCACGCTTATGGCATTCATCAATTAATTGTAATAATTCATTAATTCTTGAATATGGATCATCTGGATTTTTAGAATACCATCCACATGGAACAAAATATTGATGTGGATTATAACCCCAGTTATATAAGCTGTTCTTTTTTAAATCATCAACCTCTTCAAAATCATAAGTTGGAAGAAGCTGTAAATGAGTAACACCTAATGATTTAATATAATCTAAGCCAGTAGGTTCTCCTATTTTTGTAGGATGGTTTTCAACCATACCTAAAAAAGTACCTTTAGTAATTCCATTTAAATAATATGTAAAATCTCTAACTGAAGCCTCATAAATAATACTATCTGTATATTTACCTGATACCTGAGGCTTTTCATATTTCATCTTATAGAATTTATTCTTATCAACAATATAATTACATGTAGCATTTGCAGAGCTTGATAAAGCATATGGATCTAATGTCATATCAAATTCATCAAATACTCTTACATAAACGACATATTTAGCACATTCATAATCGCCATTAAGGATAACTTCCCATACACCCTTTTCAGTATATTTTAAATCAAATCTTTCTTCTTTATCCTTTGTTACCAAAATATAAATTTCTTTAGCAACAGGACTCCACATTCTAAAGATTGTTTTTTCTTTAGAATATTCCATTCCTAAAGGACCATCATATTTATAAATATCATCAAATCTAGGATCTCTAATTATAGCACCACTTCTTAATATACTTTTAGTATCATTAGTATATCCAACTAAATAATCCTTGTTTAATTTAACTCCAGGATTTTTAACAATGAATTTATAAAAGTCATGTTCTTTATAAAATTTAACTACTTCTAATGGTTCTTTTTTATCCCCATCAAAAAGATATAATTTATTCTTTTTAGAATAAAATTTTTCATCAATTAAAATTGTTAGATGTTCAAATGAATCAATATAAGCATCTATTTTTCTCATACTCGCACTACCTATTCTTCAAAAATTTCAAAATCTCTTCTCTATCATTTTTTATTTTATTATCTAAAATTGCCTTAGTAACTAAAATAATCATTTCTTTAATTTCTTTACCTTTATACATTTTAGCAATTTCAATATTATTTAAGGCTAAGCCTTCATCCTTTATTTTTAAATTATCTAATTTATTTTTTATTTCAACTATATCATACCCCATATTTTTTAATAAGTTAAAATAATTAGGTAATTCATTTCTCTTTTCATAAATAGAATAAGTATCAAATTTATTAACTATTAAATAAGAAATTGATTCTATTTTCTTTTTTAATTCCTTTTCATTATTAAAATATTCATTAAATTTAAAATAATAAGCTAATCTTAAATCTTCTTTTTCAAAAACATCAACAAGGCTTAATAGCTTTTTATACTTAGGAACAAATTCAAATAAATCATATTTATTAATATAATCTATTCCACATTTATATTTAGAAAAAACTATTTTATCAAAATAATCATCTAATCTTTCATTAGATAATGCATTTAATAAATTCTTTTTTTCTACCATTGCCTTTAAGGTGTTATCCTCAATCTTAAAATTTAATTTAGCTGAGAAATGCAATGCTCTTAAAATTCTTAAGGCATCCTCATCAAATCTTACATAAGGATCTCCAATAGCTTTAATTATTCTATTTTTAATATCGTTTATACCGTCATATTTATCAATGATATTTTTAGATTTATCCATGATTAATGCATTCATAGTAAAATCTCTTCTTTTTAAATCATCATAAATATTATCAGTTTCTTTTACAACTGGATGTCTATGGTCATCATATGATAGGTCACATCTAAAATGAGTGATTTCAAAATCATATTCATCCTTAATAGTTATAGAATCATATAAAAGACCATTTGATATTGTATTAAAGGACTCTTCAATCTTTTTTAGTGGCATATTTGTTGTGATATCTATATCATTAAGCTCTACGCCTAATAAATAGTCTCTCACAGCTCCGCCAACTATATAAGCTTCATAGCCCATTGATTCAATTTTTTCTAAAATTGACAAAGCTTTATTAAAATAATTCAAGACTAAACACCACCTCTAATTATACCATAGATTAATTGAAAAAGTATAGATATTACGCTATAATAAAAAAAGATAGGGTGATTTATATGAAGCTTATTAATGATGAATATATTAATACTATTGTTATTTCTAAATCCGAGTTTATCACTCGTTTATTTAGAGTTAATAACATTGATGAAGTTAATAAATATTTAGCCGAAACAAGAAAAAAGCATTATGATGCTTCACACAATTGTTACGCCTATATTTTAGGAGAAAATGCTGAAATAGAAAAATGCTCAGATGATGGTGAGCCTTTAAAGACAGCTGGTGCTCCTATGCTTGATGCTTTAAAGAAAAATAATGTCACAAACATTTTAGCAATAACAACAAGATATTTTGGTGGAATTTTATTAGGAGCAGGCGGTCTTGTTAGAGCTTATTCTAAATCAGTATCAGAAGCTTTAAAGCTTGCGAAATTTTATGAAGTTAAAGAACAAACTAAATTTTTGATGAATACATCATATTCAGGATATAATACATTAATTAAAAATATCAACTATGTAAATATATTAAATACATACTTTAATACAGATGTTTTAATTGAAGCAGCCTGTGATAAGGAATTATTTAATAATTTAAAGGATGATTTATATAAATATAAAATCGATACAATTACATTAAATGAAAAAGGAACTATTAATATCGAAGTACCTATTGAAGAAAAATAAAAAGTTTTAAACTTTTATAAAACCAGGGAGGCAGTATGAAAAAGAAAAACTTATTATTATTTTTTTCCATTTTATTTTCTACTATCTGTTTATTTTTAATACATTATTTAAAAAAGAAAAATAATATAGATTATAGCTATAGTGATACTATTTTTTGGGCTTTTACATTTTCACCAATTTTCTTACCTGTTCTATTTAATTTAATATTTCAAATTTTAGCAGTAAAAACTAAGAATAAGGCATATATTACTATTTCATTTATCTTTTCAGTTATTACGTTAAACATTTTTTCTATAATATTAAATTCTCAATTACTACAAGAATCAAATGAACAAAATGTTAATAATCAGTATAATCAAGAAACCAATAACACTATTATAACTAACAATTACAATAATACTATTATAACTAATAATTACAATAATGATTATGATATTTCAAACCATTATCGAAAAGTATATTTAATATGTTTTATCATAAATATTATTTGTTTAATTGCCTTGGTAATTTCTATAATTTATGGAATACATTATGTTTGGGATAATGCAATAAATAATCCTAATAATAAAGATGGAGGCTTTATTGCAGTTGGAATTCCGGCTTTATTACTAATTTTAACAGTAGGATTCATATGTTTAACATTTTTCCCAATTTCTATATTATTATTAGCTGCCAAATTAAACTATGATGCATTTAAAATGGATAATCGTGCTTATAAGCCATTAGTAATTTTAGGGATTATCACATTAACATTTGTAAATTCATATACATCATATAAAATAGTTAAAGAAATGAAAAAACAAAGATAAAATGAAAAAAAGCTAGTGTAAACACACTAGCCTTTTTTTATAAGCTTCCAGCTTTTGATTTAGCTATATTTTCTCTTAATTCTTTTTCTTTTTGGGTTAAATCAACAGATTCTCTTCTGTTCTTTTCAAGACGTTCCTTTCTAACTGAAAGTAAATGCTCTTTAGCAGATTCAGCATCACGTCCGATATGAGCCTCTTGAACAAGAATTGTTGCTAAATTATCATGGAAATCTAAAATACCATTAACAATTACGATATAGTATTCATCTGTTCCTCTAACAATTTTAACATAGCCTTCGTCCATAACAGCGATTACTGGAATATGGTTTTCCATTACACCAAAATCACCATCTGGTTTATGAACTGTAAAATAATCAATTTCTTCGTTGTATAAAGTTCCTTGGTGTGTAGAAACAACAATTTTCATTACTTTAATGACTCTGCTTTCTTGATAGCATCATCGATTGTACCAACTAAGCGGAATGCTTCTTCTGGTAAATCATCATGCTTTCCATCTAAAATTTCTTTAAAGCCTCTAATTGTTTCCTTAACTGGAACATATGCACCAGGAACACCAGTAAATTGACCACCAATAAACATATTTTGTGATAAGAATAATCTAATTCTTCTTGCACGTGTAACAACAAGCTTATCCTCTTCAGAAAGTTCATCCATACCTAAAATAGCAATGATATCTAATAATTCATTATATCTTTGAATAATTTGTTGTACTCTTCTTGCAACATCATAATGTTCTTGACCAACGATAGCTGGTTGTAAAGCACGAGATGTTGATGCAAGTGGGTCAACGGCAGGATAAATACCTTCTTCTGTTAATTTTCTTGATAGGTTTGTTGTTGCATCTAAGTGTGTAAATGTTGT
>JAEEGL016983646.1_pt1 | contig 11653 bp, 7 predicted proteins | sample 9134231 | NCBI WGS metagenome assembly JAEEGL01 (sample SAMN16246548, study PRJNA631951) | gut metagenome | biome: gut microbiome; feature: rumen; material: fiber-attached | host: Bos | place: Iran: Karaj | collected 2018-10 | reverse complement strand
GGCCAAAGGGGACTTCTACGTGTTCATCTTTTTCGGCCTGGTGAGCGTGCTGGGAAGCTACTTCGTATGCGCGCACACCATCCACTCCTGGCTCCTCCTGCTGCCCGCCGCGGCAATAGGGTTCTTCAGCATGGGCGTGCTCAACACCAACAATATCCGCGACATGGAGACCGACGCCCCCAACCGCGTTACGGTGGCCATCAAACTCGGCCTTAACGGGGCTCGCATCTACCAGACGGTGCTCATCGTCGCGGGCCTGGCTTGCATGGCGGCCTACACGGCGCTACGTCTTCCCGACTGGCGCCATTGGCTATGGGTGATTACCCTGCCTCTTTACATTGTACATCTTCGCGGCGTGTGGACAAACACGGGCCGTGCTCTGGACCGCTACCTCCCCATGCTGGTAATCACCACCTTCGTCCTTTCGCTTCTCGTAGGGGCGGGATTCACAATGTATTTATGGTAAACGAAACGGTTTGATTTGTAAGTAAAAGGTTTCGAAACGTTTCGTTCGAAAAATAACGTAACGACTTTATACGTTTTAGTTCAAAAAAAATTATATTTGTGAGTCTAACACCCGAACCAAAACATTAAAAACAACCAATAATTCTTAAAAAAATGAAAAAAGTTTTCTTAGCAATCCTTGCTACCATCGCAGTGATGGCCATGGTGTCCTGCAACAAGGACGACCAGAACAAAGGTGGAAAGAAGGGCGGTAAAACCGCTACCGAAGTCAACATCAAGATCGACGGAGACGTCTCCGAATGGAAAGATGTTGCTGTTGCAGCAGAACTTGACGAAGATACGGTTGACGCCGGCCGTGATTCCCTTCTCACTCTCAAGCTCGCTGCAGATTCCCAGAATCTGTATGTTTATTTTGAGTTCATCGTTCCGGATAACGCCTATGTGCCGGTTGATGTTTTCATCAACTCGGATGGCGACGCCGCTACTGGTTTCTCCGCGTGGCTTTGGTCTGAAATCGGTTGGGAATATCTTATTGAAAGCGAAGATGGATGCCTTGAAAATAAAACGACCGTCCGCAATATGGACGATGCAACCATTTACAAGGCAAAGACCTGGAAGAATGCAGCCGGCGAACAGATTGGCGGTTGGGACACGAAGGATGGTGCTGAGCAGGAGGCACTTGAAACCAAAGGATTCTGCACATCTGCCGGTAAGGTTGCCAATGGCATAGGATTCGTAGAGATGGCAATCGAGCGCAGCGCCATCAATGCACGCGCAAAAGGTAAGATCTCTGTTGGCATCGAGGTCCATTGCGGTGGTTGGCAAGACAACGGAATCCTTCCTCAGATTTCCACAGGCAGTGAACTGGCAGCCGCCGTTGAATTTATGCTTCCATAATTCGCGGTTATATTAAAAACATTAAGGGCGACCCTTCCGGGCCGCCCTTATTTGTATTGCCGTTCAGCTTACTGGATTATCGCATCGTCCAATCCGGTGAAGTCGAAGCGGTACAGGTGGGATATATCCCCATAGTCGTCTCCAACCCAGATGCAATTGTGGACATGGTCCACGAAGATAGCTTCCGGATTAGCAATATTTCCCGTTGAATAATACCCCAGCATTTCACTGGCGTCACCGGTAAGGGCGAAAAATTTCTTAGCTTCGGAATCGATTATCCAGAGCCAGTCGGTGAGCGGATCGTAGCAGAGATCGGCAATCTCAGTAATCTGCGGAAATACTTCGCGTAGTTTGATGTCGCTCACAACTATCTTCTGGTCAATATCACAGATGAAAAGATGTGAATTGGCCTGAGCTCCTGCATAAGCGATACCGTTCTTGTAGTAAGTGACTCCTTCAATGCCGGCGTTGTCGTAGCTCTTCGCCGCAGAGATGCGGAACAGTCCTTCCACGGCGTTGAAATTCGAGGATGCGATGCGGCCCACACCATTCCAGGACCAAATCTCCTGTCCTGAATCCTTGGGATTGAAAAGATCTTCTATGCCCACTATAAGGTCTCCATTGCGCGGATCTATGGTAACAGCCTCCAAGTCACAACCGATCCAATGCTCTTCGAGCACCTCTCCTTCAAAAGAAAGCCTGGCTATGGACCCGTCGTCACCCATACCCCAGAGGAACGTGCCGTCCGCGCTCAGGCATATGCCGGAAAGCTCATTGAAATCAACATCATATTTGGTAATCTTGCCCATTTGAGGCATTTTGGGAGCCGGCCCGTCATAGGGCTTGATGGAAGCAGTGATATCGCCAAGATCGACATTATTTCCAGCAGTGACCTTAATCTTGTCCTTAATGCTGCATACAGAGGTCCAGGAATCGTTTTTGGACAGATAAATGCTGATTCCGTCGGGAAAGCTCATTCCCCCGGAGAACCACAGCTGATTTGTTTTACCGGAAGACAGGTCTCCGGAAATAAAGGGATAACCACTGTTATCTTTCTGAGTGAACACGGTGGTTTCTGAAGTATATTCCACCTGGAAATCGCTGATGACTATTCCTTCACGGCCATTGCCAGCCAGTGCGAAACGGTCATAATCACCTGTCACGGAGAAAGAAATGCTTCCTGATGCATCTATGAAGGAGAAGGTGTCTTTGTCCAGATAAGCTACGCCAAGCGCTCTGTCACAGGAGGAAAAACTGGTTTTGTTACCCATCTTCCCCTTGATATGATTCACGGCCTCGTCGGGCCAGGCGGCATAGAGATAATCCGGCTCAATGGTATATTCCGTAACGGAACCGAGTTGCGCGGTTGCGGTTGTGCCATCGGAGGAAATATCACTGGAAGATAGTGTTACGACTTCAGCGAATGCTCCCATCGAACCATGTACATAAATCTTGTCCCCTGCACTCCAGCTGCCTTTCAACGGCGGGGCCACGAATTTATATTTTCCCGGCTTGGGAGTGGGATCCTCGTTGGCCTCCGTTTTATTATCGGAACTGCTGCCGTTACAGGAAACGGCAGCAGCAGCGATAAGAATGAGAGTGAGAAGAAAACTCTTTCTCATGGTTTATTTGATTTCAAACAGTTTGTTGTAACCGGTGGATGTCTCGAACATGTCGGTGTTGGCAATCGGGAGACTGTATTCGGGCTTGTCCGAGAGCAGCGGATCCGGGAGTTCCAGATAGAGCGTACCCTTTTCGGTGGACGGTATGAAGGAGCTCACAACTGCGTTGTAACCGGAATGCCATGTGCACGGGTCGAAGCCGAGAGGAGTCTTTACCTCTTCGTTGTCCGAACCAACCCACACCAGCCATGCCTCACGCGGATTCTGCGGGGCGGCGAAGCCCTTGTTGTAGAATCTTATCGTAATCGAGCATGGCTGACCGACAGCAATCGCTCCATAGTGAACGTCCTTGATGACGAAGCGGTAGCCCAGACGGGATTTGATGGTGTCATAGCAACCGTTGTTCCTCCAGCGGGTAATCACTTCTTCGCGATAGCCGTCGTTCAGATAGGTCCAGTGATAGTCCTCAAGATCCTTGATGGCGTTATCGCACAGGCCGTAATCGGAAACATCGCAGGTCTCGCCTCCCATGATGGTGTAGCGGGATTCGGCTTTCCAGAATTCGCGGGTGCTGTCCGCAGCGAAGGTTCCCCTGTCGGATGCATCTGCGAGGAAGCAGTCGTTGTGCCCGCCCAGACGCGACTTGGCGGTACCGTCGTGCGCGGTGTCGGCTGTAATGGAGTCGGCCACAGCTTTGGCATATCCCATCTTAAATTTAAATAAGGGGGTGCGCAGCTCTATCTGCCTGGATGCGGGCACGGCTTTCAGAAGGGCGTCGGTGAGTTGCTTGCGGAGATTGTAGCTCTCGGCGGAACCCGGCTGTTTGAAGTTGGTGGAGTAATACCATTCACCCCAGGCACCCACGAAACCTGCCTGTACGACAAAGATTACGTCTTCGTTCTTGGCAAGCACGGGCTGGAGCTCTGTAACGTGTCCAAGCACTTTGTCCACCGCAGGGTCGGTGGGCACTGAAGGCCAGTCGGTACTCTCGTTGTAGCTGAAGATGTAAGCGAAACGGACTATTGCCTTGGCTCCGCCGGCGCGAACCGCATCGAATGCCTTCTGCACCACGGCGAGGTAGTCGGCCGAGATGCCGCCTCCGCTCACGAACTGGTTCAGGTTGAATTCGAGAAGCAGCAAGTTGTAGCCCAGAAGACGCTTTGCGGCCACATCGGCGGCAGTGGGGACATCGTCCTCGGCGTCTATTTCAAAGCCGGTGTAGAGTCCTCTCTCGGGGCCGTAGAGCACGCCGTCAAGCTCGGTGTAGTTCACCGCCGTGCCTTCTATAGCATCGTCCGGACCGGGAAGATCAACGTTGCCGAATCCGCGAATGATGAAGCTTGCCGTCTTCTTGGCATTTGTATAATGAATGGTTGACGGCTGGGTGGCAGTTATCGTAATCTTCTGGTTCTTGGCGGAAAAAGCAGTGATTTTATATTCAGTAGTATCCGCATTCGGCTTCAAAATAGCCGCTGTGGGCTTGTCTACCGATACGGTTATCTTTCCGTCAGACAGAGAAGAAACTGTGAAGATGAAAGAATTACCGGATTCCACGGTATCCTTGGGAACTCCCTTGAACGAAAGTTCCGGATCCGGCTTCTCCTTGATTTCTGTTGCAACATTGCCGACAGGCTCTTCCATGCACGCTTTCATGAATGCGAGAAGAATCACGGCAGGAAATATCAATAACTTTTTCATATGTTCGTGCTTTATCGTTTATTCTGTGTCACGTCGGTGCCGGGTGCGTTCACCTCGTCAAGGGGTATCCGCAGGGCAAGACGAGGATCATTGTAGTCAATCACCTCCCATGGATGGTAACCTACGTAACGACGGTCGATGGATTTCTTGTTGCGCAGAAGGTCGAACATACGCTGACCTTCGAAGCAGAATTCCATACGCCTTTCGTCAAGCACCACATCCAGCACGTCGGTGTAGCCGCGGGCCGCCATGTTGGTGGCGTCGAAATCGGCCGTGGCCGGGAGACCGGCGCGGTGACGTATCACGTTGACGTCCGCCAGCGCTTCGTCCACCTTGTTCGTCCTTGCATAAGCTTCCGCCCTGTTGAGCCAGGCTTCGCCCCAGCGCAGGAATACGGGAGAAGTGGCGGTCATATATCCGTCCTGCCCGCTGAACTTGGTGTTAAAATACTTCACGTACATATTGGAACGTATGCCCACATCGCCGTTCACGTCGTCGCGGATATAAGCGGGACTCTTTCCGTCCTTGCCGAAGGAGGCATCTCCGGTGAGGTTGCCGTTGAGATAGTAGCGGGTGTATCCGCCCACCGTTTCGGGAGTGGCGGTGTAGTTCTTTTTGTCGAAAGTGAAACTGAAGGAACCGTCGGGATTGGGAGTGAGTTCCTTGGCTATGCCCGAATAGCAGAAGTCGCCCTTGGCGTCCTTGATGGGGAAGGTAACCATCTTGAGGCCATTATCCAGAACAGCCTGCGGATTGTAGTGGAAGTAGGCCTTGAAACGCCTGTCTTCGGGATAGCGCTGGAAGAGCTCGATGAGTTCGTCGTTCCAGTACCACTCGCCCCAGCCGTCTTTCTCGGCTCCGGAAGCGTAGTACATCGCGCCCACGGTGACATTCCTTTCGACATTGCCCCACGGATCGGTGAGGTCGGCGGGGAAGAAGTGGCGTATGCACCATATGGTCTCGGGAGAGTCATAGGTTGCCGCGGGATAATTCGACAGGGCGGTCTGGGTGAATTCGGATTTCACGGCAGCCGGAGCCTGGCCGATCAGGGTGTTGCACAGAGTTATGCATTCCTGAAGGTGGGTTTCGTCTCCCATAGCCAGGCATACCCTTGAGAGCAGCAGCCTGGCGGCAGTTGCGGATGCGTATTCGGGACCTCTCGGAGAGCCCTTGTCCATATACTCATAGGCCTTTTTGAGGTCTTTTTCGATGGCATCGTAGACTGCTCCCACGGAAGCGCGGGTGGTTTTTGAATAATCCATGCCTATGCGAAGCGGAATGCCTGGATTGTCACGTCCTGCGGAATAGGGAAGCGCGAACATGTTCACCAGGTTGTAATGCGCGAAGGCGCGGATGAAATAGTTCTCTCCGAGCAGGTGCGCAATCTTGCCGGTGGCGTCAGGATCCATACCGTCGATATTTGCGTTTGCGGCATAGATAATCTTATAGGAAATCCACCAAGTGTAATAAATGTTGTTCTTGGTGGGCTGGTCCTCATACCTGTAGGGGCCCAGGAACGGGTCTGTGGAGTGCCCGGAGATGGTGACGTTGTCGCCCCTTGTCTCGGTGATCTGGAAGAAGTGGCGCACGAAGCGGTTGTCGTTGGCGCCGCCGTCTTCTCCCTTGTAGGGCAGGCAGTCCTTGAAGAGGGCATAGATGCCGTCGGTGGTATATACCGCGGATTCGGGGTTGCTCTTCAGGGCGGCGGAAGTCATGGCATCGGATGGAACGAAATCCATCTCGCATGCGGCAAGCGCAAGCAGCGCGATTCCCAATGCTAATATCTTTTTCATGATGAATTCAGTTTAGAAAGTGATATCTATGCCAAACACTACCGACATCGGGACCGGATAATTGTCCGTGTACAATCCGGCGAGAGAGTAGGTATCGCCTTCCAGGCTCACTTCCGGGTCCATACCCGAGAAGCGTGAGAAAGTAAGGATGTTGTCCGCAGAAACGTAAACCCTTGCTCCGGACATCTTGGCCTTGCTGATAAGGTTGGAGGGGAGGTTATACGAAAGCGTAACGTTGCGGAGACGGAAGAAACTGCCGTCTTCCAGGTAACGTGAAGAGTACTCGTTGGCTTCGGAGTTGCCTCCGTTCACAGCTTCCGGATGAGTGGCTTTATAGTTGGTGCCGTAACGGTCGTCGGCATACCAGCGTACCCAGCCAAGGCCGTTGTTGAACGACTGCTGATTATAGCCGCTCTTTGCACCGTCGGTGTCCATAATGTCCTGACGGGTGCGGTTGTACACCTTGTTGCCAACGACGAAACTGCCGTTCGCGCTGAGGGTGATTCCCTTCCAGGAAAGACTGGTGTTGAGGCCTCCTGTAAACCACGGGGATGCGCTGCCGACCATCTGATAGGTTGCGTCGCCGTGCTTGCTTGTGAGAATCACGTCGCCTGCCTTATAGAAATCAGGGCTGTACTTGCTGGTGGGATCATCCAGTTCTTCCTGAGTGATTACGTGCTCCCAGAGGGGGTAGCCGGTCTCTACGTCGACTCCCGCCCATTTTGGCATATACCAGGAATAGATGTCACTGTTTTCCTTAATGAGCTGGTAAACTTTGGAAGAACCTCCCGCGAGTATGTCCTTATGCTCGGGAAGGTCGAGGACGCGGTTCTGGTTGGCTCCGAGGTTGAATCCGCCATCCCAGACGAAGTCGCCCCTCTTGAGAATGGTGGCGTTTACCGCGAGTTCGACACCGCGGTTGCGGACCTTACCCACGTTGCTCGTCACTGCAAAGAAACCGGATGACGGTGCCATGGGAGCATCGAGCAGGAGGTTGGAGTTGAGAGTGTTGTAAAGGTCCAAGGTGACTTCCACGTTGTTTTTGATGGTGCCGTCGATACCGATGCTGGCCATGTAGGCCTCTTCCCATCCGAGCATGTAGTTGGCGGCCTGTTTTACGAATGCCGCCGTCTGCCCGTTATAGCTGCTGGTGAGGGAGAATGAGTCCTGATACTTGAAGGCCGGGATGTTGTCGTTACCGGTCTTACCGTAACCTGCGCGAAGCTTCAGGAAAGAGAAGGTTCCCTGGTTCTTCATGAAATTCTCGCTGCTCACAACCCATGCGCCGGAGATGCCGGGGAAGAAACCGCCGCGGTTGAGGGGGCCGAACTTGTAGCTCTCGTCGTAGCGGAGCGATGCCGTTACGACGTATTTGCCGAGATAGGAATACTGGGCCTGGCTGAGAAGCGCCCAGCTGCGTGTGGGATAATCCTGTCCCTTGACTATCTTACTGTTCTGGTCCGCCACGTTGCTCAGGGAACGCTGTCCGGGAGGAAGCTTGCTGCCTCCGGCCATCAGGGTGCGAACGTAACCTTCGCCGTATTCCCATCCTGCGACCGCATTGATGTCGTGGGCCTTAAACTTCTTATGGAATTTGACCAGGTTGGTGGTGCCCCAGCCGTTCCACTCGCCGTCGGAGTTCGTGAGACTTCCGTCACCGTTCACGCGGGCGTCTTCGTAGGACTCAGAATAGGAATTCGAGCTGTCGTAACGGTTCGTGGTGGTGAAGGTGAGCCAGTCGGTGATGTTCCAGACTAGCTGGAGGTCACCGGTCACTCCTTCGTCGTGACCAACGGAATAGTTGTACTGTTCTTTAAAGAGAACGTTCCTGGGAATAGCAGAATACCATTTGCGATGATAGTCGCCCCTGCTCTCGGAAGAAATCTGAATGGGCTCTTCGGTGACATTGCCTTCGTTGTCGATCACATAGGGAACGTCGAAGGGAAGCATAACGTAAGCCGATTCGCGGGTGTCGGAAGAAGCGTGCTGTGTGTTGGATTTCTGGTAATTCAAGCGCACGTTCATGGTGAGGCGTTCCGCCAGGGGAGCCGACAGGTTGATACGTGCGGCATTGCGGACGAAGTTCGAGTTGATGAAGGAACCTTCTTCGTCGTAGTGGTCCAGACTCACATAGTATCCGACCTTGCCGGCCTTGCCGGTGGCGGATACGTAGTAGTCCTGCACCACGCCGGTCTTGAAGGTGTTGTCTATCCAGTTGAAATTGTACTCGTCGAGCTCTTCGTATTTCGGGGCGTTCTTGGCGAGGTTCGATTCATTGTAAATCTCCGACATGAAATCGTAGGCCTCGTATGCGTCCATCGGCTTGAACCTTCCGGAGAGGGCCTTTTTGATACCGGCGCTCGCCTTGAAGTTGATGCTGGCGTTGTCGTTCTTGGCACTCTTGGTGGTGATGACGATAACGCCGCCCGATGCTGCGGCGCCGTAGAGTGCGGTTGCCGAAGCGTCCTTAAGGACGGTGAGGGTTTCGATGTCGTTGGGGTTGAAGCTTCCGCCGGCCACTCCGTCAACCACGTAGAGCGGGCCTGCTCCTGCGGTTATGGAGCCGGTGCCGCGGATGCGGATGTCGGCCGAGGAACCGGGCTGACCGGAACCGTTCATGACCACCACGCCCGCGACCTTACCCTGCAGCATGTTACCCACGTCGGGAGTGGTAACATCCGCGAGTTTGTCTCCGCTGATGGAAACCACCGAACTGGAGAGTTCGTTCTTCTTCTGGGAAGTGTAACCCAGGACGACAAGCTCTTCGAGGGATTCGGTGTCTGGGGTGAGGTTGATGTTGATTTCAGTGCGTCCTGCAACTATCTCCGTGACGGAATTGTATCCGATGTTGGAGAATGTGAGAGTCGCGTCTTCAGGCACGGTTATGACGTATTTGCCGTCATAGTCCGTGATCGTTCCGCCTCCGGTGGAAACGGCGACTCCGGCGCCGATAACCGGCTGCCCGTCGCTCGAATCGAGCACCTGCCCGGAGACGGTAATCTTCTGGGCGAAGGCGGATAGTGACAGCGTGAAGGCCGCCATCACCGTCAAAACTCTGATGAACGTTCTTTTCATTGTTGTGAACTATTGGTTATTGTATTGATTTGTCGTTAATATACGGTAACTCCTTCGACCACCCTTGAGATGTTTCCGGAGACGGAGGGAGTGTCCGGGTTGAGGCCAAGGTCCATGGACTTGAAGAGGCCGAGCATCTGCGCCACGAACACATATGAGACCGCGCCGAAGCAGGACGGCATCGTGGTGGGGATGTCGAGTTCCACGGAAAGATCCCAGGCCTTTGGTTGTGGAGCGGAATCTTTCATATAGACGGCGATTGCGCCCTTGATCTTGTTGCCTTTGTGAATCTGGTTAATAAGATCCATTTCGTACCTCCTGACATCTTTGTTGGGGGAGATGAGATAAATGAGGAGGGTGTCTTCGTTCACTACCGCCTTGGGACCGTGACGGAATCCCAGGAAGGAATCGAAGGCGCACATAACCGCGCCGTCAGTAAGTTCCTGCAGCTTGAGGCGGGATTCTTCCGCAACGCCCTTGAGGGGGCCTGAACCGAGGAATACGGCGCGTTTGAAAGCGCGGCCGGAGATTTCCTTGATGGAGCTTTCGTAGCGTTCCATGGCCTTTTCCACTGCCTTGGCGACAGTTTCCACAAGGGAGAAGTCCTCCTCGATGGTGTCGATATGGGAAATCATCGAGCAGGTAAGCAGCATGGAAGAATAGCTGCTGGTCATTGCCAGGGATTTATCGTTGGTTTCCGGGGGCAGGAGAATAGTGAGGATGTTGCTGCCCTTCATCTTGGCGAGCTCGCCTTCGGCGTTGCAGGTGATGAAGATGTGGGCCACCTTTCCGGCGGTCTTTTCGATGAGTTTCACCACGCCCACGCTTTCGGGACTGTTACCCGAGCGGGCGAATGAAATCAGGAGGACTTTGCTCTTGGAATCGAAATATAGGTGCGGATTGGAAAGAATATCCGTGGTGGCTATCGAACGGGCTCCCCTGAAGATGGTGTTGAACATGGAACACTCCAGGGCGTCGCCGATATATGCGGAAGTTCCCGCTCCGGTGAGCACTACTGAATAGCCGTCATCGAGATATTTGTGAATGAATTCCGAAATTTCCTTCTTGCGCGCATGGACGATCTTGTATGATTCGAGCCATGTGGCTGGCTGCTGTTTAATCTCGCAGTAGGTATAATTGGTCTGTGTCATTATAGGCACAAAAATAGAAAATTACTTATGAATGTTTCGATTGCGTTCCGATTATCGGAAGTGAAAAACGTTTCCTAACGTTTCGTTTCGAATTACACCATAACGGTTTCCACGTTTATCTTCATGCTCTTGAGCTGATTTTTGAGCCCTGCAGGAAGATGTGAATCCGTTATGATTGTATTGATTTTGTCCGGCATGCAGATGAATGCGAGCGCCCTCTTGTCCAGCTTTGAAGAGTCGAAGACAGCGATTACCTCGCGCGCTCTGGAAATCATCACCTGATTGGTGCTGGCTTCTTCCACGCTAGGGGTGGAAAGGCCGGCCTCTACGCTGAATGAATCTACGCCAAGGAAAAGCTTGTCGCAATAGAACAGCTTGAGGCTGGATTCCGTGACCGGGCCCACAGTAGAGAGGCTTGTTTCGCGGACATTGCCCCCGAGCAGGATCACCTTGAACCTCTTGTATTTCACGGCTTCAATCATCGCATTCACCGAATTCGTGATGATTGTGAGGTCGTTAAAACGGTCGAGATTCTTCACTATCTCCATGGTCGTGGTGCCGGAGTCGATTATGATAGTGTCGCCCTCCTTGATGTGTGAGGCGGCCAGTCTTCCAATGGCCTCTTTCTCGCGGACATTGATCATCTGCTTGTAGTCGAAATTCCTTTCCTCGGGCTCGACCTGACCGGTTCCGGCAGCAGTTATGGCTCCCCCATGCACACGTGTGAGAAGCTTGCGCTCCTGGAGGATGCGGAGATCTTTTCTGATAGTGACTTCGGAAACACCGAAGATCTGGCTTAACTGGGTGACGTTAACCGTGGAGTCCTCTTTGAGCCTCTGTAGAATGGCGGATCGACGCCCCTGCGCAGTGTCGTAGATATTCATAATTGGTTATGGGTTTCGGTTGTTGTGACAAATATAATACTTAATTTCAAATGAAACAAAACGAAATG
>JAEEGL016958253.1_pt1 | contig 11653 bp, 3 predicted proteins | sample 9134231 | NCBI WGS metagenome assembly JAEEGL01 (sample SAMN16246548, study PRJNA631951) | gut metagenome | biome: gut microbiome; feature: rumen; material: fiber-attached | host: Bos | place: Iran: Karaj | collected 2018-10 | reverse complement strand
GAAAGCGAAACAGCTCTCCAGTGCTGCAGACGAAGACATTCCTGCGCCCAGCGGTACATCGCCTGCGAAAACGGTATCAAAGCCATGTACATCTACACCGCGTTCGATGAGTTCGCGCACCACACCATAGACGAAGCGGAGACAGGTCTCTTTCGGTCCGTTGGGATCATTGACCGGCCATTCGCCATATTCGTTGAGGTCCAGCGAGAGGGCACGTACGGTGTCGATTCCGTTCGGACGGATGACCGCCATGATGCCTTGTTGTACAGCACCCGGAAAGACGAAACCACCGTTATAGTCGGTATGTTCACCGATCAGGTTAATACGGCCCGGAGAGGCATAAACTGATTGACGATTGGACGATTGACGATTTACGATTTGGTCTTCGCCGAATTTGTCTGCAAAAGCAGCGATAAGTTGTTGTTTATTCATATTGATTGGATTTAATAGCCGTTAGGATTATTTTTCTGCCAGTTCCATGAGTCGCGACACATCTCGTCGAGACCGAACTGCGCTTTCCAGCCGAGTTCGCGCTCTGCTTTAGCAGGGTCGCAGTAACAGGTAGCGATGTCGCCTGCACGACGCGGTTTAATCTGATAGGGTATATCCACGCCGTTGACGCGAATGAAAGCATTGACTACATCGAGTACGGAATAGCCGTGACCGGTACCGATATTATAGATGGCGAGTCCGGCTTTACGCGTGATAGCCTGAAGGGCAGCCACGTGCGCCGTCGCCAGATCAACCACATGGATATAGTCGCGTACTCCGGTTCCGTCATGCGTCGGATAGTCATTGCCGAACACACCGAGCTGCTCCCGTTTGCCGACAGCCACTTGCGTGATATACGGCATGAGGTTATTGGGAATTCCATTCGGGTTCTCGCCGATACGTCCGGAGGGGTGCGCACCGATAGGATTGAAATAACGCAAAAGCACGACGTTCCACTCGGGCTCGGCTTTCTGCAGATCCATCATGACTTGCTCCAGCATCGACTTGGTCTGACCGTACGGGTTGGTACAGTGTCCTTTCGGGCATTCTTCGGTGATAGGGATGATAGCCGGGTCACCATAGACCGTTGCGGACGAAGAGAAAATAATGTTCTTGCATCCATGCTTGCGCATCACATCGAGTAGCACGAACGTGCCGTTCATGTTGTTCTCGTAATATTCAAGCGGTTTGGCAACGGATTCACCTACTGCTTTGAGGCCGGCAAAATGGATGCAGGCATCAAAATGATTGGCGGCGAAAATACGCTCCAAGCCCTCCCGATCACGGATGTCCGTTTGCACGAAGGGTATCTCTTCCACACCGATGATCTGAGCCACACGGCGCAGTGCCTCCGGATTGGAGTTATACAGGTTATCGACAACCAACGCAGTATGACCTGCTTTGTACAATTCTATCAATGTGTGGGAGCCGATAAATCCGGCTCCGCCGGTAACAAGAATATGCATAACTTAGAACAAGGGGGATGGATAAATACCTTTTTCTACCAACTCAGCGAACTTGGCTACCACTTGCGGACGGTCCGTAGCGTAGGTCACGCCGAACCATTTACTCGGGGTATCCAGCACACGGCAGGTGGCCTTACCGGAATGAATGAGATGATCGACCATCAGCGGGATAAAGAACTCAGACTTGAGTTCCTGACCATGCTCCTTGAGGAAGTCTACAAAAAACGCTTCCGAGTGCTTAAAATAGTCGGGTGTGAAAGCCCACATATTCATCGATACAGGGGTATTGTCTGCGACTGCCGTCTTACCGTCTTCTTCGATATAACGGATCACGCCGTCCTCTTCGCGCAAGATTTTCGTGCGCTCCGTCACCTTTGTCAAATAGCCATTCTCGTCGGTCTCACATATGCCACGTGCTACCGTTCCGGACTCAGACAGTGTGTTCGCTACGCGGTAACCCACCATCGCATACTGACCCTCCGTGCCCTCAATCGAGCAGAGATAATCGGCCAGGACCTTAAAACTCTCACGACCGTAGTAATCATCGGCATTGATAACCGCAAACGGCTCGTGAATGACATCCTTTCCCATCAGCACGGCATGGTTCGTTCCCCATGGTTTCTCACGCCCTTCCGGTACGCTAAATCCGGCCGGCAGGTTATCCAGATCCTGGAACACCAGTTCTACCGGAATACGATTCTCGTACTTGGAAACGATCTTCTCGCGGAAATCCTGTTCAAAGACGCGGCGGATAACAAAAACCACCTTTCCAAAGCCTGCTTGTATGGCATCGTAGATGCTGTAATCCATGATAGTCTCTCCGTGGGGGCCTAGCCCGTCCAACTGTTTGAGACCTCCGTAACGGCTACCCATGCCGGCAGCCAAAACAAATAATGTCGGTTTCATAATTAATCTATCTTAATATCTGTATTTACATTCTTACTGCCCCACAGCGCATAGATTAGGATATACGCCACGCCGATCACCGGCACGATATAACTGAGCAGAATATTATGCGATGCGATGATACTCTGTACTTGCGGAACCACACCGCCGCCGACTACCATCATCATGAATATACCGCTAGCCTTGGCCGTGTACTTGCCAAGACCTTCTGTAGCCAGATTGAAGATACATCCCCACATCACCGATGTACACAGACCAACCAGGATGATCAGCAGCGCCGCAATAGGCATCGCCGTCATTGCGAAATCCCAACCCGTAGGCATGTTCACCTTCACTTTGTCTCCCAGCAGCATAGCGGCTACCATCAGCGCGATAGCTACTACCGACGCACAGGTCACCATCGTCTTACTGCTCACTTTGCCGCCGACGAACGAACCGATCGTACGACCTACCAGCATCAGCAACCAGTACAAGCCCGCTACGAATCCTGCGGCCGCAAAACCTACCTGCGGATTCAGATAACTGATCAGCGTAGCCGGTACTCCCACTTCCACGCCGACATAGAAGAAGATAGCAATCACACCCAGCGTCAGATGACGGAAGGACCACGGACTGCGTTCGTACGTCACTTGCTGACCTGCTCCCGCCGGTTCGGCTAACGGAGTGACGAAGATGATCACGAATAGCAGCGCAAAAACAGCCATCGCCATATACAGCATGATATTCACGTCCGCAATCGTCTTACCTGCCAGACTCTGACCGATGATAGCGCCCACCAGCATCGGAGTCAACGTACCGCTCAAGGAGTTCAGCGTACCGCCGATCATATTCAATTGGTTTCCGCGGTTACCGCCACCACCCAACAGGTTCAGCATCGGGTTGGTCACCGTATTCAGCATACATACGCAGAATCCGCAGATCAAAGCACCGGACAGATAAACGGCGAAGCTGTCAAACACACCGCTCGTCCATTGGATAGCGATACCGATAAAGCCTAAGAAAATAGCAGTCAGCGCCGTACGCTTATAGCCGTACTTCGCCAGGAAATTACCGGCCGGGATACCCATGATCAGGTACGCTAAGAAATTGAACAGGTTGCCTAACATACCCATCCGCTCCGCTTGAGCCGGATCGTCAAAAGAGGCGCCCCAGATCTTACCTACAGGAGCAGCCAGGTTCGTCACAAACGCAATCATCGCATAGAGAAACATCATCGCGATGATGGTGACAATTTGCAAAGAATTTGATTGTTTTGTACTCATAGTATTTTGTGTATTAAATGATTATTGCAGTTTCTTACCCGTCACATCATATTTCTCATTGTTTCGAATGATGACGATATGATCGTCTTCGAGTATCTTGTACGTACGGATCGCATCCGCTCCTTCAGCCCCAACGGTCTCGATACCTTCTGCCGGGTTGAGCTGGATGATATACGGTTCCCACGGCGTACCCATATGTTCATCGGATACATAGGTGAGATTGCTGTCTATCGTCACTTCTTCGCCGTTCAGTACGGTATGAATGCTCATCGCCTGTCCGGCGCCTTCACCGCTGATAACGAGGTAGTACAGTCCTTCTTCATCAGCACGAATTGCACCGCGGCACTCCTCACCGATGAACGCCGCTATCTCACACGTATCTACACGTGCTTTGCCATCCATCAGACGGATGGTCATCGTCATATTGGACGGATAGTTATGCTGATCTACCGGTGTGAACCATTGGAGTGCAGTTGCCCGCATAGCGCGGTATGGCGCAGGATAAACGACCATGTACAGATCCTCCGGATAGGTGAAGCTCTTCACATTATCTTCGGTACTGTAATAGAGGTATCCGTGTCCGCTTTCCAGCGACTGAAGCGTTCCTTCCCAACCGCTTGTGCCGTAGATAGACACCGCCGTCTGGGACTTAATGATATCACCTGCTTTCGGTTTAGCACCGGCCAGCGCCGAGTTGATACGCTTGGTCGTGAGCGGCGTGTAAGCGATCCAGTTCCAACCCTTCTCCAGCACTACCGGCATATCTTTCAAAGCCGGTTGCTGACCGCGTACGGAAAACTGCGTCTGGAGCGTAGCGCTTTCCGTTGCCGGTGTACGGGTGATCTTCATCTTATACATCGTATTCTCCGCCGGCACCAGGTTTCCTTTCCATTCCGCACCGTTCGATTGGATATAGGTGTTCCGGTCTTTGAGCAGAATACCCCAACCGCTGTAGTCGGCAAAGAGCAGGTCGCAGTACTGCGTCTCGGGTGCTACACCGAGTGCGATCCAGTTCCAGTTCTCATGGACGGAGATCAGCTGCTCTACCTTATCGCTCTTGGTCCAGATAGCCGGCATGTCGTAGTTACCGATGAGGGTGTCCTGATGGAAGATGATGAGCGTGTCAATACCCTCCAATGCGATACGTGCATCGGTGTAAGCTACACCTCGGCTAGCATCCCAGATACGGAAGGAAACGGTTTTGTTCGCATCCCGGTCTGCTACATCATGACCGTAGATAGGAAGCGAAACATAAGCCGCTCCACGCACCTTGGTCGGCGAAGCGATACCACGGCACTCGCCACCGATGAAGGCGGCAACCATACTCTCGCTGTTCTCCATCAGAACACCGCCGATATAGACCTGTCCGATGATCGTCATGTTATGGTCATACAACGTCGGGTCAACCGACCAATCCGGGGTCTCACCACGCACTTTCATCACGATACGCAGCGGTTCGAGAATCTCGTTATTGCCCTGCAGACCGATGGTGATATCGTAGTCGTTCACCGGCACAAGTGCATGAACGGAGAAGCGCAAGGTCTTGGTCTTAAGCGGTTTCAGGTCATCTGACTCTTCGCTGTTCACCAGCGTCAACCAATCCGGCTTATTCTCCACCGTGTAATACTCAATCTGACCACCCAGATTCTCGATATCTACATCGAAGGTGTAACTCTCGCCGTATTTCTTGTAGATATTGACGGAGTCTTTCTTCCACTTGAGCGTGTTCTGCTGCACGTACGCGGTCCACTTGATGGGGTTCGACGTATTGCCGTGCAGGTCATGAATCTCCGCCAGGGTGATATTGAGCGTAGTACCCTCCAACTCACGCGGCGTCACTTCGGTATTAAGCAGATTGATCACCACCTTACGTTCCGAAGCCACCGGCGCAGCGGTCAGACGTACCTCACGCGGCGCATTCTTCAACGGCGGTGTCGATTCAACAAAGACGTAATTCGGCGCTACCACGTCTCCGGCATCGGACTTCGGTGCCATATTCTCCAAGGTCTCACCCTTGGTGTCCACACCGTTGATCACACTGTCTTTCTCAAACGGATAGTACGCCATCAGTCCACGGGCGTAAACCTCCGAGGTATCCATGGTATGGTAACGGTTCGCTAACAGGCGTTCCTCCGAGAGCGTTGCTTTCCAGATGCGCAGCTCGTCCACAAAAGACAACTGTCCGCCCTTGGCAAGCGTCAATGTAGCACCCTTCAGAACCGGCATGTCGGCTTCTGCCATCACGGCCGTACGATGTCCGTCAAAATAGAACGATGCCGCTTGACCGCGTACCACATTCAATGCAAAATGGTGCCAACCGCTCGTCATATCCGAGAAATCATCGTAGGATACTACCGTGTGCGATTTGTTGCCGTATTCCAGCACAATTCTTCTACCTTCGTACCGCAGACGCATTCCGTCGGTTTCCCAAATCGTATCGTTATCCAGCGAGTAATGCTCATACCATAACTCGATCACATAACTGTCATTGAGCGTAGTATTGATGCGGGATATATCTACCTGTGCGCCCGTCATGTTATCCAGGCGCAACGAATAATTGGTATTAGCGATATCCCAAGTGTCCGTCACGATAAAGTCATGGGTATGACGGGAGTCTTCCGCCACCTTTCCGTGCCCCTCATTCATCGGCCAATAGTTGGTCAAGCCATAGGTATAGGCATCCTTGGACTCGTATTTCTTACCTGCTGCTTCCAGCACATCGAGGTAGGTATTATAGAGACCCAGATCATGGATATTGGCATAGATACGTCCCAGATAGAGGTAGTTGTCCTCCACGTTATCAACGATCCGTACCTTCGACTCCGGCACCTTGGTGCTCTGGAACAGCATAGCGGTTGTCTCGTCGTATTGCGCCAGCATGTTAAAGGTCATGGTCTCGGCCTTGTAGTTCATGACAATGTAGATCCACTTGTCCTTCGGCACGGTCTGTTCACTGGTAAACTCGACACCTGCCACATTGACAATCACATATCTTTCGTTATTGATGGCAATACTGATATTACCGGCACCGGCTCCTTGATGGAGCACCGTACCTGCTTCATGCCAGTTGAGCCAGAACTCCATCGAGAAGTTACCGCTCAGGAAGACCGGATTCATCGTGTGTACTTCATCGCCGTACGGGACCAGCCTCAGCGAAACCTCATGATCGATCGGTCTGCCGTTCAACTTCGCGGTAATGATGGCGTTCTTGTCGCCTACATAACCCGGCACGATGTCCTCGTTGAACTCTACCGACAACTGATCGCCGATACCTAAGATACCGTTCGCGGGCGCAGGCGTGTACAACGGACGAGGCAAGGTCATGTCTTTCACTACCTGCGTCACTTCGCTATATACCTGCACTTGTTCGGCGCCATACGGCGTCATCGTATAGGCTCGGAACTCATAATCGCCCTCCGGATAACTGAGGTTACTCGACATATCCAGGGTCAGCTTCAAATCACCTTGTGCCGGTAACAAGTCGTAACCGGTACCGATGGTATCATTCACGTCCAGCGCCCACGTATGGAGGTTGGTCCACTGCGTATTGCCTGCAAAACGGTATTGGATACCGATCTGCTTGAGGTTCTTGAACTGGCGGTTGAAGCCCGATACCTTGAGGTTCAATTGGCCGTTACCGGTCGTCGGATCGGTATTAACCACCGGATTCGTCACCGTCAACGCTACCGGCGAAGAGGATGGCATGAAATGCGCGTTGAGGGTAATCTCATCGTAGATGGTAGCCGGCTGGTACTGCGATAGGAAACGGATACGGATGCCCTCGTGATCAAGGATACTCTGGTCCGTTTGTTGCACGGTAATCACTTTCTGTGAGGTCGTGCCTTGCTCCATCCAGATCGTACGGCCGTTGATAGGCACACCGTCCATGAGGATCTGCAGACCCGTCGTATCGGTATTTTCCATTACCGACACGTCATAACCGAACGGCAACACCTGATGGGTATTGGTCATGTTGGAGCAGTAGAGGATCGCCGTACCGCTCTGTCCGGCAGGAATATCGGTCAGCGTAGCGCTCTTTGCCGGAGCACTGTTGCCGACACCGATCTGTATATACGGCTGTTCCATACGAACTGTTCCGTTGCCCAACGGCAGGTATTGGCCGTTCTCCTGATAGTAGTGCGTCGAGTCTGCCGGCTCGTACGGGTTGTAGGTCTGACCGCCAAAGAGCGAGAAGATCTTACTGTTTCTGCCGCTCTCCGCATCGTACATATTGATAGACAGATCCGCATCGCGGTTACCATCATTGAGCACATACTCCCATTCGGTATAGTTCTCATTGTCATTACCCGATCCGGTGATCTCTCCGCCGCCTACATTGGTCGCCAGATTGGTTTGAATACCTAAACAAGTTAAACCCTTTATTTCCCAGCCTTGTTTCCATCCCAGTACCGCCTGAATGGTATAGTCGGTTTGTTTTTGGTCAATGGTGGTTGTGTCATTGCGATAGGTAAACGTACGCGTAGTACCGCCGTCGATGGAGTAATTGGTGAACTTACCTTCTTTCATCGCTTTGATCTTCGCCTCCTCGTTTAGGCGCAGGTATTTCTCCCACTCTTTGATTTGGTTGTTACACCAGGTTACGCTGTCTATCTTCGTCTCTTTCGGTTGCACCTTCGGTTGCACGGCAATAAACGTAGCGCTGTCGCCGTAATGCGGGTCGGACGGACTGAGCCACGTCACGCATATGATGTGATCACTGTTGTTCACATAACTCTCCGCTTCCGCTTTCGTTGCTACCTGCGTCAGGTACTGCTTGCGCTGGTCTTTCCATTTCGGAATCATCACATTCTCCAACTCGTACTGCGAGTAGGCGAACGATGTTTCGACCTCGGCTCCGAGTGCAAGCGCATCTTCCAGAACAATGTTGTATTGATTGGTCTGCACATCTTTCTTCGCATGCACTTTACGGCACGTGCCAACCAGAATATTATTCGATGTACCAATGAACACATCGCCTTTGGCGCCCACATACGGATATTTGTCGCCGGTAGAATAGGATTCAACTTCTGTGGTCTTATAGATCTTATCTTCCTTGTGCGTATATTTCCAATTGGACTTGACACCGACAGTCACATCGACCGCTACCTTAGCCGCAGTGATAATAGCAACGCCAAAGCCATTGGCTGTAGTAATACCGGTTCCTCCTATCCAGTCAGTCACCAACGAATGCTCTCCGGAACGCTGATAGGTGGAATAGGTGGTTTTGGTGTTCACCTTACCTCTTTTGAGCGTGGTCTTGGAGTGGGCTCCGTACGGGTCACGCAGAATAAAGAGGACATCGGATGGACCTTGGGTAACAAAATTATTTCCGTTCGTCAGTTGACCCAATACGATGGCGTCCATGCGGAAGGCATCATAGGTGCGGTCATCGCGCTTGAGCGTTATATTGACCTGGCGGGTAAACGGACTGACGATGTTCGGTAATCCTACCGACCATTGGATGCGGGCACGACCTTCCTTATCCAAGGTGACCGTGTTATACTTCATCTCGTAGATCTCACCCGCCTTGTATTGCAAAGTATCCGGTGAGTCATACACGACCGCCTGGTCGTCACTCATCTCATTACCGATGATCAACTCCTGACCGTTCAGGTGCACCGTATCCGTCACCGGCGTACCGCTATCGTAGTTCGTGTACGCCTCATAGCCGTGTACCGCATATTCGACACTGTTCATCATCTGATAAATCGGATAGTCGAACATATATTCTACGTTACCCGACTCGTCCACTGTATAGAGACCACGCAGCGTGTCGTTCTTCTGATCTTCCAGCGGAATCAGCAACATGTCTTTACCAAAAGCGCCCTCCGGATGATCCTTCTCTACTACATCCACTTGCGGACCGGCCATATAGGTCCAAACTTTCTTGGTGTTGTATGTGTATGACCGTGTGATCGTGTCGCCCGCTTCCGTCGCTATGAGGATCGAGTCCGTTCGCTTTTGACCCGGATTGGTCAAGTCAATCTCCGGCAACGAAGAGAACTCGACCTCGCTGTTCTTCTTCACCTCCACGCTTTGCACCGTGTACTTGAGCGGCGGTAATACCGCGCTGAACTCACCGGTCAGACTATCCGTCGTGATGTAGATATATTTGGATGCCGCGCCAAAGCCCGTCCAGGTCTTGCTCTGAATAGACGCCGTGTCGCTGGCAAAAGAGCGGTTCTCCGTCGCCGGAGAGATATAATCGTCTGCGCAGTTGAACGAGAAAGACTCGTTGTTCAACTTGAGCGTGATCGTGGCAATACCGATGTTATTATGCGATTCGGCAAAACCTACCGGAATGGTGTCGTTGTACTTGGCTCCGCTCACACGACCAACAAAATTAACCAGGGTCGAATCGGAGAAGTCATGCCGTACGCGATCTACGAAGTTATAGGTTCCTGTGGTCGGGAAACGACCATTATCCACTAACACGTGACCTTCCAGTTTGGCTTCCACGTAGTGCTCACCGATCGGTACGCTAATATTGTAATAACCGTCGGCATCCGTCTGCTGCACCTTTCCATCCGAGGTCAACGCTACACCGTCCACGTAGAACATAATGCCTTCCGCCGGGATATTGGTTCCGGCATAGTAGATATGACCGGTCATGGGGAACGAACTGACATCCTCAAAATCCACATTATTCGCCGTCAGCGAAGTCGGACTGATAAACAGCGAACGGACATCCGGATTGAATCGGTGGATACCTTTCTCCGGCACCAGGGTATAGGACGAACCACTGCCCATGAACGGGATACCGCGAATCAGGTACTCGCCGTTCTCGTTGGTCAGGCCGTACCGTGCCAACTGGCTCTCGGCCGGCACGATAGGCGACGGGGTGATGTTATTGCCCACCGTCGCATGACGACCGTTAGGCAGGTCGTTCGAGTACGAGGCATCGAATGCGTAGCGCTGCAAGCCTTCGTCCAGCGGCCAGTAGAGCATCAGACCCGACTCGCGACCGTTCAGCACACGGTCCAGATAATTCTTCTTCTCCGTGTCGGACAGACAATGGTTCCATACACGCACCTCGGCAAAATTGCCCTTGAATGCCCACTCGGGTGCAATGCCGCGCATGCCACCGATGGCGAAGGGCGAGAGAATATCCAGATCATCCACCGTGATGGTCTTCACTTCATTCGTATCCACCTGCAGGCTCATCTGGTGGCCTGTCTTGCTTATCGTCAGCAGCGAGTACATGCCGGCGGGAAGGAAGGCACCGGTGGGGTGTACGGTCTCGTAAGGCGTCTGTTGGCTCATCCAGTCGTCGCCTTCGTCATACGTGTACGAATTGAGTGCGAGGATGGATTCTCCACCGTTCTGATAGTTAGAGCCGTCCCATAGCACCGTACCGCCGATGGTAATCGTGCCGCAGCTGCCGTACGTACCTCGTCCGATGGCCGCACCCCCCTCTCCACCGGTGGCTGTGACCTTACCGCCCGTAATGGTGATGGTTCCGCAGGAGGTGTTCCGACCGCCACCTACACCGGTGGCGTGTTCTCCTCCGGTGGCTGTGATAATACCTCCTTCGATGACGATATTACCGCAGGGTATTTGGTACCCGCCGCCGATACCTGCCGATCCCCAGCCGTTCGAGGTGAGGGCGGTCAGCGAACCCAGACCGCGGATGGTCAGCGTCTTGTCCTTGGGGATTAAGATGCCGGGGTATTCGTCCATGAAGCCTTTTACGCGGTTCTCGCCTTCCAGTACTATCGTGGCATCGCCCTTACAGGTAATACCTGCCCACTGGTAGTTCATGCCGTGCGTGCCGTTAATGGTCGCGTCGCGGAGAACGACCGTTGCGCCGTCGGCAATAGAGATCTTGTAGTTACCGCCCAAGGTGCCGGTCAGTACCTCGCCGTCCTGCGCGGTATAGGCACCGGTGAGCGTGGAGAGGTCTGTCGTGACGGGTTTGGTCTCGCAACGCAGTTCATACCCCTCCGTCGTTTTGTTGGCCAGAGTCACTTGGCCTACTCCCGGGATATCCGCCAGCACAGCACCCTCGCTCAGCCCTTCATCAGGACG
>JAEEGL016134689.1_pt1 | contig 11653 bp, 4 predicted proteins | sample 9134231 | NCBI WGS metagenome assembly JAEEGL01 (sample SAMN16246548, study PRJNA631951) | gut metagenome | biome: gut microbiome; feature: rumen; material: fiber-attached | host: Bos | place: Iran: Karaj | collected 2018-10 | reverse complement strand
TTACCGCTACAGTAGGTGATGCTACTAAAGACTATAGAGATTTAAGACATACTAACGGTACTACTAATATCGCTAGTATTGATGTAAATAGTGACCTTTCTACACTTTCCGGACAATCTTCTAGTGTCTGGGGCTATACCGTATCTACTAATGGTACTACTTGGAGTAACTACAATGGTCTTCCTAAGTATGATGATACTGCTAACACTGCAGAACTAAGAGCTACTGATGGTGCTGCAGCTGATTCTACTACTTCCTTCAAGATTGGCGCTTATGCCGAGGAAGGACAACTTGCTGGTGATTATACTAATGTGATTAATTTTAAGGTGGTGAGTAATATTGCAAAGATCTACATGCAGGATGTAACTGCGTCGATGTGTCCAGCCGATGAACGTATGCTTGTTTATGATAAGCGTGACGAAAAACCGTATTACATCCAAAAAATTGATAATACTTGCTGGATGACCTCTAATATTGAAATAGCTGGTAATACGGCTTTATATTCGGATACATCAAATGTTCCTGATGGATATCCAACTGCTGGTGGTATTCCTTATTATACTTTGCCAGCATCTAGTTCTATGGGGCTGAATAATCCTTCTGTGGCTAATTTGTATAATTTTGGCGATGTAGGTAGTTTCTATAACTATGCTGCAGCTACTGTTGGTACTAATCCGTCTTCGGGTAACTCTGAATATGATCTTTGCCCGAAGAGGTGGAGATTACCTACAAGCGACGAGCTTTTATCGTTGGTTACTTTATATCATAATAGAATAGGTTTAATGTCTGCTCCGTTTTACGGTACGGATCAGGGCTTATATTATAATGGCAGCTGGAGTGCTCGTGGTTGTGGCTATTATAGATCATCGACTTCTGGTGGTTCAACTCAAGCGCGCTATCTATATTATTGTAGTGATAGTCAGGGTATAAATAATTTTGATAAGGCGTACGGCTATCCAGTTCGCTGTGTCTTAAAATAATTATAAAAATAATTCGTTTTCCATATTATTTATGCTAAAATAGAAGCATAAATGGTATGGTGTGTGGATAAAAAGATATTTTTGCCGTTAGAATTGTTACTTTTTGTAACTCTCCTTTCTGCTACTATACTTTCTTCTAGCGGCACTTTTGCGGATGCGGAGCAAGCCGACACTACGGTGACGGTTTCCTCTGCCTGTACGATGTTCCGTGAATCCACTGTTCCGCATGTCGTTTCTGGTAGCGTTGGTAGTTACCACGAAAACGTAGGTATTACTAGACTAAACACTGTTTGTAATGATATGGATGGATACGCTATTTATGCTGTTGGTTATTCTCATGATACTGTTGGCGATACTAATATGTACGGTGAAGAGTCTGGGGCAATTATTCCGACCGGTACTGCTAGTGGTGATGTTTCCAATTGGTCTATGAAGCTTGCAAAAGATTTGGAGAGTTATAATCCACAAAATCTTACTATTACTTCAGGTTATGATAATTACCATAATATCCCGGCAGCGCAGACTAAAGTTGCTTCTTTTGTAGGAGCGACCGACACGGCGAAAGGCTCTGTGATTACTTCGACTTATGCAATTCGTGTTTCTTCAACTCAGGTGGCAGATACTTATACTGGTTTTGTAAAATATACCATGGTGCATCCGGGTGGTGGCCCTGTGCCAGATGTGCCTTCTCTTGAAGATTTACTTCCTGGCTCTTGTCCAACCACACCAACGAATTTCTACGATCCGCGTGATGGTGAAGTATATACTATTCAAAAATTGGCGGATGGAAATTGTTGGTTCCTTGATAACTTGAGGCTTGATGGTGCTAATTTAAACACTGCTTTGTCAAGTGAAAATACGAATATGCCGGAGGGTGCTTCATTTAATATGCCGAGTAGTAGCAATACTGGATTTACGATTTGGTCTACGCCACTTATTAATAGCGTTAGTAAGAATGTAGAACAAAGTTATGGTTCAGGGAATGGTAAGACCGGTGTTTATTATAATATGTGCGCAGCTTCTCTCGGTACGATTTGCTCGCAGTCTAGCTCGATAGACGCTAGCATGGACGTTTGCCCGGCTGGATGGAGACTGCCGACGTCAAGCGAATTTGATACTTTGATATCCTCTTACGATGATGTTGCTAGCTTGAAAAATGCATTTCGCGTAGGGCCGTATGGTAGATATTATGATGGTTCTGCTTTTGAACAAGGTGAAGGCGGTAGAGGCAGATTCTGGTCGTCTACTCATAGTTCAATGAACTCTTATGCTATGTATGTAATGTCTGTTGCACTTGATAGCGCAACTGCATTCTTGGCTGATGATGCTTATTATATGGGGGTAAATGTGCGTTGTGTGAAGGCTATGCCGGTTGAGCCGGAAAAGACTTATATTCAGGACATAACGGCTGAAACTTGTCCTACTGAGAGAACTTTGGTTTATGATAAACGCGACGAAAAACCTTATTATATTCAGCAGATTACTGCTGGAGAGCTTACTACTTGCTGGATGACAAGCAATTTGAATTTGGATGGTGGAACTGTTCTTACTCCAGAGTTATCTAACCTTTATTCTACATATACTCTCCCATCTTCAAGTGCGAATGGATTTAATAATGACAGTGTGGCCAATGTATACAATAGTGATAATGATCAATGTAGTGAGAATAATCCATGCTTCAGTTATTATAATTATGCTGCTGCTACGGCTGAGACGAATACTGGCAGTGATGCTTCATCATTTGATATTTGTCCAAAGGGTTGGAGGCTTCCTGTGCAAAATGAATTCAATGCTTTGATCTCTACTTATCCGAATGGGACAGATTTGGTTAATTCATTATGGCAGGGTATTTATACCGGCTCTTTCTATAATAGTTCATTTGGTGGTGTTGGCAGCAATGAAAGTTATGGCTATTATTGGTCCTCTTCGCCGGGGAAATATTTGGTTGTTCCTAGTCCTTATTCCAATATGGTTAATTCTGGTAGCAAAATGTATGGTGTTGCTATTCGTTGTGTAGCTAAAAGTGAGAGTTCGGTCTCACAGACTCTTCAGAGTTATGATTCTGGTAATTGTCCTGCAACCCCGACAGTTGTAGTTGATGAACGTGATGGAGAGAAATATACTATTCAAAAGCTTGCGGATGGCAACTGCTGGATGCTCGATAATCTTAGACTGGATTTGGTAAATACTTCCATCGATAGCTTGAAGGGCAAAACTAATGCTTCGGATGTTACGTTGGCCTTCCTTAAGAATGGTGGGGGCACGACCGTAGATCGATATGCCACAAGCAGTGTGTCTAATTGGTCTAGCGTTAACTCCTATTCGGATCCATATGTTTATACTGGGTATAGTGCTGATACACTTTCTTACGGTGATGGCTATACTAGAATGGGGGTGTATTATAATTATTGTGCTGCGTCGGCTGGTAGCTATTGTTATGGTGATGGTACGAGCCAAGGTGCAGCGATTGGTAGTGCTACGGAAGATATTTGCCCAAGAGGTTGGAGATTGCCGACGGGTGGCGACAAAGGAGAGTACCGTTCGCTTTATAATGCCTACAATGGCGATTATTCTACAATTAGGAATGCATTACACATGCCGTTGTCTGGTGTTTATTCTACTGCTGGTATTGAATATCGTGATTCTTTGGGCCTCGCTTGGGCGTCAACCTATTATGATCAATATAATATGCGATTGCTTCGCGTAGATACTTCTGCTGTCGGCTCACTTGGCTATGCTGGCCGTAGATTTGGATATTCTGTACGCTGTATTGCTAAAGATTCCGTTGATTTATATATGCAAGATATTGATACGTGGAAGGGCTCGCTTGCGATTAATGAAAGCGTTAAAGCTAAAGATAAACGTGACGGCAAAACGTATTGGGTAACAAAGCTTCTTACCGACCCTGATATACCTGATGATAGAGCAGATTGTATCGAAAATGAAGAAGAGCGTGTTTGTACGCAGATTTGGATGACGCAAAACTTGGATTTTGATATGTGGGCCAATACGACATATACCCATGAAGATACCGATCTTGGTTGGAGTGATGGTGAAGCAACAACTGTCTTGACGCCTACATATACTACGGCTGTTAACTATAATACTTCAATGATGTTTGGGTATGACCCTGGTAATGTTTATGTCTATAGTTCTGGTACGACAGATGGCGACACTACATACAATTCATTGACTGACTGTACTAATGCCGGCCACTCCGTGAGTGATTGTGAACATTATCATGTTGGCAATGTGTACAGTTTTGAGGCTGCCACTGCTTCATATGCGACTCTTGATGATGAGACTATCGTGACAGAAGAAGAACAGTATAAATCTGTGCCGAATTCGATTTGTCCGGCTGGTTGGAGATTGCCGGAAGGGCCTAGCTCGGCGAGGGGCCATTCTGATTTTGATTACTTGTTCTATGGTAATAATGTTTCACTTGAACTTGCTGGCATTAGCGCGAATCCGGGATATACTACAGACGGGTTTAATGCAGCTAGGACTGAGCCGCTTTGGTTTACTAGGGTAAATACTATTAACAGTTATGGTTCTATCTCGATGCTTTGGACTAGTACTTATGCTCAGTCACAACAGAGATATGCGATGTTATTTGGGCAGTATTATGTTGTCCCTAATAATTATACTAACGGTTATCTTCCTGTACGTTGTATTGCACGCGCAGGTTCACCTGTAATCGAAGAGCCTAAGAATGTGCCTACGTATATGCAAGAGGTAGATTATGATACTTGCCCAACAACTCCTACTACTCTTTATGACTCTAGGGATGGGGAAGCATATACTATTCAAAAGCTTGCTGACGGAAAGTGCTGGATGCTAGACAATTTACGCCTCGATGTTGTTAATACTGACCTGGAAATACTAAAGGGGCAAACGAATGCTTCTGATAATACACTAGAATATTTTAAAGGCGTGAGGAATGGTACCACGTCCGATCAGTATGCTACAGCAGCAGTTGAGACTTGGACGGATAGCACCGATTGGAGCTTTTCTGTTCCAAAAATGAACGCCCTAGATAAAGACATGGTTTCTATATATGGTTTTCCTGGAAAAATCGGTATGCGTTATAGTTTTTGCGCTGCCACGGCTGGTTCGTCTTGTCATGGCGATGACAACACTACCGACTATGGGAATCCTACTGGTAATGCAACGGAAGATATTTGCCCAAGAGGTTGGAGGCTGCCAACTGGTAATGATGCTGGTGATTATAGAGTTCTATTTAATGCCTATGGTGGATCTGCGAGTGAATTCATTGGTGCTTTACATGCTCCTTATTATAATAGTGATAAGGTTTATGAACAGGTTTTCGAAGCCTGGACTTCTACGCCAAGTGATGGTGGCACTGCACATTACCTACTTTATTATCGTGATTATGACAAAAAAGGACCCCGTATTTTTGTGACTGCTTCTGGTCTGCTTCGTTATAGTACTGTTCCTATACGTTGTGTTAAGGATTTGACGGATGCAACTGCTCCACGCACTATGCAGGAAATTACTCCGGATACCTGCCCGGCAATGCCAACAATAGTGTATGATAACCGCGACAACCAGGCTTACACAATTCAGAGATTAGCAGATGGGAAATGCTGGATGTTGGATAATTTGAGACTTGGGCGGAATACTGTAAAGACGCTTACCCCAGATGATACCAACATTAAGGAGAATTTTATTCTTCCTGGTGGCGTTAATGTTGGTTTTGATGAATATACTGTACCACAAATTAATGTTGATTACAAAAATGATACTACCAGTTATGGTGATAGTGAAAATAAAGTCGGTGTCTATTATAATTATTGTGCCGCTACTGCTGGTACATACTGTCAGGGACAAGGCGAAAGCTCTGGAACGCCAACTAGTGATATTTGCCCGAAAGGTTGGAGATTACCGACTGGTGGTGAGGATGGGGAATACCAGTACCTTTATTCCCAGTATAAATCTTATACTGATTTCAAAAATGCATTAAGAGCTTCGCTCTCTGGTTTTTTTAAGTATGATAAGAATAATCACCTGGGTAGCTATGGCTCATTTTGGTCATCAACTCCAGTGGGTGATGATAGGATGTACAGTCTTGACGTACGATCTACAAGTGTGCCAGATGATTTTTCTAGCTATAGGACGGCAGGTATTTCGATAAGATGCGTAGCGTATGAACCGACTGAAACTCTTATTCAGGACATTACGCCAGATAATTGCCCAGTAAACCCGACTATTGTCTATGATGTTCGTGATAACTCTGCCTATACTATCCAAAAACTTGCCGATGGCAATTGTTGGATGTTGGATAACCTACGTCTTGGTCGAAATACTATCAAGGTACTTACGCCTGCTGACACCAATATTACAAAGAATTATATTCTTCCTGGAAGTATTGATACTGGGTTTAATAGCTATAAGAATCCGCAAATAAATATTGATAGTAAGAATAAACTAACAAGCTATGGTGAAGGTAGTAATAAGGTTGGTGTCTATTATAATTTTTGTGCCGCTACGGCTGGTACATATTGTATGCCGCGATATGATGCTGAAGGTAGCCCTACAGAAGATATTTGTCCTAAGGGCTGGAGATTGCCAACTGGTGGAGATGATGGGGAGTATCAAAACCTATTTTCACAGTATGCTAGCTATTCTGATTTCAAGAATGCTTTGCATGCATCACTATCTGGCTATTTTAATTACGACAAAAATAACCACCAAGGGCTTTATGGTTCGTTCTGGTCTAGTACGCCAGTGGGCGACGACAGAATGTATAGCCTCGACGTGCGGCTAGCGTCTGTTCCGAATGATTTTTCGAGTTATAGGACTGCTGGTATTTCAATCAGGTGTGTTGCTTATAAGTCTACTGCGCCACACTATATTCAAGATGTGACAGTCTCGAATTGCCCTACTTCACCTACAGTTGTCTATGACTCTCGTGATGAGGAAGCATATACAATCCAGAAGATTAATGGTGATTGCTGGATGTTGGATAATTTGCGCCTTGATCTTGTGAATGTTTCATTGGATACACTTAAGGGCTCAACGAACGCTTCCGATGTAACGCTTGAATATCTAAAAGGGATCAGACAAAGGTCGGATGACAGAATGGCTACGTCTGGCGTTTTGGAGGCGGGTGGTAATAGTTATTCCGTACCAATCATTTATTCAGCCGAGAAGGATACCATACCAGAATATGGGTATCAAGCTAAAGTAGGTGTGTATTATAACTACTGTGCTGCTTCTGCCGGTAGCTATTGCTACGGTAATGGTGCTGATAACAGCGGGTATGCGACACTTGATGCTTATGAAGATATTTGCCCGGCTGGTTGGAGACTTGCGCAAAGTGGCAGTAAAGGCGAGTATGCTGCTTTAGCAAATTTCAAAGCCGCAGGTGGTAGTTATGAAATCTTTACGAATACTATGCGTTTACCGCTCGCTGGTTTTTATTATAATAATGCGATCACTGGTGATGGAATCTATGGCTATTATTGGTCCTCAACTAGTGATACTAACGAATCATCTTGGAACTATTCGAATGGCATGCGTCTTTTGCTTGCTTATTCACCGTATAATTTGCCTGTTGCTTCTAGCGTCAGCCCTAACAACAGTCGTAGTAGAAATATGGGAATGCCTATTCGCTGTATTGCCAAAAATGGCAATGATCCAGTACATCCTTCGGTGGATTATTTGCAGGACATTACGCCGTATATGTGTACTTATAGCCCACGCGTGGTTTATGATAAACGTGATGGTGAGGAGTATACCATCCAGCGCTTAGCTGATGGAAAATGCTGGATGTTGGATAATTTGAGGCTTGGTGGGGAAAAAGAAATCGCGTTAAGTCCGTATGATTCGCATGTCCTTTGGGAGTGGACGCTACCTGCTAGCGTAGGGACGAGCTCGTTTGGTAATTATACTTCCAACTATTTTGAGCCGAGGGTGAGTGTAGAATATAAAGACACCACTTTGAGTTATGGTGAAGGTGAGGGCAAGGTTGGTGGGTACTATAATTATTGTGCCGCCTCAAGCGGTAGAGTATGTAATCCTTACGGCTCAACGCTTACAAATTACGCGCTTTCGTCTAGGCATGACATATGTCCAAAGAAGTGGCGTTTACCAACTGGTTTGTCTTCTGGCGAATGGGCTAAGTTATATCAGAGTTACAATAGTAATAGATATAATTTTGTAAATAGCCTGCATTTAACTATGTCTGGCTCGACTGATGGATATCGTGGTACGAACGGTAGCTACTTTGCTTCGGATGTTTCGGGTGATTATGTTAAATCGCTATACTTTACCAGCTCTTCTGTGAACACTAACGGTACTGACGTTCGCTATGTGGGGCGTACTATTCGCTGTCTAATGCAATAGAGTTTTTTAGCTAGCCGTTCGCTACACCACTGGTTTATGTTATAATACTTTCATGAATATAGTGTTAATGGTTATGGGGGGAATAATAATTGTTTTGCTCGTGGTTTTGATTGTGAGAAAACCACAGTCGGCTGAGAAGTCGGCAGATTATAAAGCTATGGAAGAGCGCCTAATCCGAATGGAAGGGCAGGTGAAGGAGATTAATCCGGCAATCGATCGCAACTTCCGTGAGAATCGCAAGGAAATCGCTGAGAATCTTGTACGGATGCAGACCAGTAACGAAAAAAGCATTGAGCAGCTTAGATCTGGTAACGAAAAGAAGCTTGAGGAGATGCGTGAAACGGTAGACGAGAAGCTCAAGGCTTCGGTCGAGAAGCGTTTTAATGAAAGCTTTAAATCGATTTCAACTCAGCTGACACAGGTTTACCAAGGCCTTGGTGAAATGAAAAACCTTGCAACTGGCGTAGGCGACCTCAAGAAAGTGATGGAAGGCGTGAAAACGCGTGGTATTTACGGCGAAGTGCAGCTTGGCGCGATTATTGAGGATACTCTTAGCAAGAATCAATATGAAGAAAATATCATTACGAAACAAGGCTCTAATGATAGAGTTGAGTTTGCCGTAAAGATGCCTGGTAAAGAGTCAGATGTTTATCTGCCTATCGACTCTAAGTTCCCGGTAGAGAATTATTCTAGATTAATCGCGGCCTACGATAATGGTAATAAGGATGAAATACTTACTTATCAAAAGGCTCTCGCAACTGACGTGAAGGAGCAGGCTAAGAAGATTGCCTCAAAATATCTAGATCCACCAAAAACTACCGATTTTGCTATGATGTTTGTGCCAACCGAATCTCTCTATGCTGAAATTATTCGTATCCCTGGACTTTCGGATGAGATGCGCCAGAAGTATAATATTGCGATTGCTTCGCCTTCTACGCTCCCTGTGATGCTCTCGGGGCTTCTGATGGGCTTCAGAACCGTTGCTATTGAAAAACGCTCGGCTGAGGTATGGCAGACGCTAGGTGCAGTCAAATCTCAATTTGGTAAGTTCTCTGAGCTTCTTGAAGGTGTACAGAAAAAGCTTCAAGAGTCTGCCAATAAGATTGAAACCGCGAAGACCACTTCACGTCAGATTGAAAGAAAGCTAAAAGATGTAGAGGAGCTTCCAGAAGCAGAATCAATTAAGCTGATTGGCGAGATCTAAGTTTAAACTTGGCAATCGAAAAAATCTAAAATACCCCAACAAGCGGGGTATTTTTATAGATGCTAGATATTATATATTAAAAGTATTAGAATCCGCGTATCTTATTGAACGGGAAGAGGCGCATAATGACTGGGCCGATAATGCGGCAGTATGGAATAGTGCCAAGACCGTTTCTAGAATCCCACGAATTAGAACCTTCACGGTTGTCGCCTGAAACAAATAGCTCTCCTTCTGGCACTACCATGTCTACCTCGCCTGATGTATGTTTCTTTGGGCCGTCTGTGTCGGATTTGCGCCACTCCTCGTCATAGATGAAGCCATCTGGGTGCTCTTCGTTGTAAATCTTCATGATACCATCTTTTACGGTGACTCTTTCACCTGGGAAGGCGATAACGCGCTTAATAATATATTGGTCGCTGACGCTATTTGGTACGGTGCATGTCATAGGGTTTTTGACGCCAGCTTCTTTATACTCTTTTACCTTTTCTTCATCCTCATTCATAAATACAATGACCTGTCCACGTTCTGGCACGTATTCCTGGCCTAGGAAATGAGCCCAGGAAACGGCTGCGCGGTTAACTACTACGCGGTCTGCATTTTGAAGGGTGTTCTCCATACTACTACCGACCACGTCGTATGTACGGTAGATGTATGTATTTAGAAAAAGCGTACAGAGCACGATTGCAGTCACAAAAACAACAAGACTTAAAATGTCTTTAAAAAGCGGATGCTTCTGAAAAAATGTCGGCTCCATTTGTAATATTATATCACGGTTTAGCATAAGTGCGGAATTAACTCGGATTCCGAAAATTTGCTATAATATATATATGGCTGATTTTGTTTTAGCGAGAAAATCTAGGAATATTGCTTCGAATGCAGTTCATGTATTCTTGAATATTCTGCTTGGGCTTTCGGCTGTCCTTTTGACTGTGTTTAGTGGCAACCCTGCGCCTGGGCTAATCTTGATTTTGATTTCGAAGTGGCGTGTATTTGCCGTGCGTTCTCGCTATCTGTGGATTAACTTCAAATCCAATCTGGTTGACTTTATTGTTGGCTTTTCGGTAGTCTTACTCGCAAATTTTGCTGGAAATAATTTGCTACCGGTTGATTTCTTGCTGATTGGGGTTTATATTATTTGGCTTCTCTTTATCAAGCCACTTTCCTCCGAGGGCGCAACTATGGTGCAGTCACTTTTTGCTGTATTCCTAGGTATATCCGCGATTGCTCTTCATACTGCAAACCTTGATGCGACTTTTAGTGTTGTACTTGCGTTTTTGGTCGGCTATGCCGCATGCAGGCACGTCTTAGTACAGACAAGCGACAGGGATTTTACTTTGACGACCTTCGTCTGTGGCTTAGTGTTCGCTGAGATTATGTGGTTTTGTCATTCCTGGGCAATCGTTTACTCGTTTAGTGGCACAGGCATTAGTATACCGCAGGTTGCAATTATCTTAAGTATATTCTCATTTGTATATAATTATGCACGTCAGGCCGCAATCCGTGCTGGCGATGATTTTCATTTTGGTGATGTGCTTGGTCCGGTAATTTTTGGTGTGGTGGTGATATTCGTGATGTTGATCTGGTTTAGCGAACCGGTATTTAATGTTTATTAGGTCAAAAGTTCAAAAGGAGGTAATAATGGAAGAAAAAAATAATAATGCTTTGCCCACCGATAATGACGCAAAGAAGAGTTTAGCGCCGGTAGCTGATGATCCGAAGAAGGTCTTAGCTCCGATCGCAAAAGACGTAAAAAAAGTAAAGCCGGCAAAGGAAAAGAAACCTGGCTCTTTCGGGATCAAGTTTGCTGTATTTATGTCTATTGTGGCGCTTGGGCTCGGTGGTACAGGACTTGCTTTTGGCATTTTAAGCTATAATAAGGTTTCGAAACCGATTACCTTTCTTGATCCGGGCGCGGATGGAAATTCCGCAAATTTCGTTGAAGGTTCTATTGCGGATGTAGTTGATAAGGTTGCTTCGAGTGTTGTTTCTATCAAAACCACCACTACAACAAGAAGTTATTATGGCAGGAGTTATGATTCTGAGGCGGCCGGTACTGGCATTATTGTTTCGGCTGATGGTTATGTACTAACCAATAAACACG
>JAEEGL016101824.1_pt1 | contig 11653 bp, 20 predicted proteins | sample 9134231 | NCBI WGS metagenome assembly JAEEGL01 (sample SAMN16246548, study PRJNA631951) | gut metagenome | biome: gut microbiome; feature: rumen; material: fiber-attached | host: Bos | place: Iran: Karaj | collected 2018-10 | reverse complement strand
TATGGTTGAAAGAACCAATAGTGAGACTAATAATGTTTATGACGAGTATTTATATCTTAATAATAGTTGGGAGAAAATTGGGAGCACCGAAGTTGATTTGACTGATTATTTAAAGAAAACCGATTTAACATTTACTAATGGGCTAACCGAAAGCAATGGAACTGTTTCTTGGAGTTTATATGATAGAATTAGAAAAGGAATTGGCGAGTTGGCTGTTATTGAAGGTGCTTATGAAAATACTGCGAGTGGTAATTATTCACACGCAGAAGGACATAGAACAAAAGCAAACTATGAAGGTTCTCACGCCGAAGGAATAGATACTATCGCAGACCATAATGGAGCGCACGCAGAAGGAAGTAATACAAAAGCATATGGGGCTATGTCTCACGCCGAAGGTTTTGGTACAACAGCAAATGCGTCTTATAGCCACGCAGAAGGGCAATACACATAGGCGAATGGACAGGCTTCTCACGCCGAGGGGCATAGTAAAGCACGTGGCTACTACGCTCATAGCGAAGGTAATTGGGGATAGGCATTAGGTGATTATACTCACGCAGAAGGAACTGATACTATTGCTTCAAGTGAAAACCAACACGCCGAGGGCAGGTATAATATTGAGGATGGAAATGGGGTATTCCAACATATTGTTGGTAATGGCGCCAACGGTAATAGAAATAATATGTTTTCTCGTGATTGGGATGGTAATGAGTATCTTGCTGGTAATCTTTATGTAGGTTGTAACGCCTACTCTACCACTTCTACTGGATTAATAACTACAAATGCTGGTGGTAGTAAGGTAGCAACTGAAAGTTATGTAGATACAGCCCTTTCAACAAACATTGAGTATTTAACAAATAGTGAAATATTAGCCATTTGGAATGGTGAAAATAATTAATAAAAAAGGAGGAAGAGCATTATGCCTTCTTATGATAATAAAGTTTTAACTGGCGACCAGTTAGTATATTTTAGCGGTTTAGTAAAAACCGCATTAGCAGAGAAAGCCAGTACCTCTGCGGTAAGCGCAAAACAAGATGCGCTCGTATTTAATACTGCTTATAATGCTTCAACTAATCCAGTTGCTACAATGGCAGATATTCCTACTACAACTGAATATACTGCCGACTTATCTCAAACAATGGGTGCTGGGACCAGTATTACTTCTCAATTAACTGCTATGGATGGTATTAGTAGTGCGATTTCTAATAGTGGGAATGAATTATATAAACTTTCTGTATCTGCTTTTGGTATGTCTGGTGAAGATAATGTTAATAGCAAAGAAGTTAATGTTGGAATTGGTAGTTTTGTTTGGACTGATAATTCAGGCAGTAGCCCAGTTCAAGTAAGTTTAACCCCAGGCACTAATTATGATGGGTTATATGTAAATAATAGTAAGGTTGCTACAATGGCAGATATTACTACTGCTCTTGGTGGTATTAGTTCTTTTAGTTTTGAAATCGTCCAATCTCTTCCACAAAGTAATATCTCTACTTCAAAAATTTATTTAGTAGCAAAGCAGACCAGCGGCACCAATCAGGTTTATACTGAATATGCTTATGTAAATAATGGTTGGGAAATTATTGGCGATACTTCTATGACTATTGATACATTAAGTAATCAAGAGGTAGCAACAATTTGGAGCGCCGCGAGCGCTACCTAATAAAGGGGGTAGGCTGTAATGGCAGGCGAAAATCCTGGCGGATATTCTTTTATTGATAGTGGAAAGGTTTTAAACAAAGAAGGGCTATTAGAGTTATGTAGTTAGATTAAGACAGAGATAGCGAATAATAGTGGTGGCGGTGGAAGTAGTAAAACTGCTGACCCATTAGCAACATTATTTTTTATTTTATTAAAAAATAGTATTGTCGTTAGTAATATATAGAGCGCTGACCTTTATAAGATGCCATCTACCAAAAATGATTGCGTTGATGCTTTATTAAATGGATATATAGTTCTTCCATAGACTGATATTACAATTACATAGAGTGATTTAGGGTTATCAACTAATTTTTAGTTATTAGATTTCTGGCAGGGTCGTAATGATAGGACATTTTTAACGACAGGTTTAATAGGTCAATCATTTTATTAGTTAAAATAGAGTAGATTTTATTATTACAGTAATAAACTGCTGGTAGAGTATCGTAATCCTGTTGATATTTGGAGTTAGTTGCCATTATATACACCAGATAGCACTTTCTCTACTTTGGGTGCTTATTTAACTACATTATCTACCCGTATTCCAGTGGCTCCAACTACTGACGGTACCTATACCCTTCAATGTGTTGTTTCTTCTGGCACACCAACTTATTCTTGGGTGGCAGTGTGATGGGAGGTGCGGGAATGCCTGATACAATAATTGTTGCGCTTATCGCTTTTATTGGCTCATTAATTGGCAATTACCTTTCCAATAATAAAAACCAGGCGTTAATTGCTTACCGCCTGGAATAGTTAGAAAAAAAAGTTGAATTACATAATAAAGTAATTGAACGCACTTATCATTTAGAAAAAGAAACCAGTTTGTTAGAGAACGATTTAAATGATATAAAAAAATAGATAGATAAGGGGTGAAGCCCTTATGGCATTATATGGTGAATTCTTCCACACTTACCCCAAACAAATTACATTAAATAGTGAGTGGTGTGATGTATCACAAACCGTAGAATATGATAGCCAAATAGAAACCGCATTAAATCAATTCCAAAATGAAGCCCGAGCCCTATGCCCGATTAGAACTGGCAATTTAGTCAGTTCTATTTCGGGAGGAGCCAGTGAAGATGGTTTTAACGCAGAGGCTACGGCAGATTATGCTGAATATGTTGAATATGGCACCTGGAAAATGGAAGCCCAACCTTATTTTGTAGAGCCATTTTAGATAGCGGGAGAGATTTGCGGGGAAACTATTTAGACCCATTTATAGGAAGTCCTTGCCGAGGCATAGGCTATTGCTCTATTAGAAATAAACGAAAATTATACGATAGAGAAAGAAATCGCATACGAAGAGTTTAGAGATGGTATGGAAGGTGGCGTTGATATCGCTACTTTTATGGCATTAATGGCTGAATTAGAACAACGACTTCACGAATTAGCCCTTAAATATGTTGAATGTGTAGAATAGGTAGCAACACAAATAGAAGAATATCAAAGTCAAGGGACTTTTGAAATTTCAATAGCATAAGGAGGTCGCGTAATGGCATTTTTAAATAACAGAATGACAGCCTATACCGCCCCTGATGGGTTTGTCTATGACTATGCTGTCCCCCGCGAGGATGGCGAACACTTATATGTAAAATATTTATATCTTACGCGATTTGATAGTATAAATAATTACATTTTAGTGGAGGACCCATATGGTGTAGAGAGTAAAAAGTGATTTATGTAGCCTGGTTAGACAACTGGGCTACAATATCACAGATAATGGGGCATACCAAGAAAAATATCCGTGGTTATTATTAAGAACCAGTAGGCATACTCATACCGATACTACGACAACTCGCACGGATGATTTAGTCTTAATTATTGACATTTATAGCATTTATAAGGGTGAAAAAGAAATTCTTGATATTGTAGAAAACATTACTAATCATATTTGGGAATTAAAAACAAACAACCCAAATATTATGTATATTAACCAAAGAGATTTAAAGATAATAGATGATAATACCAAAGGACCATTAAAGAAACACGGTATAGTATATTATACCTTCTTATTATCTTCTTCTATTGGAGAGGAGGACAACGCTGATGATACAACCGGGGATTGATGTTGTTTTAAGCATTAATGGGAAACCAGTAGCAGGACAATAGAATGCTACCCTTAATCGGTCTATGTCTCCTATTGATATTACTAATAAAATTAATGGAGAATGGAAAGATAGCCTCGGCGGAATCCGCACTTGGCGAGTTAAATGTAATGGTATGTATGTAATAAACGCTGAAAGTTTATAGGCGCTGGAAGATGCGTTTATGAGTAATGAGGAAATAGATGTTTCTATTGGTTATAATAATAAGAACTATTTTGGTCGGGTTCTGATAACTGATTATCCAGTTTCTTCATACTTCAATGCGGAATGTAAATATGACATTTCATTATTAGGGGTCGGTGAATTACACGATGAAAATGCGTGAATTATCGCCTCTACAAATTGAGAAGTGGTATGCCGTAGCGGTAGGCGAAATCGGCATACCACCGAGCGATTTTTATGATATGACAGAAGATGAATTAGATTGGGCTTATGAAGGATATATGAAACGGGTAGAAGATTTTGCCAATGCTTTCCTTTTGGCTTTGAATAGGAGTAATACAGATAATAAAAATAAATTATTCGTTTTTACAGAAAAAAAAGGATATGATATTGGGAGTATGGATGAAAGACAAATTACATTCAAAAACCTTAATATAAAGGAGGATGGATAAATGGCAAGAGGGCATAAGTCATTAGACGATTTTATGGCGATGGAAAATGAAAATTTTGGAGGATATAGAATAAACGGGAAAGAAGTCAGTAGAGAAGAGTTTATGACGGCTTATAATGGAGAATAGGAAAGCCCCGAAGCATTAGGTTTTGATGAGGACTATATCGCGAAATTGTTGGGTGGAGGAATAAAAAGACGAGGAGGAAATTATTGATGTTAATTAATGGCATTGATATTTCAACGCTTGGTGTTAAACTGTATGATAGAGTTTTAAATTCTAACTCAATTAATACAATTGATGACTGGGTAGATGGAGATATCCAACCTACAAACATTCGTCAGCAAGAAAAATTTAAAGATATAACATTAAAATTTTTGGTGTTAGGAAATGATGAAGAAGATGCGTTCTTCCGTATTAGCAAACTAACGCAATAGTTAAAGAAAGCAACCGTAGTATTTGATGATATCAATTTAACATTTGATATTACAATGTATGGTCCCGCGAAGCCAGAGCGCTTAAAGAATGGTAATTTCATTGTAAGTTATAATTTTCATAGCGATTATGCCAAAGGCGAACGCGAGATTTATACCACTAATGCTAATTTAACTAACGCATTTAAATTAACTGTTTTATATTACAAAGACACAAACAATTTAATTATGAGCGATAGTATTACTATCCGCGCTTCAAGTTTCACTGGGGTAAATGATACTCTGGCAAGCATTGGAATTGAAGTAGATAAATACTTACCAGAATTTTATAACCACGGTGTTGCTACCAATTTAAATGGCATAGAATTAACTTATGCTAATTTACAATACCTCAATACCTTAATCATCAATTATAATCCTGTTGTTTATAATTTAACCGTCAATTATATGATGGATGATGGCACTGGTTTCTTTAATGATTTGCTTGTAGAAACTATTAATTTTACTGCTCCTCAATTAGTTCAATTACAAACTATCGGGCAGTTAATTCGCCCACAAAGATTTAAACCAGAAGGATACAAGAGTAATATTACATTTACAGGCGACCTTACTGTTGCGAATATTTTAGCACAAAGCCCGATGTAGGTTTTATTCCAAAAGATAGACACACCTACAACTAAAAATATTTTACTAAATTATTTCAGTGAAACTGACACTGGTGAGTGGCAACCAATAGCAACGCAAGTTGTTAATGTAAATGAAACTCAATTTTACGACGGTATTACCTTAAAAGATATCATAAATATTTCAGCCTATCGCCCCAACCCATCCTACTTCACTCCTGGATATATTGTTGGTGCGAATGGGAATGATTTAATTACTTTTGAGGAAGTTGAAGCAAGTTATGATATCCGTTATCCTCTCGCTGAAAATATTGTTTTTGCTGAATATTATTTAGGCGTTTATCCTAACTGGTATCGTATTACTACCGCAACTATTAAAACTAAATACAAAACTACCTATGAAAATGGTTTTGAATTAACTGATATAGGAATTGACCTTAATCGTTATAAAACTAATGAATATTTAAATGGCGCAATTTATAATAGCGGTTCATTAGCAACTTATGATGATGTAATTAACGCAGGCGTAATCCAGGTTTATTATGAGCCAATTGATTATCCTATTACAGTTAGATTTTAGACCGAAGGCGAACAAGGTTATAACGAATAGACATTTACAATTAATGCTCTTGATTTCTTAAATAACCCTGTTTTAACCGACTTAATTCCTATTGGAGATTATCGTCCAGAGGGATACCAATTAGATACTGAAAATTCTTATAATGGAGAAATTACATTACAAGCATTAACGCAGGCATCTCCTATCACTATCACCTTTGAAGAGATAGAAGCAGACCGCACAAAGAATGTTTTAATCCATTATAAACAGGAGTTATCTAATGCTTATTCAACCATCAACACCAGTTTAATCACTGTCAATGAAAGCGATTGTGTCGGCGGTATTAGATTGCGCGATATTATTAATTTAGACCTTTATCGTCCAGAGTTCTATGATACTGGTTTAATTGATGGTTATGGCGCGATGACCTTATTAACCTTTGAGGATATCCAAAGCGCTTATAATGTCATTTATAATGCTACTCGCTATACAACCCCAGTAAGATATTACACCGATGATGTAGATGACGCGAACTGGATTGGTAGTTCTTCTATTTCATATCGTGTAATTGATTTTGAGGTATCAACTACTCTTTATGATTTAGGATTTAATCTTAATGCGTTTAAACCTACTTTTTGTGATGATGGTGTATTACAATACAATGGTCCTGTGAATTTCACTGCCCTTCGTGGATTAGAGAGTATTAATGTTGTATATGATACAGTCGCCGAACCAGGAGAAGACGATGGTATTGATTATCCACATCGTTTCTTATTCTTATAGCATAACGATTTAGGAAATTTTGAGGGTTAGCATCCTGAATGGACTTTAAACCACGCTTACATTAATACGGGTGTTGTCGCGCAAGATATGTCTAAATTAACTGTGGTTATGGAGTGTAAGCGCGTAGATGAAAATGTGCCTCTTCACGAAGTTAATGTAGGCTATGCTTATTTGTTTGGTTCTTCTTCTGCTCTTGGCTCATTCTATATGCGTTTTAATAACCAAACTCAATATGGCGATGAATATTTAACAGGTGTTAATACTTATGAAGCCAAGGCTGGTTATGCGTCTAATCAATTAAGTATTACCGAAGAAAATGGCATTGGTTGGAGTGAAAACTCTGGTATTTATTCAAGTGCTCGTGATGGATATAGTTATGCGACATTTACTTATACTAATCCATTACAGACCGACGGCGCGCCTATGTCTTACCCTCTTTATCTATTTGCTAATAACAATGCGGGTAATTATGAGGGTGGTTTGGCGGGCATTGGTATTTATGGTTGTCGTATTTATTATGATAATCTTTTAATCCGCGATATGATACCTGTTTAGTTCTACGATAAGATTGGCGACCAAGTGGCGCCAAGCAATTGCCTTTATGATAAGATTACCAAGACATTCTTTGAAGATGCTACTGGTATGAATAGTTTTAATATTATAGACGATGATAGATATGAAGATACAAATCCAGACCATAAAATTGGTTTCTGTTATGTAAATTATTATCAAAATGGTGTCCGCTTTAAAACTAATATGTTTTATTTTAGAGCAAGCGATTTTATTGATTAGGCATATAACCCATATGATAAATGGCAGGTAGATGAAAATTAGCCTCCATATTATAAACCAGGTGTTATCTTAAATTTCAATTAGATTGATAAGAGTTTTGATGGTTTAAATAATCGTTCTTTCTCTGTAAATTATGAGGAAGAAGAAAATCAAATTGTCGTTAATTATTACAGACAAGACGATGAAAGCGCAGACCCAATCCTTATTTAGACCGAAAATATCACATTGAAAGAAAGCGACTTTTATCAGGTCCCTACTTTTGGTGATATTGTAAGGCTTAATAAATATAAACCATCTGGTTATAAAACCGACTTTGCTTATACAGAACCAAAAGTTTCATTAGCAAGAGTTATTAAAAATTCTCCATATAATATTATTTATGTGCCCGAAACCGAAGAACTTGTAGATTATACTACTACTGTAAGATATATCAAAAAAGTTTGGGGTATCCGCACTTATGAGACCATTGGAGAATTAACTTTACATTTTGATTAGACAATGTTTAGAGATGGCGAATACATTGATTACTACATTGATAAAAACGCAATGAAGCCAGAGCATTATTATCTGGATGGCGAGAATTATGAGTGGTATGAAATGGATGAGCGTATCACTACCCCAGACGCATTAAAAGAACTTTACATTATCAAATATGATTGTGAAATGTAGAGCGTCCCAGTTAATTATTACACTGATGAATGGGATGAAGAAAACTTAATTGCGTCTAGCACCTGGAACTTCTATTTAGATGATTTTGACCCAGAATATCCATTTTATATCGTGGATTAGTTACCGAATACATATATCAATCAATATAAACCTATGAACTGCTCTGGCGGTGTTTTATAGAATTCTAATGTTGAAATGACATTTGAAACTTTGGTGGCATTAGATGAAATTGCTATTGTTTATGAAACAGTTGCTGAACCAGATGACCCTGATGAAGCATATTATGAGCGCAAAGTCCTTTATTGGGGTGATATGTGTAATGGATTATATCCAAGTATTGATGAGATTAATCCTGCTTTATAGCGTGGCGCATTAGCATACCCATATCAAGTGCCTTATATAGATTTAGGTTATACACCAAAAGAAATCGGCAGATTAAGGGTAGAAATGACTTGTTCTATGAAGCCTGTTGGCGTTGATGGCGATATGTATGGTGGGACAAGTATTTTTGGTTATTACGGTATGCCTATTTGGACTGCTCGTGTTGGTAAATCCGAAACCCAAGCAATGATTAATGCCTCATTAAGTTCAGGGCGTTTTAATAAACCTAATACAACTTCTATTGGTAGTGCTGGTTTCTTTAATATTTCACCGAGAATGCCTTCTACAAGTGGCGCTATGTGGATTTATAATTATAATGGTCCTTCTGGTATTGATGGGCAAGGATATAGTAATAACGCAATGACGGCATTAGGTGCTACGCTCCATAATGTTGTTGGTTATATCCATCCAGGTGTAATTGCTGGCTTCCGCCGAGGCTTTTAGTTTGATAGTGATGATGATTTTGAACCTATTGATGTATTCCAAAATCATATTTATAGAAAAGATTTTGATATTCGTAATTTCCCAGGGTTTAAATCTTATACACAACCAACAGAAAGTTTAAAAACTGATGGATGGATGTAGGTTAATAGTGGTCGTTTAATGTCTCGTGGTTTATATTCTTATGATGATAACTTCCGCCCTGATTTACAAGATGGCACCTGGATAGAAAACTTTGTGGCTCTTGCGAATCCTTTCACAGTTGTATTAGATGCTTATAATGATTATTGTAGTATTTGGAACTATCACGACAGTAACTATCCTATGACTTGGAATATTCCAGAAGATAAACAGAGTATCTGGGAAGATATTGAGCGTCCAAAAGGTTCTCTTTCCGTATTTACCTCCACAAATCCTCATACAGGGAAACCGAACTTTATTGATGATGTATATTGGGATTTCCCCACTGCCGCAATGGGTGCTATTGTAGGCTCTTATGGTTTAGCCTTTGGAAAAGTAGTTCTTGGTGTAGATTTTTATGACGCCGAAGGGGATGCTACTACTTTAAAATATGAAGTAGAAACTTTGGTGCCAACTACTGACGCAGGTGGTAATACAACTTACGCCAGTAAAAAAGAAGTATTTGAACGCAATATTTTATTTGCTAACTGGAAGACACCTACTATCCCTTGGAGTGCTGGTGGTTGTATTTGGAGTATTAAGATTTATGACCGTGATAGATTAGTTCGTGATTTAATTCCTGTTGAAGCCGGCGACAAAGTTTATGATTATGTAATGCCAGAGAATGGTTTATTTGATTTAATTACTGAAATCTTCTTTGGTAATAAAAACCCAGGTAAGATAACCAGTTTAAAGAGGGGCGAAATAACATATACGCCATTCCCATTATATGCTGTCCCTGATATTCTGTTGTATGGTAAGACCACTACAAATTACTATGATTATGATAATACTTATCTTGGTAATAAGTATGTAGATGTGCCAACTTGGTTCTATGACTATAACACAACCATTGAGGATATTCTTGAATGGAATGATTACAAGCCAGATGATTACCACCTTGATGGATGGCTTGATACTGATTTGGATTGGTCCTTCTGGGGCACTCCTATGAGTTTATCTGCCATTTATGAAATGGGAACTGTAAATGTATATTATAAGTTAAGAACATTCACAAAGACTGTCGTATATTATCAAGATAATTGCCGTATTGGTAGTCGCGATATTATGTATTCATTAAAAGATATCCAAGACGCAAGCACATTAGCAGATTTAGGTGTTGATGTTGATTTATATTACGACCCTCATTTCAAACACGGTAGAATAGTCTTTAATGAAGCCGTAATCGCAGATGATGATATTGAAACATTCATTAATGCGTCAAGTCCTATTGTTGTCTATGATAAATTAACACAACAAGAAGCACCAAACCTCTTATATGTAGAGTATTACCGCGGTGGTGCTTATGATGATAGTTTAATTACATTAGATGAAAATGATAATAACTATCTCAATTGCGATTTAACTGCTCGTGTATTAAATCCAAATGGCGCAATTAAGTATATAAATCATTACCATCAGGCTTTATATGAGGATGAAAATTTTGGTGAGTTTATTCCTTATCAAGTAAGAGTGGTTAATAAATATACTGGCTTACATTATGGTCCAGGTCGTAAATATAAGACTTTGGCAATGATTGTTAGAAAAGATGTTTATACTATTATCCAGGAGCGCAGAGGTTGGGGGCGTCTTAAAGAATATCCTAATGCTTGGATTTTATTAAGCGCGACAGAACCTATTACAGGTCCTGGTTAGAATCCTGATTATGACACTGGTTATGGGAAGGCTTTAACAGTCAGTTCTACAAGTGTAAGACTTCGTTCTTCTACAAGCGCCGCAGACAATGAAAATGTCGTGGCATTAATTGGCGGAGGTCTTGAAGTAGAAGTCCTTGGTGAAGAAATTCTCACAGGAGAGATAAGATGGTTGCCAGTTCGTTATAAACAATATCAAGGATTTATGATGGCAGAGCATTTAAATATTCTCTCACCATATGTCAAAGATGCTACTTTCATTCCTTTTGGAGATTATGTAAATATTTCAAAAATGACAGTAGATAGATTATGGTGTTATGCTCCCGAACTTGAAAGTTGGATTAAAGCAGAAGACATTAGTTTTAATCAAGCAGGTAAATTATATAACGGTTTAAAGATTGAAGTTATTGATTTAGATGATATTGATTTCACTAATGCTGATAGTTTAGATGATATTGGTATTGATATTCAAAAATGGGCTTTGCGTTTCCACGATAGAAGTAATTTTGAATATACTGGTGAATATACTTATGAAGCATTTAGTATTTTACACGACATAGAAATTGTATATCCAGAAACTATTTATCATTATACTTGTTTGTATTATCACGATAATGTAAATGAAAATAATTTATTCGGTTCTTCTGGATTTAGTTGCTGTATTAGTGATTGGAACCCAGACTGGGATAAATTTATTGAAACTTCTTGGGTTGATTTACCCGTTTATG